>Ga0265331_10002129_pt1 | contig 13620 bp, 9 predicted proteins | sample 41923metaG_FD_202088 | JGI IMG/M metagenome (GOLD analysis project Ga0265331, IMG submission 202088) | Rhizosphere microbial communities from Carex aquatilis grown in University of Washington, Seatle, WA, United States - 4-19-23 metaG | ecosystem: Host-associated > Plants > Roots > Rhizosphere >...
CTGCCAACCGATCCTCTTCATAGGGTCAGGCCTCTCTCGACGGCACTTCTCGGGCCCAAGCTGGGACGAACTTCTGTCCGACCTTGCCGCCAACTGTCCTCTAATAGATAAGCAGTTCGCCTATTACAAACAGCTGCATGGCGATCCGCTCAAAATTGGTACTGAGTTTGCTAAACTATATCGCGAGTGGGCGTGGGGCGCTGGCCACAACGTATTCCCGAAAGAGCTTTTCAAAGAGGATGTCCCCGCTGACGCCTACATCAAATTCATTATTGCGGAGTATCTGAAAGGGCTGACCCCACAAAAAGGGGAGAGTATCGTTGATAAACTTTTTTGCGAAATTGGGGCGATCAAAAACATCAAACCGCACGCAATAATAACAACAAACTATGATCAATTCATAGAGCGCATTTTTCCAGAGTTCACTCCGATCGTAGGGCAGCAAATCATTCAAGGTGCAAGTCTTTGCATAGGAGAAATATTCAAGATACATGGGTGTGTATCTGATTTTGAAAGCTTGGTATTTACGGAGGACGACTACGCCTCCTTTACGAAGAGGAAAAAGTATCTTAGCAGCAAGCTGCTTACGTTCTTCTGCGAGCATCCTCTTTTGTTTATCGGCTACAGCGCGAACGACCCAAATATCCGCGTGATTCTATCTGATATTGATGAGGCGTTACCGACTAGCGGAGGTGTCATCCCTAATGTATACATTCTGGAGTGGAAACATCTGCCACCAACCAATCCCGCCCAAGAAAAGTTGATCGAGATCGAGGGCGGAAAGAGCATCCGTATCGAGGCTATCGAAACTGATGAATTCACCTGGGTGTTTGAAGCTTTTGGAGCTCATCAGTCACTAAATGCGGTGAGCCCGAAGATTCTTCGAGCTATTTTGAACCGCTCCTATGAGCTGGTACGACATGATATTCCGAGAAGGCTCGTGGAAGCGGACTTCTCGATGTTGGAACACGCCGTTGAAAACAATGAAGGATTTGCAAAGCTTTTCGGGCTCACGACAATTTCAGAGCCGTCCCAAGTCTCTGCTAACTACCCCTATACACTGACACAGATCGGAAAAAAACTTGGCAGGAAGAGATGGCATCAAGCTCACAATGCAATTAAAATTGTCAGAGAAACGAAAGGTGTTGATATCAAGAAATCGGATAATCGATATCACTGTGGAATTAGATTTGGTGACCGTGAGCCGTTACATAAGTACTCTGAGGAAGCCTTCATCCTCCTGAAGAAGGTTCTCGCTGGCGAGCCATATGATCTGAACCTCGGAAAGAAAGAAGTTTGAGGCCCAGCGCGCAGCCCGACGCAAAACCCTTAGTTCCAACCTTCCCCGCAGGCGGGAGAAGGATTCTCCCAGCCGTCACGTAAGTCATCACGCCCTCCGCTCCAGCCTCGCCGGCGCCACCGGCGAGAACGCCGGCGCGAGGTCCTTGAGCGGCATGGGGGGCGAAAACAAGTAGCCCTGGATGAGGAAAATCTCGCGCTTGGCGAGGCAGGCCAGTTGCGCATTCGTCTCGACGCCTTCGGCGACGACGTCGATCTCGAGCTTTCTGGCGAGCAGCGCGATCGCCTCGACGATCGCCTGAGTCTTTGGCGACAGGTCGATCTCCTTCACGAAGGAGCGGTCGATCTTCAGCTTCTTGACCGGAAAGCGGTTGAGATAGTTGAGCGAGCTGAATCCAGTGCCGAACTCGTCGAGCGAGAGATGCACGCCCAGCGCGCTGAGCGCCTTGACCTTGAAGGAGACGTCGTCGGTGTCGAGCATGAGGATCGACTCGGTGATCTCGAGTTCGAGCCGCTGCGGCGGCAGGCCGGTTTCCGCGAGCGCGGCTTTGACGATCTCGATGAGATTAGGCTGCTGAAACTGTTTGGGCGACAGATTGACCGCGACCCGCACGTCGCTCGACCATGACGCGGCGTCCCGGCAGGCGTGGCGCAGCATCCACTCGCCGAGCGCGACGATCAATCCGGTTTCCTCCGCGACCGGGATGAACTCGGCCGGGGAGATAAGGCCGCGGATCCAATGCGCCCAGCGCACCAGCGCCTCGCAGGCGGTGACTTTCTTCGAGCGGGCGTCGACGATCGGCTGATAGAAGGCCAGGAGCTCGTAGGCGCCCAAGGCGCGGCGCAAATCCGCCTCGATGCGCCGCTTCGCGATGAGCGCCTCCTCCATCGCCTGCGTGAACCACAAGGCGATGCAATGCCCATCCGCTTTCGCGTTGTACATCGCGAGATCGGCGCATTTCAGCAAACCCTCGGCGGAGGAGGCGTCTTCGGGCGCGAACGCCAAGCCGATGCTCGCGCCGATCAGAATCGTATGTCCGTCGATGAAATAGGGCTTCTTCACCCCGTCCAGAATCCGCTGCGCGACGTGGTTCGCCTCGCTCTGGCTGCGCGCCGCGTCGAGCAGGATACAGAATGCATCGCCGCCGAAGCGCGCGACGAGATCGGCGGGCTGGACGGCTTGCAACAGGGTTTGCGCGACGGCGCGCAGCAGCTGGTCGCCGACGGAATGTCCGAGCGTGTCGTTGACCTCCTTGAAGCGATCCAGGTCGACGCTCAGAACAGCGAGCTGCCGGCCGTGCTGCTCGATGCGCTTGAACTCGCGCTCCAGCCGGTTCTTGAATTGCAGACGGTTGGGCAAGCCCGTGAGAGCGTCGTGATGCGCGATGTGCTCGATCTTGCTGACCGCCTGCCGTCGCGCCGTGACGTCCTCGATCACGGTCACGAAACGCCCGGCCTCAGCCGTCTCGCAGCGAAACTCGAAGATGCGGTCGCCGGACTGATGCGAAAACTCCCGCGCATGCGGGTCCAGCGCGTGCTCCTTCCAACATTCGGCGAAGCGCCTGATGTCAGCCTCCGACATCTCGGAGCTTTTGCCGATCGCCGCCGCCAGAACTTCGAGCGAGATCGGCGTCGCAAGCTCATCGAGCTTGAACAGTTGCTTCATGCGCCGGTTGACGACGGTGATTTGCAGGCTGCTGTCGCCCATGCACAGGCCTGCGTCATGTTGTTCAAGGCGACGGAAAACATCTTTCTTTGAAACACCGCCTCATAGCCGTTGCGCAGCGCCGCCTCGAGATTTTTATGCAGAAACACCGTCGTCGAGCGGATCGAGATCACCTCGAGGACAAGGATGACGGTCAAAATCCGGTATTGCGGGTCGCGATCGAATAGCGTGACCGCGATGAGGGGGCCGCAAAGCCCCAGCAGTTGCACGAAAACGATTTTCGGCGAGCCGGCGTTGCGGCCCGAGAGCGCGCCCACTCCGGCGAGCATGATCGTGTTGGCGAAGATGAAGAGCGCGCCGCCGCGGAACTCGCTGAAGATCACGGCGGTGGAGACCCCCACGGTCGTCACGAAGCCGATGGCCCCGGAGGCGTAGAGGGTTTCCCATTGGCGCGCGCCCTGGCGCCTCTCCGCCAAGGGGCGACGCTGGTGCCAGCTCCAGATCGCGACGCGAAACACGGCTAAGATCGCGAGCAGGACGGCGAGGCGAAGGAACACGGCTTCCCCGGTCATGAACCAGGTCGCCGCCGGCGGGAGAATGCCGCCGATCAGGGCGACGATGAAGGAGCCGCGCGTATCGAAGAGAGTTTCGACGAGATCGCTGTGGATCTCCTGGGAGGCAGGGGATTCGTGCGCTTGGTCGAGATCGCCGTGCATCGAGGTTTCAGGGCTCCAGCAGGAGCCGCTGACCTGCGAGCGCGACGCGCTGTCGCCCCTTGATCCAGAAGCCGGGGACCCCTTGTAGAGAGTCTGCGCCGCAAGACTTGCGTCGGGCTGGCGGGACAGCCGAGCGCGCGGCGCCCGGCTGCGCCTCAGGCGGCCTTCGCCTTCTCCATCATCTCGACGAAGCGGCGGAAGAGATAGTGGCTGTCCTGTGGGCCGGGCGAGGCTTCAGGGTGATGCTGCACCGAGAAGGCGGGGCGGTCGGTCAGGGCGATGCCGCAATTCGAGCCGTCGAAGAGCGAGCGATGCGTCTCTTTGGCGTTCTGCGGCAGCGTGTCGCGATCGACCGCGAAGCCGTGGTTCATCGAGACGATCTCGACCTTGCCGGTGCTGAAGTCCTTCACGGGATGATTGGCCCCGTGATGGCCCTGCGGCATCTTCTTGGTTCTCGCGCCGACCGCGAGCGCCATCATCTGATGGCCGAGACATATGCCGAAAGTCGGAATCTTCTGCTCGAGCAGCGCCCTGATCACCGGCACGGCGTATTTGCCGGTCTCGGCCGGATCGCCGGGGCCGTTCGACAAAAAGACGCCATCGGGATGGAAGGCGAGGAGCTCGGTGGCGGGCGCCGTGGCGGGCGCCACGATCACCTCGCAGCCGGCGTCGGCCAGAAGGCGCAGAATGTTGCGCTTGACGCCATAATCGATGGCGACGACGCGAAATTTCGCCGCTCCCTCGCGCGCGCCATAGCCTGCGCCGAGCCGCCAGCTCGTCTCGCGCCAATCGAAACGCTCCTTCGCGCCGACCGTCGGCACGAGGTCCATGCCGTCGATGCCGGGCCAGGCCAGGGCCTTAGCGCGCAGCCGCTCCAGATCGAAGCGGCCGTCCGGCGCATGGGCGATGACCGCATTGGGCATGCCCTTGTCGCGAATGAGCGCCGTGAGCGCGCGCGTGTCGATTCCATAGAGGCCGACGATCCCGCGCGATGAGAGCCAGCTCGCCAGCGGCGTTTTCGCGCGGTGGCTCGACGGCTCCGTGGGCTTTGCGGCGAAGATCGCGCCGAGCGCGCCGGCGCTGCGCGAGAAATCGACGGTCTCCACGTCCTCGTCATTCGCGCCGACATTGCCGATATGCGGAAAGGTGAAGGTGACGATCTGCCCGGCGTAGGAGGGATCGGTCAGAATCTCCTGATAACCGGTCATCGCCGTGTTGAAGCAAACCTCGCCGACCGCCTCTCCCTCAGCCCCGACCCCGAAGCCTTCGAACGCTTCGCCAGAGGCCAGCACGAGCACGGCCGTCTTCAGCGGCTTCGTCCAACCCTGTTCTTTTCCTTGATCCACGCTCGCGCCCGCTCTATGCCCGTCGTCCGTCCCGGCGAGGGCTTCGCCCCCGGTCTTATATAATCGGCTGTCAAGGGGAAAGGCCATGCGCGAAAAGATCAAGGAAGACCTGAAGGTCGCGATGAAGGCGGGGGAGCGCGAAAAGGTGGACGCGCTGCGGCTCATCAACGCCGCGCTGAAGGACAAGGACATTGAGGCGCGGGTTTCGGGCGGGACGGTGTCCGACGCCGACGTGCTGGCGGTGCTGCAGAAAATGATCAAGAGCCGCCAGGAGTCGCTCGACATTTATGAGAAGAACAACCGCCCCGACCTCGCCGCGAAGGAGAAAAGCGAGATCGCGGTGATTTCGAGCTATCTCCCCGCGCAGCTCGGCGAGGCCGAAGCGGCGGAAGCGATCAAGGCGGCGATCGCCGAGGTCGGCGCCAGCTCGATCAAGGACATGGGCAAGGTCGTGGCCGCGCTCAAGGCCAAATACACGGGCAAGATGGATTTCGCCAAGGCGAGCGCTGTGGTGAAGGCGGCGCTGTCGGGGTGATCGCTGGCGCTTTGAAGACCGGGCGAATTTTGCCCCCTCCCCAACCCTCCCGCTTTGCGTGAGAGGGAGCAGGCTCCGCTCTTCACCGAGGTCCCGGCTCACTCGCCGGCGCCGCGCGTCCCCTCTCCCGCGAAGCGGGGGAGGGCTAGGGAGGGGGCCTCACCGTTTCCCAATTTCCGCGAAATATGCGCTCAGCGCCCGAGCGCCTTCGTCAGCTCTTCCACATTATGGCGCATCATCGCGACATAGCTCGCCGCCGGGCCTTCGGGCTTGGAGAGCGCGTCGGAATAGAGCTCGCCGCCGAGCGTCACGCCGCTCTCCTTGGCGAGACGCTGCGCGAGGCGCGGATCGGAGATGTTCTCCAGAAAGACCGCCGCGACCTTCTCGCGCCGCGCCGCGTCGATGATGCGGGCGACGTCGCGCGCCGAGGGCTCGGCCTCCGTCGAGACCCCCTGCGGCGCGATGAACTCGAGCCCGTAGCGCGCGGCGAAATAGCCGAAAGCGTCATGCGTCGAGACGATGCGGCGTCGCTGGCTCGGGATCGCCGCGATGGCAGACACGATCTCCTTGTCGAGCTCAGCAAGCTTCGCGAGATAGGCCACGGTTCTCGCCTCATAGAGCGCCGCGCGCTCGGGATCGGCCGATTTCAGCGCGTCGCGGCTATTTTCTACATAGCGGCGGGCGTTCGCGACATCCTGCCAGGCGTGCGGATCGAGTCCGCCGTCGAGCTTGAGCGGCGTGATCCCCGCGCTAGCGACAACCACGTGAGACTTAGCGTCGGCGGCGGCGAGGAGACGGTCGAGCCAGCCCTCAAAGCCGAGCCCGTTGACGAAGACGAGCTTGGCCTCGCTGACCTTTCGCGCGTCGGCGGGCGTCGGCTCATAGACATGCGCGTCGCTGTCGGGCCCGACCAGGATGCTGACGCGGACGGCGTCGCCCCCGACTTGGCGCAGGAAATCGCCCAGGATCGAAAAGCTCGCGACGACGGGGAGCGGCGCGTGGGTCTCGGCCGCGGCGGGCGGAACGGCGAGCGCGAATATCGCCAGGAAGAGCCAAGCCAGTCGTCGCATCGTCACCTCCGCGGCAGAGTTTGGTGCCTTGCCCCGAGGGCGAGCGCCAGGAAGTAGGCGAGGCCGGCGCAAAGCACGATGGAGGGACCCGATGGCGCGGCGACGTGATAGGAGAGGACGAGGCCGGCATAGGCCGAGAGCGCGCCAATCAGCGCGGCGAGCAGCAGCGTCGTCGCCAAATCGCGAGCCAGGAGCCTTGCGGCAGCGGCGGGGAGCATCATGAGCCCGACCGCCATCAGCGTGCCGAGCGCCTGAAAGCCCGCGACGAGATTGAGCACGACGAGGCTCAGGAAAAGAAAGGGCATGAACTCGCCCCAGCGGCTGGCGCGGCGCAGGAAGATCGGGTCGAGCGTGTCGAGGACGAGCGCGCGGTAGAAGATCGCGAGGAGCGCGAGCGTCACGCTTGCGACGCCGGCAAGGAGATAGAGCGCCGCATCGTCGAGCGCGAGCGCCGAGCCGAAGAGCACATGCAGCAGATCGATGCTCGAGCCCTTGATCGAGACGAGCGTGACGCCAAGCGCCAGCGAGACGAGGTAGAAGGCCGCGAGCGAGGCGTCCTCGCGCAGCGCCGAAATCCGCGCGACGGCGCCCGAAAGCAGCGCGACGACGAGCCCCGCGGCGAGGCCGCCCAGCGTCATCGCCGGGAGCGAGAGGCCGGCGACGAGATAGCCCACCGCCGCGCCCGGGAGGATCGCATGCGAAAGCGCGTCGCCGGCGAGCGACATGCGGCGCAGCACCAGAAACACGCCAAGCGGGCTCCCCGAGAGCGCGAGCGCGAGGCCCCCGACAAGGGCGCGGCGCATGAAGCCGTAATCCGCGAAAGGCGCGACGAGCAGCTCAAAGAGCATTGTAGCCCCCACGCTCATCCCGAAAAGACTCGCGTCTTCGCGCCGCCGCTTCGGCTTGAGCGAGCGTATCCTCGGCCAACGCCTGGCGCGTGTCGCCAAAGAAAATTGGTCGTCCGGCGACGAGCAGCGTGCTGGGGAAAGCGCGGCGCACGAGGTCGAATTCATGCAGCGCCGCGATCACCGTGCGGCCCTGCTCATGCCAGCGCGCGACGAGCGCCAGCAAATCCTCGGTCGTTGAGCGGTCGATCGCGCCGAAGGGTTCGTCGAGGAGGATCACGTCGCGATCCTCGACGATGAGGCGCGCGAAGAGCGCGCGCTGGAGCTGGCCGCCCGACAGTGCGCCGAGCGCCCGCCCTTCGAGCCCCGAGAGGCCGACGGCCTCCAGGGCGGACGCCGTGCGTGCGCGCTCCTCGGCGTCGACCCGCGCGAAGAGCCCTCGCCGCCGTAGCGCGCCGAGCGAGACGAATTCGCCCACGCGGATCGGGAAGGAAAGGTCGAAGTCCGCAGCCTGCGGCAGATAGGCGATCTCGCCGGCGGAGCCGCCCTCGATCCGCACCCTGCCGGCAAGCGGCGCGAGCAGCCCGGCGATGGCTTTGAGAATCGTCGATTTGCCGCCGCCGTTTGGGCCGCAAAGCGCGAGGAGCTCGCCGGCGGGAATAACGCCGTCGAGTCCCTCCAGAACGATGCGCCCTTCATAGCCCAGCGTCAGATTTTCTAGCTTGATCGTCGGCGCTCTCGGCGCGCTCACCGCAGCGCCCAGAACACGAGGCCCCAAAGGCCCATGAGCGCCGCCAGAACCGGCGCGAGCCGCTCGAAGGCCGAAGCCCCGAGCGCCTCTCGCATCGGCGCGGGGCGAGGGGGCGGCGAAGCGGGTCTTTCGGGCGCGGCGATGGCGGGCAGGTCGGACATATGAGTGTTATAACATAACGTCAGGGGCGAGGAAATGGCCTCTGATGGTCACAGCCTCGACGGGGCAATCGTCCTTGCGCAAGGGGGCTGCGCCCTCCACTTAGCGGGGGCGGCGGCCAGGGGCCGACCGGCAAGCCCGTATTTTGCCCTGGGCGTCGGTGGATTCTCGTTGCGTCGCGTGGCAAAGGAAAAAGCTGAGCCGCACGCGCGTCCTCCTCCGCCCAGGTCAAAGCTCTCCATGGCGCTCCCCAAGAAATCGACCGCGCTCGCAAGCAAGGCGGACAGGCCGCAGCTCGCTCTCGACGCGCCTCGGTTTGACGACCGCGTCATCGCGATCCGCGGCGCGCGCGAGCACAATCTGAAGAACGTCGATCTCACGATCCCGCGCGACAAGTTCGTCGTCTTCACCGGGCTTTCCGGCTCCGGCAAATCCTCGCTTGCTTTCGACACGATCTATGCGGAGGGCCAGCGCCGCTATGTCGAGTCGCTCTCGGCCTATGCGCGTCAGTTTCTGGAGATGATGCAGAAGCCCGACGTCGATCAGATCGACGGCTTGTCGCCGGCGATCTCGATCGAGCAGAAGACCACGTCGAAGAATCCGCGCTCGACCGTCGGCACGGTCACCGAGATTCACGACTATATGCGCCTTCTCTGGGCGCGCGTCGGCGTGCCCTATTCGCCGGCGACGGGGCTTCCGATCGAAAGCCAGACCGTCTCGCAAATGGTCGACCGCGTGTTGGCGCTGCCGCAGGGGACGCGGCTCTATCTGCTCGCGCCGGTCGTGCGCGGCCGCAAGGGCGAATATAAAAAGGAGCTCGCCGAGTTCACGCGGCGCGGCTTCCAGCGAGTCAAGATCGACGGCGCCTACCATGAAATCGTCGAGGCGCCGGCGCTCGACAAGAAGTTGAAGCACGACATCGACGTCGTCGTGGACCGCATCGTCGTGCGTCTCGACATGGCCTCCCGCCTCGCCGACAGCTTCGAAACGGCGCTGGAGCTGGCCTCTGGGCTGGCGGTGGTTGAATTCGCGGATCAGCGAGTAGCGAATAGCGAGGTCGCGAATAGAGAGGCGGCGGAGAAAGCAAAGGGCGGCGCAGCGCCGTCGCTGCTCGCTACTCCCTATTCGCTATCTCACTATTCGCCGGACCACATCCTCTTCTCCTCCAAATTCGCCTGTCCCGTTTCCGGCTTCACGATCGCCGAGATCGAGCCGCGGCTCTTTTCCTTCAACAATCCTTTCGGCGCCTGTCCCAAATGCGGCGGCATTGGTCATGAGCAGAAGATCGATCCCGATCTCGTCGTGCCCGATCCGAAAATCACGTTGCGCAAGGGCGCCATCGCCCCTTGGGCGAAATCGAGCTCGCCCTATTACATGCAGACGCTCGAAGCCTTGGCGCGCCACTACAAGTTCCGCATGGAGACGCCCTTCGCGCAATTGCCGGAGAGGGCGCAGCGCGCGATCCTCTACGGTTCGGGCGACGAGGAAATCCGCTTCACCTATGATGACAGCTTCCGCTCCTATGACGTGAAGAAGCCCTTCGAAGGCGTCGTGCCCAATCTCGAACGGCGTTGGCTCGAGACCGAAAGCGAGTGGTCGCGCGAGGAGATCGGCCGCTACATGTCGGCGACGCCCTGCAAGGCCTGCAACGGCTTTCGCTTGAAGCCCGAGGCGCTCGCCGTCAAGATTGCGCATAAGCACATCGGCGAAATCTCCGAGCTGTCGGTGCGCTACGCCGCCGAATGGTTCTCCGCGCTGCCGGAGAAGCTCAACAAAAAACAAAACGAGATCGCCTATCGCATCCTCAAGGAGATACGCGAGCGCCTGACCTTCCTCATCGACGTGGGCCTCGACTATCTGACGTTGTCGCGCAGCTCCGGCACGCTTTCGGGGGGCGAAAGTCAGCGCATAAGACTCGCCTCGCAAATCGGCTCGGGCCTGACGGGCGTGCTCTATGTGCTCGACGAGCCGTCCATCGGCCTGCATCAACGCGACAACGACCGGCTGCTCGACACGCTGCGGCGTCTGCGCGATCTCGGCAATAGCGTGATCGTTGTCGAGCATGACGAGGACGCGATCCTCGCCGCCGATTATGTCGTAGACGTCGGCCCCGGCGCCGGCATTCACGGCGGGGAGATCGTGGCGCAGGGCACGCCCGCCGAGATCATGTCGAATTCCAAATCGCTCACCGGGCAATATCTCACCGGCGCGAAACAGGTGAAGCTCGCGCATAAGCTCCGCAAGCCCACGGCCGGTCGTTGGCTGAAGCTTTTCGGCGCCAAGGGCAACAATCTCAAAAACGTCGACGCGCAAATCCCGCTCGGCCTCTTCACCTGCATCACAGGAGTGTCGGGCGGAGGCAAGTCGACGCTCGTCATCGAGACGCTCTACAAGGCCGTAGCCAAGCGTCTGAGCGGCGCGCATGAGCATCCCGCACCCTTCGACCGGCTCGAAGGCTTGGAGCAGATCGACAAGATCATCGACATCGATCAATCGCCGATCGGGCGCACGCCGCGCTCTAACCCCGCGACCTACACGGGCGCCTTCACGCCGATCCGCGAGTGGTTTGCGGGCCTGCCCGAGGCCAAGGCGCGCGGCTACGCGGCGGGTCGCTTCTCCTTCAATGTGAAGGGCGGGCGCTGCGAAGCCTGCCAAGGCGATGGCGTCATCAAGATCGAGATGCACTTCTTGCCCGACGTCTATGTCACCTGCGACGTTTGCAAGGGCAAGCGCTACGATCGCGAGACGCTGGAAGTCAAATATAAGGAGAAGTCGATCGCCGACGTGCTGGCGATGACGGTCGAGGAGGCCGCATCGCTCTTCAAGGCGGCGCCAGCGATCCGCGAAAAACTGGAGACGCTGAAGCGCGTCGGACTCGAATATATCAGCGTCGGCCAGCAGGCGACGACGCTCTCGGGCGGCGAGGCGCAACGCGTCAAGCTCGCCAAGGAGCTGGCGCGCCGCTCGACCGGCCGCACGCTCTATATTTTGGACGAGCCGACGACCGGCCTGCATTTCCACGACGTCGCGAAGCTGCTCGAGGTGCTGCACGAGCTTGTCGAGCAGGGCAACAGCGTCGTCGTGATCGAGCACAATCTGGAAGTGATCAAGACGGCGGATTGGGTGATCGATTTTGGCCCCGAGGGCGGCGACGGCGGCGGCGAGATCGTCGCGAGCGGCCCGCCGGCGGAGATCGCAAAAAGTCCGAGGAGCCACACGGGGCGTTATCTCGCCGAAGCGCTGGCGCGGAGGGGAGCAGGGCAGGCGGAAGCAAAGACTGCGGAAATGGGCGGACGAAAAAAGAAGTGATGAGCACGAGCTGCGGCGTGAGTCGGCTGCGCTCGGTACCGCCCTCCGCGCAACGAAAAGGCGAACCGACGTGACCGCGGCCCATTCCCAAACCATCCGCGCCGTCTTCGATTCCGCCGCAGAAAGCTACGATGCGTTGCGGCGCAAGCTCATTCCCGATTTCGACAGCTTCTACGGCGTGGCGTTAAACCTTCTGGAGGAGGAGATGGGCGACCGGCCTTTCGCCTGCATCGATCTCGGCGTCGGCACCGGCCTGCTATCCGAGATGATCCTGCGCCGCTTTCCGCATGCGACGATCGAAGGCATCGACTTTGCGCCGAAGATGATCGAGGCGGCGCGGGCGCGGCTCGCGGGTTTTGGCGCGCGCGTGTCCTTGCGCTGCGCCGATTACGACTCCGCCACTCTTGGCGGGCCGGTCGAGGCGATCGTCTCAGCGCTCTCGATCCATCATCTCGAGCATGAGGCGAAACGCAGCCTGTTTCGCTCGATCCATGCGGCGCTCGCCCCCGGCGGCGTCTTCGTCAACGCGGATCAGTCGCTCGGGGCGACGCCCGAAATCGAGGCGGCCTATCAGCGCCGCTGGGAGCACGACCTGCGTGCGGCCGGCGTGGTCCAGGAGGACTTCGACGCGGCGCTCGCCCGCGCAGCGCTCGATCGCAGCGCGCCTTTCGCCGATCAGCTCGTCTGGCTAAGGGAGGCGGGCTTCAAGGACGCCGACGTCGCCTGGAAGCGCCACCGCTTCACCGTGTTTTACGCGCGAAAGCGAAAGTAGAACGAGGGGGCGATCTCGTTATCCGCCGGAAAGAGTTTCATCCGGACGCTCGCGATCGCGCTCCCGCCGCTCACAGAATGAACCGGCTCAAGTCCCGATTCCTCGCGAGATCGCCGATGTGCTTCTCGACGAAGTCCCCGTCGACGACGATTTTTTCGCCATGGCGGTCGGAGGCGGTGAAGCTGATGTCGTCGAGCACGCGCTCCATGACGGTCTGCAGTCGGCGCGCGCCGATGTTCTCGACCGAGGTGTTGACCTCGACGGCGATCTTGGCGATCGCCGAAATCGCGCTTGGCGTGAACTCCAGCTCAATGCCCTCCGTGCCGAGCAGCGCTGTGTATTGCTTCGTTAGACAAGCCTCGGTCTCAGTGAGAATGTGACGGAAGTCCTCTTCGTTGAGGGAGGCGAGCTCGACGCGAATCGGCAGGCGGCCTTGCAGCTCGGGCAGCAGATCCGAGGGCTTTGCGACGTGAAAGGCGCCCGAGGCGATGAAGAGCACGTGATCGGTCTTGACCGAGCCGTGCTTGGTGGAGACGGTCGTGCCTTCGATCAGAGGCAGGAGATCGCGCTGCACGCCCTCGCGCGAGACGTCCGCGCCGCCCCGGCCCTCGCGCGCGCAGATCTTGTCCATCTCGTCGATGAAGACGATGCCGTTGTTCTCCACGTCGCTGATCGCTTCGCGGACGCACTCGTCATTGTCGATGAGCTTGTCGCTTTCTTCGGCGATGAGGGGGCCGACCGCATCCTTCAAAAGCAGGCGGCGTTTCTTGGAGCGGCCCTGAAACGCCTTGCCGAATATGTCGCCGATCGAGAAGGCGGTGACGTTTCCAGGCATGTTGGGCATTTCAAACACGGGCCCCGTGGGCCCCGAGGAGGCGATCTCAAGCTCGACCTCCTTATCGTCGAGCTCGCCCGCGCGGTAGCGTTTGCGGAAGGTTTCGCGCGTCTGCGGTGAGGCGGCGGGGCCGACGAGCGCGTCGAGCACGCGCTCCTCTGCGGCGAGCTCGGCGCGCGCCTCCACCCCTTTGCGCTTTTTGTCTTTGACGAGACTGATGGCGACCTCGACGAGATCGCGCACGATCTGCTCGACGTCGCGGCCGACATAGCCGACCTCGGTGAATTTCGTCGCCTCGACCTTCAGAAAGGGCGCCT
>Ga0265331_10002130_pt1 | contig 13616 bp, 7 predicted proteins | sample 41923metaG_FD_202088 | JGI IMG/M metagenome (GOLD analysis project Ga0265331, IMG submission 202088) | Rhizosphere microbial communities from Carex aquatilis grown in University of Washington, Seatle, WA, United States - 4-19-23 metaG | ecosystem: Host-associated > Plants > Roots > Rhizosphere >...
TCTATCAGGATCTCAATACCATTCGAATTTAAGATTTAAAGATATGACCGATCTAATAATTGCAGATGACCATAAACTTTTCAGAGAAGGTTTAAAGAAGATCCTGATGAGCGAACCTGATTTAAATGTGGTTGGCGAAGCATCCAATTCGATGGAGGTTCTGGAATATGCAAGGAACCATGAGGTTGACCTTGTTACACTTGACCTTAGTATGCCGGGAGCAAGCGGGCTGGAAACCATAAAAGATCTGAAACGAATAAATAAAAACATTAAGGTTCTTATTATAAGCATGCACCCTGAAGAGAGGTTTGCGCTTAGATGCATAAAAGCGGGAGCCTCGGGGTATATAACAAAAGAAAGATCGCCTGAAGAACTGGTTGGCGCAATAAGGAGAATTTTAAACGGTCAGAAATACATCAGCGAAAGGCTCGGCGAAATTTTATCGGAGGGACTGGACACAGATAATACCGACATGCCTCACAGTAAGCTTTCTGACAGGGAATACGAAATCTTTGTCAAAATAGCCTCAGGAGATAAAGCTTATAAAATTGCAGAGGATCTGATGATAAGCGTTTCTACCGTAAATACATACCGCGCAAGGATACTTGAAAAAATGAACCTGAAAAGTAACGTTGGAATGACATATTATGCCATGAAAAACAATTTGATTGAATAAACTAAACTTGATCACCCGGATGCCTTCAACTAAAAATCCTGATTAATTAAGAAATCCCCTGCAAATCCACTAATATTCTTCATTTTTTACCTGTTTTTAACGAATTTGTATCATAAAAAATGCTACAAACAAATCGTTCTTTATTCTATACCGCAGGCTAAACCAAAAGGTTATATTTGTAACAGAGATATGAATTAACCCTTTTAGAAGTTCCAAATAAAACAGAAAACCCCTTTTAAGCAATTCGATTAGACCTCTTTTGGTCACCGCCTATAACCTCTTTGGTCCCGGAGCGTGAGTTTTGGGACTTTCTTTTTGCCCTAATGCCATTAAAAACACTACATCGGATTCATCTATAGTTCTATACCGGAGGGCAAATTGAAAGGTTATATTTGTATCAGAGTTTTGAATTGACCTTTTTAAGGCTCTAAAATTGTTGCGAAACCCCTTATACACGCCTAAAGACCACACAAGGTCACGCCTAAACCTCTTAAGTCCTGAAGCGAAAGTTTTGGGACTTTTTCTTTGTACCGGCGCCATAAAATTTGCTACACGGAAATCATGTTTTATTCTATACCGCAGGCTAAACGGAAAGCTTATATTTGTAACAGAGATATGAAATAACCCTTTTTGATCCAAAAATTTGAACCCTTTAAGCATTTCGAATAGACCTCTTTTGGTCAAAGCCTAAACGCCTCTTAGTCCTAAAACATGTTTTTAGGACTTTTTTTTACATGAAAATCTATGAAAAATGCCGTTTTTAAAGTAAATTCGGGTTACATAAATTTACAGCAACATAAAGCTGTATTCAGTATCTTGATATTAAACCAAATCAAAATCTCCAAAATTTGACGATAATTTACAAGACAATACTGGCTTTCATAGTTTTCTATACGATTGGAGGCATTTCTGTTGCACAGGATGACCAGAATAAGCCAAAGCCAACAGGAGGCAAAGGCACAATTTCGGGCATCGTGATAGATAAAAGCAGCAACCTCCCCATGGAAGGTTCAGCGATTACGATATTTGAAGCAAAAGATACTTTAAAAATAAAGGGAACTGAAACCAACAGCAAAGGAATGTTTTCTGTTGAGGTTCCGTTTGGGAAATACAAGATCGAAATAAATGAAGTTGGATACAGCATGGCGGCGGTTGACGGAATAATTGTAAGTCCAAAAAATCCTGACGTAACGCTGGATACAATCCGTATAAAACAGGCTACCACAACCACCGATGAAATAGATGTGACCGCCAATAAAAATGTAATTGAACTAACAGCGGACAAGAAAATATTCAATGTTGAAAAATCCATTGTTTCAAGCAACGGTTCCGCAACAGACATTCTAAAAAATGTTCCGTCCGTTTCAGTGGATAATGACGGCAACGTAAGCCTAAAAGGCAGCCAGAATGTTAGAATTATGATAGACGGAAGGCCTGTTTATAACAGCGTTGCGACAGTTCTAGATGGCATTCCTGCAAGCTCTGTTCAAAGTATAGAACTCATTACAAATCCTTCTGCAAAGTATGAGGCGGAGGGTGAATCGGGGATAATTAACATTGTATTAAAAAAGAACTCGGAGGTAGGATACAATGGCTCGGTAATGTTAAGTACCGGAACCAAAGATAAATATAATGGAGCTGTAAATCTAAGCGTCAAAAAGAACCGAATAAATGTGTACGCTAATTATAGTTTCCAAAAAGTTTATTTCGGGATAACTGGAACCGGTTTAACGCTAAACAGCGTGAATAACGTTAACTCATCGCTTGACCAGTCATTGTCAGGTTATTTTAATAATATGTCAAATCTGGGCAAAGCCGGTTTTGATTATAAATTAACCGACAAGCAAACATTAGGGCTCACATCAACCCTCAGCTACAGGAAACGAAACAGGCCGTATGAAACTACAAACAGTTTTTACGATGCATCAAATACGCTATCAATGCTTTCGTATACACATAGCTCAAGCGCGGAAAACGGCTACAATTTTGATGCGGCGCTTGATTACAACGCTAGGTTCAAACAACCCGACCATACTTTTTCAATGGAAGCATCTTATGTGCGTTCTTATGAGGATACGCCTATAGACGTTGATAATACATACACAATTATAAATTACCTCCCTTCAACTATACCTGACGGGCAGATCTCGACGGACCAGGTTGAAAAAAGGAATACGGCAAATCTGCAGGCAGATTACTCCCATCCGTTATGTAAAGATTCAAAAGTGCAAACCGGGTTTAAATCGACTTACAAATTATTTGATAATACTTTTAACTCCGAGCATGTTGACACGATTTCAAATACATGGGTTACCGATTACGGCCTGAATAACAGATTTAAATATACTGAAATTATTAATGCGCTGTACGCGACATATTCAAATAAATTTGGTAATTTCGAATTCCAGGCAGGTGTAAGAACAGAGATGACAAACGACAAGGGAGAACTATCAAACTCAAGCCAGAATTTTTCAAGCTCCTATATTGATTTCTTTCCGAGCGCAAGCATAAGCGAAAAACTAAATAAAGAAAATGAATTTGACCTAAGTTATAGCAGGCGCCTTAACCGTCCGCGCCCCGGCTTTCTTAATCCTTTTGGCGAGAATACCGATCCGTATAATCTCAGGACCGGAAATCCGCAGCTTAAGCCTGAATACATTGATTCATATGAATTGAGTTATTTAAAATATATAACAGGAGCGGTAATAACATCGTCGGTATATTTCAGAGAAACTCATGGCCTTATAAGCAGATTGAAGACGGCTATTGATTCAGTAACAACAATGACAACCTGGGTAAATCTTTCGAAAGCTTATTCATATGGATTTGAATTGATTGCAAGCGTTCAAACGCCGAAATGGCTGAATTTTACCGGGAGCTTCAGCTACTACAACATTCAAATTGTCGGCGATAACATTCAATCAGAGCTTTCAAACAGCGGAAGCTCGTGGTTTACTAAGTTTCTTACCACGGTAAATCTATGGTATGGCTTTGACCTTCAAATGGCATATAATTACCAAAGCCGGAACCCAACTGTAGACGGATATTATGAGCCGTTCCAGACATTTGATGTTTCGTTGAGAAGAGAAATTGTAAAAAAGAAGTTTGAAATGAGTATGCGCGTAAGCGACCTGTTTAATACTCAGGAATACAGGCAATATGCCGCAGGCGACGGATATATTCAAAATCAGACATTTAAAAGGGATTCCAGAGTTGCATATTTAACATTAACTTACAGGTTCGGAAATGTATCTGATGAGCAAAAACACGAGAAAAGTAAGAAGCCAAAAGACGATAGCCCGCCGGATATTGAAAATTAAAATAAATGAGTATATCTTGTTGAAATTGATCATGAACATAATCACATTTAGAAAGGAGCATAAAAGTTGGGCCTAAGTTTGATACTAATTATTAGTTAAAACTATTTATTGTATTCAATGATGAAGATCGCAATTAACTATCGCAGTATCAAAACAAGTTCATTTTTATGCTATTTACTGCTGGCATACCTTAGTGTACATTCCGTGCATTCACAGCAGATCCATTCGTCAAAGAGCGACACCCTGAACAATTCTAAAAATCTTGAAGCCGATGATCCATATCTCGATTCATTGAAGCCGGTCGTCACAGACGTAATATTAAACGGCAACAACGTAACAGATGACGGCATCATACTGCGTGAGATGAAGCTTAAAAAGGGCGAGACTTATTCTTCAAAGCAGCGCGATGATGACCAAAGGAGTATTCACAACCTGGGCCTTTTTGCAGACGAAGAAATTGTGCCTGAACAGGACGGCGACAAGAAAGTAAAGCTTCATGTTAACGTTAAAGAAAAATGGTACATTTACCCTATACCCCAGGCAAGCATTACTGACGGCGATCTAAGAAAGATCACAATAGGTATGAATGTGCGCTGGCAGAATTTCAGGGGACAAAATGAAAATGTTTCAATGAACTTTGGGCTGGGTTATAATCCCTTTGTGCGCGGCTCATATTCAATCCCATGGATCGGAAAGAACCTCCACATGTTTGCTTCCGTCAGCGGCGGGTTCCAGAGAGAAGCGAACCGAAGCCTGCTTGCGCTGGGGAGAACCACGGGAGAAGAAATTATATATGCGCGAGATACTAATTTTGATTACATGAATTACAATGCCAAGCTCACTGTGGGCAAATATTTTGCGCGTAAGTTTTCTGTATACGCCGAAGGCGGCTATTCTTTTTTAAGGGTTTCTCAGTATGCCGATAACAGGACGCTATCCCCTACCGGGGTTGATAAATACGTTTTAATGGGGCTTGGACTGAATTATGATTCGCGTGATTCACGTGATTATTCTGTTGATGGGTATATGGTGCATGTAAATTATGAACACTATGGCTTACTAAGCAGAACAGTTGATTTCGGAAGGTTTAATTTAGAAACAAGGAATTACCTTCCCGTCAATCTTACCGACAGCTACGCCATAACTTTCGCCACAAGATTATTTACAAGCGTTGCGGTCGGCTCTTTAATACCATTTTACAATCACATGTATCTCGGTTACGGAAATGATTTTGTCAGGGGTTGGGCAAGGTACGGATTTGAAGGAGATAATGACCTGACTTTGTATAATGAGGTCAGGGTACCAATTATTCAGCCGAATCAAATAAAAGGCGACCAGATCCCCATTATCAGAAGCCTGCCGTATATCCACAAATTCGCTTACAGGTACGGAATGTATTTCACTATGTTTTATGATATAGGAACAGTATGGAATGAAGACGACCGGTTTAAAAGCGTACATTTCCTGAACGGTACGGGTATTGGATTAAACGCTATTTTGCCGTTTGGAATGGTAGGGAAAGTCGAATGGGCTTTCCGCCTAGGGAAACCCGTTGTCGGACAAATTATTTTCGGGCTGGGGGCTAAGTTTTAGAAAGCGCCGGAAAAACAACCTTGCATCAATAATTAATTAATTTTTGGCATTAAACTGAATTGAAAATTTGGTATTTTGTATTTTATTTTTAATCCGATTTTCTAATCAGCGCTAATTTGACAATAAAAGTCTTATTTACAGATATAGGCGGGGTTCTGCTTACAAACGGCTGGGATGTTAATTCAAGAGCGCTTGCCGCTAAGAAGTTTAAACTGGATTTAGAAGAATTGAACGAAAGACACGGATTAATGTTCGATACTTTTGAAGAAGGAAAACTAACTTTAAGCGAATATCTGAAGAATGTAATTTTTATCAGGAAGAGAAATTTCACTCACAGCCAGTTCAAAGAATTCATGTTCGCTCAGTCAAAGCCTTTCAATGATATGATCAGTCTGACACGCTCTTTGAAAAGCAAATACAATTTAAAGGTCATTGCAATAAGCAACGAATGCCGGGAACTGAACGATTACAGGATTCGGAAATACAAACTGGATTCATTTATTGATGCCTACATTTCTTCCTGTTATGTGCATCTTAGAAAACCCGACAAAGATATCTACAAAATGGCGCTCGATGTATTTCAGACCAAGCCAAATGAATCGGTGTTTATAGATGACCGTTTATTATTTGTGGAAACCGCTGAATCAATGGAAATAAAAGCGATACATCATACAGATTACGATTCCACGGCCCGAAAATTCGCTAAACTTGGATTGAAACTATAACACAATTAAAAATTCTAAATATACAGTTCTGCTAAAATAATGATAGAAGAAAAAGAATTAGAACAGCTTTGCATTAACACAATAAGAACGCTTTCGATGGACGCGGTACAGAAAGCAAATTCCGGGCACCCGGGTATGCCAATGGGAACCGCGCCAATAGCGCATGTTTTGTGGTCAAAGATAATGAGATATAATCCTGCAAATCCCGATTGGGCTAACCGCGACAGGTTTGTTCTATCAGCCGGACATGGCAGTATGCTGTTGTATAGCATACTGCATTTGACAGGTTATAAGATTTCGATTGAAGATATCGAGAAGTTCAGGCAGCTTGGAAGTATAACTGCCGGCCATCCTGAGTATGGATTGACTCCGGGTGTTGAAACCACAACAGGACCGCTTGGGCAGGGATTCGCTAACGGCGTGGGAATGGCCGTAGCTCAAAACATTCTTGCAGCCCGGTACAATAAACCGGGATTCCCGATATTTGACTATAACATATACGGTATTTGCAGCGACGGCGACCTGATGGAAGGTATTTCGGCTGAGTCAGCTTCATTTGCGGGACATCTTAAGCTTGGCAACCTTATCTATCTGTATGATGATAACCACATATCAATAGAAGGCAAAACCGAAATTACATTTACAGACGACACGCAAAAAAAATTCGAAGCATACGGCTGGCACGTTCAAAAAATCGAAGATGGAAATGATATAGACGCATTAAATGAAGCAATACTAAATGCGAAGGCGGTAACCGATAAGCCATCTTTGATCCAGGTCAGAACTCATATTGCGTACGGAAGTCCGAATAAACATGACAGCGCAAGCGCACATGGTTCGCCGCTGGGAGAAGATGAAGTAAGGCTTACAAAAGAATTTTATGGCTGGGACCCGAATAAACATTTTTATGTTCCGGATGAGGTTAATATTTATTATCAACGTGCCCAGGGAAAAGGCGCGGAAGCGGAGAAATTCTGGGATGAACTGTACAGTAAATATAAGGTTGCCTTCCCTGAATTAGCGAATGAGTATGAGTCTGCCGTTAAAGGTGAAATAAACATTGACTGGGAAAAGACGCTGCCTTTATTTACTTCGATAGATAAAGCAGTAGAGACAAGGAAAGCATCAAGCAAAGTAATAAATGCGATAGCTCCTTTCATGCCGACTTTCATCGGCGGCTCGGCTGACCTATCCCCTTCAAATGATACTACTATTAATGATGGAGGAGATTTCTCGGCGGAAAATTATGCCGGCAGGGTATTTCATTTTGGCGTGAGGGAACACTCAATGGGCGCAGAGCTGAACGGAATGAATTTAACCAAAGGAATCACAGCTTTCGGCGCTACCTTTCTTATCTTTTCAGATTATATGAAGCCTGCTATAAGACTTGCGGCGATAATGAAGATTAGGCCAATATATGTTTTTACTCATGACAGCATCGGGCTTGGCGAGGACGGCACAACACACCAGCCAATTGAGCAATTGTTGGCTTTAAGAGTAATACCGAATATGACCGTTATCCGGCCGGCTGACGCAAACGAAACATCATACGCATGGAAAGCTGCTCTTGAGCACAAAGATGGCCCGGTAGCGCTTGTGCTTACCAGGCAGAAAGTCCCGGTTCTTGACCAGACCAAATATGCTTCAGCATCAAATCTGCAAAAAGGCGCTTATGTTCTGAGTGATTCAAAAGGAACGCCGGATGTAATAATTATCGCAACCGGTTCAGAAGTACAATTGGCTTTAGGAGCGCAGGAAAAACTTCTCGCAGAAAATATTAAAGCAAGAGTTGTAAGTATGCCATCATGGGAGTTATTTGAGAAGCAGTCTAAGGAATATAAAGAAAGTGTATTGCCTTCATCAATAAAGAAAAGGTTAGTTGTTGAAGCAGCCTCGCCGGTTGGGTGGATAAAGTATGCCGGCAACCAGGGCGATATACTCGGAATTAATAGGTTCGGCGAGTCCGCGCCCGGCGATGAAATAATGAAAGAATTTGGTTTTACTATTGATAATGTTGTTAGCAGGGTGAAAAAATTATTATAGAAAATTGTTTTAAATAATAACAAAGAAAAGCGGACTTTTGGTCCGCTTTTCTTTTTGCCGCTGACTGCCAAACCGAAATCGAATACATGATGTTTCAATATCGGCCGCCCTCATATCGACAGTCCGAACGGATTATTTTATCATTATTCCCGATAGGTCGGGATTTCTTATAAAATTGCTTTGTTGTTCTTCTTCAATCCCGATAGATCGGGATTTCTGATAAAATAGCTACGCTATTTTATCATCAACATCTTTTTTGTTTCGGTGAAAGTTTTTCCTTCATTTGAACTTACTATTAACCTGTAGAAATATACGCCGCTTGAGAATCGCTGGCCGTTCCACTGCAATTCATAATTGCCCGTTCCCAGAGGTTCATCCATAAGAGTTTCTATCAACCTGCCTGTAATATCGAAAACGCTCAATTTTACCTGTGACTGTTTAGGGATTTCGAACCTGATCTTAGTAGAAGGATTAAACGGGTTCGGAAAATTCTGCCTCAATGAAAAATTGGTAGGAGCTTCAGAATTGTAGTTGTTCACAGAAAGCAATGCGCCATTTTCAATTATCGTAGCGTTTTGGTTTACAGGAACGTTTGTATATACATTGGTTGCGCCGTTTATCCATTCAACTTTTATCGAGTCAATAATAGATGCTGCGCCCAACCCAAAATGCAGCCAGAGGTTCTGGCTGTTGTAGCCCGTATGCGGCATAACTTCCTGCGTCTGCCATGTAGGAGAGCCGTTTATATTGGCTTTTAATCTTACCTTAGTTCCGATAGCGGATTTATTAGACACTGTACCTACGCATTTCAATGTTATCCATTTATTAGAGTTTCCGTTATTGTGATACAACAGGTTTCCCGCTGCCAGTCTTGTAGCAACAAACATATCCAGCTGGCCGTCGTTATCATAATCGCCGCATGTGCATCCGAAAGAATTAGCAACATCGGTAACAATGCTTCCGGTAGTAACTTTAGTGAACCCATAATTTGGCGGGCCGTTGTTTAAATATAGAAAAGCGCTTGCGCCGTCATTTGCTATAAACAGATCCTGGTAACCGTCATTATTAAAATCACCCCAGCAGCTGCCAACAGAATTCGCCGGCTCGTTTGAAACAATCCCGGTATCAACAGAGACCAGGTTATAATTCGGCGGCCCGCTATTGTGATAAAGATTATTCTTCCCGTTTGAATAATTTGTTACTATCAGGTCAAGATTCCCATCATTATCGTAATCTCCCCAGCTTCCGCCAATTGCCGAGCGACCGTCGTTAAATGTCGTTTTCGTAAACGTTAGGTTGCCATTATTCTTATACAGGAAATCATTTTGTGTTCCGGCATTGCCAATGAATAGATCCGGGTAACGGTCGTTATTGTAATCTGCCCATGCTCCCGCTATTGAAAAAGCTCCGCCATCCAGCAGAAATGACATAGTATCATTTCTTGTAAATGTAAAATTCGGTGAACCGTTATTCAGATACATAAAATCATTTTGAGTAAAATTCAGTACATGAAGGTCAAGTAATCCGTCGCGGTTAATATCCACCCACGCGCCTGTGTTCGCATTGCTTGAATCAGTCGCAATATGTCCTGTTGTCACTCTGGTAAAGGTAGTATCGCCGTGCCCCATGTAAAGGAAATTACCAAAATTGTTCCTGTTGGCTACAAACAAGTCAAGATTCCCGTCGTTGTTAAAATCTCCCCATGTCCCGCCAATCGAGCTGCCCCCGTCATTTACAATCGCTCCCGTTGTGATCTTAACGAAGTTGCCGTTCCTGTTATTAAGATACAAATTATTGTTCTGGCTTGCAGGATTTCCGTTTGAAACAAACAAGTCAAGGTATCCGTCATTGTTAAAATCGACCCAGCACCCGCCGGTACTTTGGAATAGATCGGCGACAACAGGATTGTTCCCGGCGGTGATCCTTGTAAATGTTTGGGGGAAAACATTGCTGACCGTAAATAACAGCATTAAGATAACTGCCGGGATCTGTATAGAGGAAATAGATCTAATAAAATAACTTCTGAGGACTGCAAATTCAGAATTGAGTTTTCCGTTCATTACTTTTTAGATGCAAGTTACACATACCTGTTAGCGAACGGTATCTCACATATATATGGTTTTTGGGGAAAATGAATTAGCTGATTGGCTTAAATAGCGGGAATGTAACTCAATTACACAAGTCTTTCTTTCAGGGCTTTTGCTACGGCTTCGGATTTTGAATGAACCTGGAGTTTATAATAGATATTCTTTATGTGATGACGGACCGTCCCAACCGAAATAAATAATGCATACGCGATTTCTTTATATGAAAGGCCTTTGCAAAGGCTCTCCAGAACTTCGCTTTCTCTGTCGGTCAGCGGCGATTCAGTTTGCTTCCTGAACGAAGATACTACAAGCTTAGCGATCTTATATGACATCGGGGCGCCTCCATCCAGAATTTCTCTAAGCGACTCCAGAATTTTTTCTTCTGATGCGCTCTTATCAAGATACCCGCTTGCCCCTGCGCTTAACGCCCTGAAAACCCAAGTCGGGTCTTCATGAATTGTAAGCATAACAATTTCGATCTTCGGATATTTATCTTTTATTCTTGTTACTCCTTCAATACCCGATATCCCCGGCAGATCTATATCCATTAAAACGATGGCTGGTTTATCATCCGGCAATTTTTTTAACGCTGTCTCGCAGTCGGCATAAGCCCCTGAGCAAATAAACCCTTCAGTTTCATTTAACAGGTCTGATAAAGACTCGCGAATAACCTTATCATCTTCTACAATTAATACTTTGATCATCAAAATTTTCTTTACAAATAATTAGTTAAAAGTTAAACAATAAAAATTGGAATAACAATCTCACAAGTATCAGATATTAAGGCGAAGCTTAATGATCGTTCCTGAACCCGGGGTTGAGTTAATATCAAGTTCCGCCGATATTTGTTTTGCACGGGACGCAATGTTTTTCAGTCCGTATCCTTTAGAGGAATTTTCCATTACAAACCCCTTGCCGTCATCCCTGAGTGTTGCATCCAAAACATTACCCGTAACGTTCATGTCAAAATAAACATTATTGCAATCAGCGTATTTCAGGATGTTATTCATCCCTTCTTTGAATATATATGTTAAATGCCTTTTAGTATTCATAGATAACATCAAGCCCTTGAATACTTCGGCATCGAAATTCATACAAAATTTTATACCGCTGCTATCAAAAAGCTCATTTCCGAAATCCCTCAGCCTTACGGCTGCGTCATAGAGAGTGTCTTCTCCGGGATTCAGAGCCCAGATGAGGTCCTTTGCTCCCGATTGCAGGCTGTTGGAAGTTTCTATGATGCTGTCGAGGTCGTTGACTAAATTAGCAGAATTGTTTTCCATCTTCTTTTTTATCCTGCGGCTGAATAGTGAAATTCTTGTTAACTTGTGCCCAAGCTCATCATGGTAGTCTCTTGATGCCTGCTCCCTGACAAGCTCCCTTTCCGTAGATTTAGCTTTTTCAAGCTCTAGCAGGTTCCTGACTTTCTGCCTAACGCGGTAGTTTTGCAGCGCAGCTATCAGAAGGACAGAGCACAAGGCTATTGAAGAATAGAACCACCATGTTTTCCAGAACGGCGGAGTGATAGTTAATATTATTGAGGCGAATTTATCATTCCACACTCCCTCAGAATTTGCGCCTTTGACTTTGAATAAATATTTACCCGGATTCAGGTTCGCATAAATAGCTTTGTTAACGCTGCCGCCCGATATCCAGTCCTTGTCAAACCCTTCAAGCATATATGAATACTGATTTTTCTTTGGGTTAATAAAATCAATGACGGCAAATCCAAATGTCACCAGATTTTCATCATATGCAAGCTCAATTTCTTTGGTCCCTGAAATATCAATTTCCCGCCGCTGCTTACCTGAATATTTCGTAAGCGATGTAAGTATAACTGGCGGCGCTAACCGGTTATCCTTAATTTTATCCGGACTGAACATGCTTAAGCCATTAATTCCACCAAATATAAAATCCCCGTTTGTTCTTTTACAATAAGAACCGTTAATAAACATATTGCTCTGCAATCCGTCATCAATATCAAAATTCCTGAAGCTCTTAGCGGCAGGGTTGAATTTTGAAACGCCTTTATTTGTACTCATCCATAATGAGCCTGTTTTGTCTTCAATGATGCCGCAAATTACGCTGTTAGGCAGACCGTCTTTTTCACTGTAATATGCAAAAAGCCCTTTGCTTTGTTCATATTTATTCAGCCCGCCTGCGGTTCCAATCCAGAAATCCCCCTCCTGATCTTCACAAAATGAATACGTATAATTATTGCTTATCGCGCCTGTCCGATTAGGGTCCTGCAAAAAGTGCGTGAACTTTCCTGAAGTTTTATCAAACTTATTTAATCCGCCTAATGTGCCTACCCAAAGAAATCCTTGCCGGTCTTCGTAAATTGAAAGAACTACATTATCGCTGATAGAATTTGAATCGGAAATAATATTTTTGTACCTGGTAAAAGCATTCCGTTCTATATCCAGTTTATTGAGTCCTGAATTTGTTCCCGCCCAAATGTTTCCGTCTGAATCCGTAAAAAGACACGTAATATTATTCGAACTTATTGATGAACTATCGGAAGGATTATTATAATAATGTGTGAAACCATTGGCTCCTTTATTAAATTTATTCAACCCCTTCACCGTACCAACCCATAAATTCCGGTTCCTGCCTTCCGTCAAAGCGTTTATGTTGTTATTATCCAGACTATGTGCGTTCGCTGAATCGTGTTCAAAATGTGTAAACGTCTTATACTCATCGTTAAATTTGTTCAATCCGGCATTTGTCCCGACCCACAGATCTGAATCGGCATCCTCAAAAATGCATCTTACATTATTTCCGCTCAAAGAATTGTTATCAGCTGCGTTGTGCCGGTACGTAATAAACTTGTCGCGGTCTTCATATAGCTTATATAACCCTCCGTAATAAGAACCCAGCCAGATAATTCCTGAGAGATCCTCGAATACGGCAATGCAATTCTCTTCATTTTTAGATACTGTATCTATCAGGCTGTGAAACTCAAACCGCCCATTTGACTTATCAAACCTGTTAACTCCCCCGTTAACGCCAATCCACATATTTCCGTTTCGGTCTTCAATAATTGAATTGATATCATTGCTGCTTATTGAGCTTGGGTCTGATGGATTATTCATATAATGTGTAAATATCCCGCTTGCAATATTTAATTTATTTAATCCTCTTTTATACGTACCTGCCCATATATTTCCTT
>Ga0265331_10002140_pt1 | contig 13583 bp, 11 predicted proteins | sample 41923metaG_FD_202088 | JGI IMG/M metagenome (GOLD analysis project Ga0265331, IMG submission 202088) | Rhizosphere microbial communities from Carex aquatilis grown in University of Washington, Seatle, WA, United States - 4-19-23 metaG | ecosystem: Host-associated > Plants > Roots > Rhizosphere...
GCCACCATGTTCCTGATCGCACTGGGGACCGTGGCCGTGCTGCTGCTGCACGGCATACCGGATAATTCAAACCTCTTCGCTGTTTTCTGGAATATCATGTCACAGGCTCTGACGCCCAACCCGGTGGACGCGGGGAACCCACTGCAATATTTGATCGTGATGTTCGTTGTGACCATCGGCAGCCTGTTCATGGTCAGCATCCTGATCGGCATCCTGAGCAACGAGATCGAAGGCCGCGTCGATGCCCTGCGGCGCGGGCGTTCGCGTGTGCTGGAGAGCGACCATACCGTGATCCTTGGCTGGTCGCCGCAGGTCTTCACCATCATCTCCGAGCTGGTGATCGCAAATGAAAACAGGAAGCAGGGCGCAGCGATCGCGATCCTTGCTGAAAACGACAAGGTAGAAATGGAAGAGGAGATCCACAGCCGCTTCCCCAATACGAAGAACACCAAGATCATCTGCCGCTCGGGAAGCCCGATCGACCCGACCGAGATCGAGATCGTCAGCCCTCACACAGCGCGCTCGATCATCATTTTGCCGGAAGGCAAAGACCCCGATTCATACGTCATCAAATCGGTCCTGGCGCTCACCAACAATCCGAACCGCCGTACGGAACCGTATCATATCGTGACCCAGGTACGCGACCCGAAAAACATAGACGTACTGCACATGATCGGCCAGAAGGACCTGGTCCAGCCTGTGCTGACCAACGACCTGATCGCGCGCGTGGTGGCGCAGACCTCACGTCAATCCGGGCTTTCGGTTGTGTATACGGAACTGATGAATTTCAGCGGCGACGAGATCTATTTCAGCGAGGTCCCCGATTCACTGGTCGGCAAGACGTACAGCGATTCGCTCTTTGCCTATGAGGATTCAAGCGTGATGGGCCTGCATAAAGTGGACGGCACGATCCTGATCAATGCACCCATGGATACACCACTTCAGACCGGCGACCATCTCTTCGCCATATCCGAGGACGACGATACCGTCGTGCCTTCCGGCATGACGAATATTCCGGTCGATGAAACGGCCATCCGCTCCGGCAGGAGAGCGCGTAAGGCCGCACCTGAAAAGTGCCTGATGCTGGGTTGGAACCGCACTGGTGCAACGATCATTTGTGAGTTGGATAACTATGTGTCCAAAGGCTCACAGATCACGATCTTTTCAGACAGCCACGACATTACGAAACAGATCCACGACCAGTGCGGGCGGCTCGCCAACCAGAAAGTGAACGTACTCGTGGGCGAGACCACCGACCGCGACCTGCTCGAGACGCTCAACATTCCCGATTATGACCATGTGATCGTCCTTGCGAATGCCGGCCTGGAGCCCCAGGAAGCCGATGCCAAGACGCTCGTCACACTGCTCCATCTGCGCGATATCGCTTTACGCGATGAGACGCCCTTCTCCATCGTCAGCGAAATGCTCGACCTGCGCAACCGGGAACTGGCGGAGGTGGCGGGCGTGAACGATTTCATCGTCAGCGAACACCTGGTTAGCCTGATGATGTCTCAGCTTTCGGAGGACGCCGACCTGTTCACCATTTTCTCGGATATCTTCTCACCCGAAGGCTCGGAGATCTATCTCAAACCGGCCAGCGATTATATCGAGACCGGAAAGCCGGTCAATTTCTATACCGTGACGGAGGCCGCCCGCCGCCGCAGCGAGACGGCCATCGGTTATCGCATTATGGATGAATCGGGCGATGCGGAGAAATCGTACGGCGTGCATACCAACCCGAAGAAATCAGGAATGGTCACGTTTGAGCCTGAAGATAAGGTCATCGTGATCGCGGAGAATTAACCATGCAGCGGGGATAAACGGAGATGAACAGAGATTTCTTCGTTCACATCGTACCCGAAGGGAATCTCTGGTTGCTTTAGGATATTTTTAAGTGAAATCAACACTTGCATCATTTTTCAAAAAGTTCAGCGCGCCTGAAATATTTGTCATCCTGGTGCTGATGATTTTGGGAGTAGTCTCATCCATCACTGTCCCGCTTAGCGCAGGATATGACGAAGAGACTCATTTCATCCGCGCCTGGGAGATGGCACATTACTATTTCATCCCCAACGAGCAGCTTGGCTCAACGCTTCCATTCCCCGCCATTTATTGGGAACTGTCCTATAGACGCCAGACGATCGTGCAGGCAGTCGAGCCGGGGTTTTGGAGCAAGTACAGCGGCCTGAGTATCGACTCGCACGATTATATGTACGCCAACGTCGAGACGCGTTCGGTTTATTCTCCCGCCCTGCTTTTACCTCAGGCGCTGGTGCTCCGATTTCTCGGTCTTGCATTGCGGTTTCCAGCATTGCCGGTTTATTATGCCGTCCGGTTCATCGGCTTGCTTTCCTATTTATTGCTAAGCTGGCTCGCGGTAAGGTTCATTCCTTATGGGAAATGGCTGCTGGCGATCCTGGTCGTCGCACCGATGGCCTTATTCCAGGCTTCCACTATCAGCGCCGACACCATCTCGAACGGCATCGGCTTTCTTTTCATAGGCTGCACGCTTGCGATTGCCAATAAAAAAGAGCTTGCCTGGAAGGAATGGGGCGCACTTATAATTTTGGTCGCCCTGCTCTTCCTGGCGAAGGTCAACCTGGTTTTCCTGGCCCTGATCCCTTTCCTATTAATAACCCCCTCGAAATTCAAGATGAAGTATGGCTATCTGTTATTGGGTTTCGTCACACTCGTTTTGTTTCTGATCGAGGTGGGCGGCTGGAACATTATTGCCTATTCAAAATTCACCCGCGCCCTGCAAGGCGCAGACCCCAGGCAGCAGGTTTTGTTCATCCTCTCCTCGCCCCTGTTGTTCATAAAAATCATTTCGCTGGATGTCTGGAATAATACCCTGGCTTATATGCAAGGCTGGGTGGGGGTATATGGATATGACTACTGGCCGGTTCCGGGGCTCACCTACCTTTTATATCCACTGGCCGTGATCGCAAGTCTCAGGCAGAACCCGACGCTCCCAACACCCAATAAAAGGACGCGGATCGTCCTGGCGGTATTGTTCGTGGTAGGCTATCTGCTTACGATCACATCGCTATATATTGCTTTTACACCGGTGAAAAGCCTGGTCGTGGCGGGCGTGCAAGGCCGCTACTTTACGCCGGTGATGCCATTGCTGTTACTGGCGCTGGTGGGTCTGCCCTTCGTGGAAAAAATCCATATACCGGCGGCAGTTCCCGTATCCCTGGTGTCGGCTGCTTTGATCCTATATGTGGCAGGTCTCATCCTGTCCTATCAGGTGACCTGCGGTTCGCAGTTTTACCAGCCTGGCTTATGTTATCAACCCCAGTATAAAAACTGGGCACCCGAGGCCAGCTCTTCCCCATCCATCACACCGGCCATGACACTTACACAGGAGATCGTACCTGCCTGTAATGGAATGGAGGAAATGCGCGTCTGGGTTAACTCCACGGGAACCGACCCATCGGGAACCACAACGCTCAACCTGCGTGCGCCAACCGAGGAGAAGGACGTCGTTAACCACACATTCACCAATTCGCAGATAACCAAAGACGGCTGGCTCACGGTCAGCTTCAACCCGGAATGGCAGTCGGATAACCAGTTATATATCCTTACGCTGAAAAGCTCATCTGCCAACGGCATCCAGGTGGCTACCTCTATAAAATCCGAATACCATACGGGCAAATTGTTCGAAAATAATACAGCCATCGAACAGGATATGATCTTCCAATACGGCTGCCTGGCCGGTCTGCAAAAGCTGGTGCAGAATGGAAAGTGAACATCCTGCAATCGTAAATAAAGGGACCTTCTTCATGTTCAACCATCGGGTTAAATTTTTATTTTGTTTGTCCTGTTTGATCCTGTTCGGATGCGGTCCGGCTAAGCAGGGCGTGCCGACCAGCGTTCCGACGATCACGCCGGTCCCCGGCTGGCACATGCTGGAAAACGAAGGTTTTCAAATCTGGCTGCCGCCCAGCTTCCTGGGCGGGACGAATCAAACCATCGATGCGGTCACACTGCAACTCACGCAAAAGAACGCCAACTTTGCAAAAATACCCCAATCACTGAAACAACGCGGCACCCCTTTTATCGTTTTTGCCATCGATACCAACAGCCCGCCTGACAAGATCACCTATATGCTGGTTGAGAATGAGAAATTAACCACTTCGCTCGATATCCCGGCGTACCTGGACCTGCTGGCCAAAAATTTAACGGCGCAATCGACCCTGTTCAATATTCTCCAGAAGCAAGTTATGACCTCGAACCGATACCCGACCGGGAAAATTGTCGTAGAGCTGAACACGATCGAATCAGGAGATATAAAACAGGTGGTTTATGCGGTAAAGAACGGGGGTGCGGTGTGGCAAATCTCTTTTACTACACCGACGGAAGAATTCGAAGAACGGTCACCCATCTTCGATCAAATAGCCGCATCGGCGACCGTCCCTTATATTAGCGAAACAGCCAGCCCGGCCGGAAAGGTCAATCCGTGGATCGTCGGCCTGGTCGTCGTTGCGATCGCAATACTTGGATCCCTGGCATGGCTGTGGATTAAGCAGGGCCGGAAATCAGAACCTGTGGTTCAAGCTAAAAAAGTGGTCAGGAAGAAAAGGGCAAAAAAGCAGGGCTGAAGAGTTGCGAGTAAGTACGCAATTTTTTCATAAAGCTTCTATATCGATCCCATTCCTGGATAATGCCTCGCGGACCAGTTTAGCATTCTGCGCGGCTTGGACGTTATCTCCGTGCAGGCATAACGTTTCCACATGCACGCGCCGGTCGGCAAAGTCAATTCCTTCCCGTGCAAGAGCCACTGCATGGGCAGCGACTTCTTCCGGCGACTCGAGGATCGCATCCGCATTTTTTCGTGAGACCAGCGTGCCGTCCGGGTTATAACGGCGGTCGGGAAAGCCTTCGTTGGCAACGCGCAGTCCGGCATCCATCCCCGCCGCGACCAGTGCGGAACCGGCCAACCCCACCAGGATCAATTCTTTATCAAACCGTTTGACTGCCCGTGCAATCGCATCTGCCAGTGTGGGATCTTTGGCGGCCTGGTTATAGAGTGCGCCATGCGGTTTGACATGCCGAAGCGCCGCGCCTTCCACTTTTGCAAATGCGGCCAGCGCGCCGATCTGATAAAGCACGAAGGCTTCCGTTTCGGCAGGGGATAAATTCATGTCGCGGCGTCCGAAGCCTTGCAGGTCGGGCCAACCCGGGTGCGCTCCGACGGCCACATCATGCCTCTTTGCAAGCCGGATGGTGGTTTGCATGACCAGCGGGTCACCGGCATGCAGTCCGCAGGCAATGTTGGCGGAGGAGATGAACGGCATGACGGTCGCATCTTCTCCGAGCATATACTGGCCAAAGCTTTCACCCATATCGCAGTTGAGATCAATTTTCATTTTCATCGATCACGATCCCTGTATTCAATTTGTGCATCATCTGACGATATTTCGCCTGCGCCGCCTCGATGGTGGTTTGTTTAAAACGAACCTCATCTTTGCCCGGCGTGCATTGAGCCAGCAGCGGCAAGTCCGCGCTGATCACGGTCGCGATCTTCGGATACCCGCCTGCCGTTGCAAAATCGGCCATCATCACGATGGGTTGCCCATCTGCTGGAACCTGGATCGCTCCGGCCGTCAAGCCTTCCGAGGTCAATTCTGCACGGTTGTGCTGAGTAAGCCGCGAGCCTTCGAGTCGATATCCCATCCTGTCAGATGAAGGACTGACTTTATAGGGATTGGATAAAAAAGATTCCATGCAATCAGGCGCAAAATATTCCGCCTGCGGACCCGCGATGACTTCCACGGTTGGCGATTCGGTATAAGCCGGGCGCGCATCATGAGCCAGGGTCCGCGCCGCCATTTCCATAAGCGGAGTTTTGGCCCTTCCACTACGCAGCACATCGCCGGCTTGCAGGAGCCTTCCATCCAGGCCGCCAAAATGTCCGCGCAGATAGGTTGAACGCGACCTCAGAACGGGCGGTACTTCTATCCCGCCTGCCAGCGTAAGGTACGACCACATCCCGAAACCCGAGCGGCGCAGGCTGATCGTCGAGCCGCCGCGTACAAAGCAGGAGCTCCAGGGTGAAATATCCCAGATGGCTACAGAAAGGTTATAACCGACTCCCGCCACTGCGATCACGCAATCGTAAGCGGGACGCAAAACCAGGTCACCGCCTCCGAATTCGAGGGCGGCCGTGTCCGGTGGATTACCGACCAAGATATTCGCAGCCCGGAAGGCAAACAAATCCATTGGCCCGGAGGCCGGCACACCGAAGCTTCGCCAGCCTGATCGCCCGCCGTCCTGCACAGTTACAAGGCCGCCTGCTTCCAAAACCTCAACCATCCAGTCCCTCGCTCACGAACTGCACGGTATCACCGGGAGAAAATAAAAAAGGCGTATCAGCCAGAAGATCAAAAAGCGGCAGCGAAGTCCAGCCAATGAGACGCCAGCCACCTGGCGAATCGATCGGGTAGATCCCGGTCTGCGACCCCGCGATGCCCACCGAGCCTGCCGCCACATGGATGCGCGGAGTTTCGAGCCGCGGCGTGGCGAGCATATCATCCAGCTTTCCCATATAAGCAAAACCCGGCGTGAAGCCCATCATATACACGGTATATTCGCGGCCGGTGTGCAGGCTGATGACTTCTTCTTTACTGATGTGATGAAGGGATGCGATGAAATCCAGGTCGAGACCATTTTCACCGCCGTATCGCACCGGTACTTCTATCCGGCGCGGTTTGCGGTGAATGGCAGACTGGACTTTGTCCAATTCATTGTTTACCCACTCAGAGACTTGCGCGTACGTCAGGATCAACGGATCGTAATGGAGCAGCAGGGTGGCATACGCCGGTACCGTTTCGATTACCCCTGCAATTTGATCTGCATGAAGGAGCGCATCCAACTCGTGGACGCGTTGATTAATTACAGGATCGATTTCCTCCCCAAACTTGACCAACAACGCCGAATCGCCCATCGCAAGCAAACGCGGCTTCATTTTTTTTCAAATATGCTGATGCTTTCGAGATGATGGGTTTGGGGGAAGAGATCGAAAGGTGTGACGTCCATGAGGTGGTAGCCGCCATTGATCAGCCGCCCCGCATCGCGCGCCAGCGTGGATGGATCGCATGAAACATAGGCCACGGTGCGCGGGTTCAACCGCACGATGCCGTCCAGTGCGCCGCGGTCGAGTCCCGCGCGCGGCGGGTCCACCAGCACAATGTCGGGCTTGATATCAAGGTGTGTGATGACCTCCTCAGCCCGGCCTTCGTAAAGATCCACATTATCAAATTCATCGAGGTTGAAGATAAAGTCGTCGCAGGCGGAGGTGGCCGATTCGACCGCGACGATCCGCTTGCATTTCGGCGCAAGGAAGGCGCTGAACAATCCGACGCCGCTGTAGACATCCAGCAGGTTGGTGGTCGGCAGGATGGTTAAATGAGCAAGCAGGTGGTTGACGAGTTTTTCCGTCATGCCCGTGTTGACCTGAAAGAAAGAGGCGGCCGAGACGCGAAAATCACGGTCCAAAACATGCATGCTGAGATGGTCTTCGCCTGCAATGACCACGCTGCTTTCTTCAAAAATATGCACGACGGAAATGCCCGCTTCGATTTCGAGTTCGGGCGCGGTGGGATAATTCGATTCAAGCGTCAGCATCAATTCGTCGTTCGCCCCGGCCCGCAGCGACACGCGTTCAATGCCGGTGTCCGGCTCGAATTCAAGCTGTGGCCACAGGGCATTGATGGAAGGCTCAGGCAGATGACATTCTTCGATGGCAAGCACATCCCCCGAAGAAGTGGATGTGGATCCGATGGAGGAGCGTATATAACCCAATTCCCCATTCCCCGTCAAATGGAACTGGACGTGATTGCGGTAGTTCCACGGGTTCTTCCCTGCCACGGTCGGGTTGACCGGCGGGTTCTGAATTTTGCCGATGCGCTGCAATTGGTCGCGCAGGATCTCGGCCTTGGCCTTGAGCTGCGCCTGATAAGACATGTGCTGGTACTGGCAGCCGCCGCAGGATACAACCTCTTCTCCCCCTTCAACAGCGGCACGCGGAATAAAGAAGTGTTTGCAGCGTGGGGTAATCCTATCGGGAGAGGCCTCCAGCACCTCCACCAATTCTCCGCGCGCAAAACCACGCTTCTCCTCTGTCAACCGGACGCGCACGCGCTCACCCGGCAGGCCGAACGGCACGAACACCGCGCGGCCACGTGTCCCCGGTTGCGGGTCGTCCAGGCGTCCCAGTGCGTCGCCGCCATAGGTCAGGGTGGTAAGCGTCAATTCGAATAATTCAGCAGGCATGCAGTACCCAATTCATAAAAAAATAATGCGTAACCGTATATTACGAATTACGCATTTTCTCTGACCGGCTCACGAATTTCAAATTCCGAATCCCGATCGCGGATCGATCGTTTTAATGGAGAAACAACTTAAGGACGATCAATATCACAAAGAACCCCCCGGCCAACAACCCGATCTGCCGAAGGTCGTGTTTAATGTGAGTGTAATCGGGGTTGAACTCCGTTGTGCGCGGCGCTGGCATGAAGGCCGCGGATTTACTCACCTGTCGTCTGTTTTTCTTGGGCATAGTCCATCTCCTTTTTAATTTTGCAATCGAGCAAAGACCACAATACGCTGTTTATCTACGAGATATGGATAGCAGGAGATCAACGTCACCGTAGGCGCCCCGGTGGAAGCCATCACTTCCACAGCAGTCGGTTCCACGATCTCGGTGCGGTCCACCACGTAAAGATATTGCCTTTGCTCGGTATATAACATCACCTGGTCGCCTTGTTGGAGCTTATCCAGCTGCCGGAACAATTCACCATAAACATCATCGTGCGCCGAAAGCACGACATTTCCCGACTCGCCGGGGTCGGAGGAGCCAACGTGCTGTCCTACCCCCTTCTTTAATTCATCCCAACCATCACCCTGCACGACCGGCGCATCGACCTTGAGCGCAGGGATTTCAATGCGGATGGCCTGTTCGATGCTCGGCGTGGGCGCCGGCAGGTTTGCCAGCGACTGCATCATCGGCAGCAAATTCGCCGGTATCTCCGAATCGTTTGGGCGCGTATTCCCCTGGGCATCGGGCGGTGTATGGCCTGATGGCAGCACGACAGCCATCACCAGCGGCGTGGGTAAGGCGGTTGGCGGGTTGAGCGCAGCGGCGACTTCGTTATTCAAATCATGCATCATACCGAGGCCGCTGAGCAGGACGCCAACCAGGCTGACAACCGCCAGGATTTCCACGCCCAGCAGGATCCCGTCCATGATCCGGCGGCGCCGTGTGACCGGAGCCGGAGGCAGATCTGCTTTTTCTTCAGGCGTATCTACAACCGGACCGGAAGCGGGGTCCACCCGCAGTTCGGATAGATCTCCTACAACGCGACCTGTACGCCGGAAATGCTCCAACCGCTCGACGCGAGCTCCGCGTCGCTTTTCGATCAGCAGGCGGCGCAACTCTTCTACAGACAAATCTTCCGGTGCTTTGCGTCTGGCCATCGCACGGGCGATTATACCGCGCTTGTCAGGCGGCATACTCCGACCGGTTTTATAACGAAAAGATGTCATCCGTGATTATCAATTTTCAAAACGGTATAATTGTTTAATTACCAAACAGTTTTTAATAAAGGGAAACACCGAGAGAGGCTTTTTTTACCTCATTTTATTAAAAAAGCCCGCGATGAGTTAAGAAAATAAATACAAGGAACGGTGAAACTTTATGGCGCATCCACAGGTTGACAGCAATTACCTCACCAACTTTTTAGTTAATCTCCTTAACACACCTTCTCCCACCGGCTTTACAGAGCAAGCCATTGCTTTGGTGGAAAATGAATTATCCACATTTAAACAACTCGAACTTACGCACACACGCAAGGGCGCCCTCGTTGCAAAATGGCAGGGCATTTCGAATAGCGAACAGGCAGCCGATACGCCGCGCGCACTGACCGCACACGTTGATACGCTGGGCGCGATGGTAAAAGAGATCAAGCCCAACGGCCGTCTGGCGATTACACGCATCGGCGGGCTGCTGCTCGACGCCGTCGAAACGGAAGGCTGCTGGGTCTATACTTCCAACGGTGAGAAAGTACGCGGTTCGCTGCTCATCGACGCGGCTTCGGGGCACGTCTATGGCCCGCGGGCTACCGAGACCAAGCGGGACGAAGAACACATGGAGGTCCGTCTCGACGCGCACACCTTGAATGCAAAAGAGACACGCGAGCTGGGCATCCAGGTTGGTGATTTCATCGCCTTCGACCCGCGCGTGGAGCTGACAAATGGCTTCATCCGCTCGCGCCACCTGGATGACAAAGCCTGTGTCGCCGCGCTGCTGGCTGCCATCAAGGCATTGTCAGATTCCGGCCACGCTCCGGCACAGACCGTGTATTTTCATATCAGCAACTATGAAGAGGTCGGGCATGGAGCAGCGGCCGGCATCCCATCCGACGTCCAGGAGCTGGTCGTGGTCGACATGGCCGCGGTTGGCGATGGCCAGGAGTCGGACGAATTCCATGCCACGTTGTGTCTCAAAGACAGCGGCGGACCGTATCACCACGGGTTGAGCAATAAGCTGCGGGCGCTGGCGGAAGCCAACGGCATCCCCTATAAAACGGATACGTATCCGAACTACGGCTCGGACGGCGAGGCCTTTTGGCGCGCCGGCGGCGACGTGGCGGTGGCGCTCATCGGCCCGGGTGTCGATGCTTCACACAACTATGAGCGCACCCACACCGATGCGCTGGTCGCAACGACGCAGTGGATACTGGCTTATCTTCTATCAAAATAATATAATCTATTGGTGCCGGGCATGAGAGATGAGTAGTGGATAATGCGTATGCATTTTAAAACCTTCGAGCCGGGTCTCAAACTTTAACGCTTATCCGTAAATAGAGGAGAGAAAACATGAAAACCAAAACCATAGTCTTCATCCACGGAATGTTCATGACACCCCTATGCTGGGAGCATTGGATCGAGCATTACCAGGCGAAGGGTTATCGCTGCCTGGCTCCCGCCTGGCCGGGACGCGATAAGCCCATCGAGATGCAGCGCAAGAACCATCCTGACCCGGAGCTTGGCAAACTAAAGTTACGCGATGTCGTCGATAGCATGGCGGATGCCATAAAAGGCCTGAAAGAAAAACCAGCTATCATCGGTCACTCCATGGGCGGGCTGGTCACACAACTCCTACTCCAACGCGACCTGGCCGTGGCGGGTGTGGCTATTGATCCTGCCCCACCGAGAGGTGTATTCAGTATGGCGTTTTCATTCCTGAAAGCCAACTTCCCTGTCATCAACCCATTGATCCCGGTCACGCAGCCTGTCATGATGTCTTTAGAACAGTTCCAGTATGCTTTTGTTAACACACTGCCGCTGGCTGAACAACGCGCTGCTTATGACCGTTATGTGGTCCCTGAATCGCGCGGCGTGCCGATGCAATCGCTCACCTCGGTCGGCAAAGTGGATTTCAAGAAGCCGCATCCGCCCTTGTTGATCACCGCAGGCGAGAAGGACAACATCGTACCCGCTTCACTCAATAAAACGAATTACAACAAATACAAATCTTCGCCTTCCCAGACGGATTTCAAAGAGTTTACTGGCCGCGATCATTTCGGCATCGGCGAAAGAGGCTGGGAGGAGCTGGCAGACTATTCCCTGGCTTGGCTCGAAAAAACAGCATAAACAAAGTATTCCTGTTTTATAGGCAATCTGGAACCACTTTCACAGTGCGTTCCGTTTTTCGTAAAGCATAAGAAAATAGAACAAAAATTCTGGTATACTGCGCAGGAAAAGATGCAAGGTTTTCCCTCGCGAGGTAATCATGGCTAAGACTCATACCCGTTATGTTTGCCAGGAATGTGGACGCGTGTCCGCGTCCTATATGGGCAAATGCCCACAGTGCGGATCGTTCAACAGCATGGTCGAGGAAGTCGTCCATGATGAACCGGTCAGCAAAGGCCCATCCGCCGTACGCGGGCTCAGCGGTCGCTCACAACCCCGCCCGATCGGCGAGGTGGCCGGTAATGAAGAAGACCGCATCCCCCTGCCGATGGGCGAGTTCGCACGCGTGCTGGGCGGCGGCATCGTCCCGGGCTCGATCGTGCTGGTCGGCGGCGATCCGGGCATCGGCAAGTCCACGTTGATGCTACAGATGGCGCTGGAGATGGCAGGCAAGAAGCGCGTGCTGTACGTTTCAGGCGAAGAGTCCGAACGCCAGATAAAGATGCGCGCTACCCGCCTTGGCAGCGGCAAACAGGAGTTTCCAAAGGAATTACTGCTTGTCACCGAGACAAATCTCGAAATCATCCTCAACCACGTCAATGAGATCAAGCCCGACCTGCTGATCATTGACTCGATCCAGACCGTTTACCTTTCTGAATTGGATTCCTACGCCGGATCGGTATCGCAGGTCCGTGAGTGCGCCTCCCAGCTGCGTGAACTGGCCAAGTCGAGCGGTATCTCGGTGTTCATGATCGGTCACGTCACGAAAGAGGGAGCCATTGCTGGCCCGCGCGTGCTGGAGCATATCGTAGATACGGTGCTATATCTCGAAGGCGACCGGTTCCAGGCATACCGGCTCCTGCGCTCGGTAAAGAACCGCTTCGGCGCCACCTCCGAGGTGGGTGTTTTCGAAATGCGCGAGCGCGGCCTGGTGGAAGTGACCAATCCCTCCGAGGCTTTTCTCGCCGAACGGATGATCAATGCACCGGGTTCTTCGATTGCCGTGACAATGGAAGGCACGCGGCCGATATTGGTCGAGATCCAAGGGTTAACTTCACCAACGCAGTTCGGAAATGCGCGCCGTACCCCCAACGGAGTGGACTTCAATCGGCTCCTGCTGATCGCGGCTGTGCTTACCCGGAGGCTGGGATTCAAGCTCGCCGAACAGGATGTCTTTGTCAATGTGGTTGGTGGTATCCAGATCGATGAACCGGCAGCTGACCTGTCAATTGCAGCATCTATCGCTTCTTCGTGGAAGGATATTTCGGTACGCGCCGATACGGTCCTGATCGGCGAGATCGGCCTGGCCGGTGAACTGCGTATGCCCGGCCAAATGCAGGCGCGGCTGCGGGAAGCCTCCAAACTCGGATTCAAGACGGCTATCGTGCCAAAGGCCATCAGCAAAGGCGAAGGCTGGCCAAAAGGGATCGAGATCATCGAGACGCGTTCCATTCAACTGGCATTGGACGCGGCATTGGTTAGCGAGCCAAAAGAGCTCCCCAGGGGGCGTAAAGTAGCGTAACAGATCAGCCTTATAAAGCGAATTATCCAAATCACCCACCCTAATTTCATCCCGGAATCTGATAATCTCTAAAATCTTTGCATAAAATACCTCAAAAAAGGATATGCATGTCTTGTACTTATCCTTTTTTTCGGGATTCTTCGTTCCACTCTTTCAGTGTAGGACGAAGAATTTGATAAGATATATGAATTTATATCAAAATCGGAGTAAAAGGTCACATTTCATCCATGACCTCTATCACTTGCCGTATCCTGGCGTCCCACATAAAATGACTATTACAGACAATCATTATCAGTAATTCTTAATCCTTGGGAGAGGATCGACACCATGCAAATTACTCGTCAGGCCGATTATGCAGTACGTG
>Ga0265331_10002145_pt1 | contig 13571 bp, 13 predicted proteins | sample 41923metaG_FD_202088 | JGI IMG/M metagenome (GOLD analysis project Ga0265331, IMG submission 202088) | Rhizosphere microbial communities from Carex aquatilis grown in University of Washington, Seatle, WA, United States - 4-19-23 metaG | ecosystem: Host-associated > Plants > Roots > Rhizosphere...
AAGTTAATGAAAAAGAGGCAGCAGTTGTATCTAATGTTCAGGTTTTTCCGATAGATTCACTTTTATCCCTTGTCCGCTATTTTAATAAATCAATAGAAATCGAGCCAGCTGTGCACATTAATCTTAAGAGTTTACTTACAAAAAGTGATGCTGAGTTTGATTTTGCAGAAGTTGTTGGTCAGGAACAAGCCAAACGAGCTTTGGAAATTGCAGCTGCCGGAAATCATAACATCTTTATGAAAGGAACCCCTGGGTCAGGTAAAACAATGTTGTCTCGGGCACTACCTGGGATTTTACCAACTTTAACTGAAGATGAAGCTTTGGAAGTAACTAAAATATATTCAATTACAGGCAACTTGCCGGAAGGTGAAGCACTTATCACACAGCGGCCGTTTAGAAGTCCGCATCACACGACTTCCCGTATAGGCCTGATTGGTGGAGGAACAAACCCAATGCCTGGAGAAATTTCTTTATCTCATCGCGGAGTTTTGTTTTGCGATGAATTTCCAGAATTTCCACGCCACGTATTAGAAGCCTTAAGGCAACCGATGGAAGATGGTGTTGTTACAATTTCCCGAGCAAAAGGTTCAGTTACTTATCCTGCTAAATTTTTGTTAATTGCTGCGAGTAATCCCTGCCCTTGTGGTTATTATGGTGATACTAAAAGAGCTTGTACTTGCATGCCAGGAATGATTTTGCGGTACCAAAAAAGAGTTTCAGGACCAATCCTGGATAGAATTGATATTCACATAGATGTTCCTTCTGTTGAAACTCAAAAATTAATTAATGATGTTAAAACTAAAAGAGAAACTTCAAAGTCAATTCAAAAAAGAGTTCAAGCTGCACGCGACATACAAATTAAGAGATTTAAAGGAACCGGTATTAAATCTAATGCAGAAATGTCGACTCGGGATGTTAAAAACTTTTGTGAACTCTCAGACGATTGCAGGCAAATAATGACTTCGGCTGTAGCAACAATGGACCTTTCTGCCCGCAGCTACTTTAAAGTTATTAAAATTGCTCGAACAATTGCAGATTTAGCTGGCGAAAAAACTATTTCACCAACCCATATAGCCGAAGCCCTTCAATATCGACCAAAGAATATAGATTAAGGTAGAATAGAATATGGGTAACGAAATTGCCAGATCAAAATTTAGCGCCTGGTCGGTTCTTTTCCGTCAATTTAAAAACCCACTTCTTCTTATTTTTATAATTTCTACGATTGTTGCCTTTCTCTTGGGAGAAAAAACAGAAGCTCTGGCTATTTGGTTGGTGATGACTATATCAATTGTCTTGGGTTTTTGGAACGAATATCAGGCTGAAAGCATAGTCAACGATTTAATTAAAAAGATTTCTTTTACAACAACAATAATTCGAGATGGTGTTAAGCAAATGATTCCTGTAAGAGAAGTAAAAATTAAAGATATCGTAGTTTTGTATCCTGGTTCAATAATTCCAGCCGATCTTAAATTAACAGAAAGTGAAAGCCTCGAAGTTAATGAGTCAGTTTTGACAGGCGAGTCTTTACCTATAACAAAGAAAGTTGGAGATGTGGTTTATATGGGCACCGTTGTTATAAGCGGTACAGGCGATGGGGAAGTTGTAGCTATTGGTATGGATACCAAGTTTGGAGAAATATCCAAAAGCGTTGCCAAAGGCAGACCTTTAACGGAATTTCAGAAAGGATTAAGGGATTTCAGTAATCTTCTTGCCAAAATTGCAGGTGTTACTGTTTTTATTGTTATTCTTGTAGGTTGGTTTTTAGGCCACCCTATTGTTAATACTGTTTTATTTGCCCTAACAGTTGCAATGGGAATTACTCCAGAACTTTTACCTTTAATAGTAACTATTAGTCTTTCTTATGGGGCTAAGAAATTGGCAAAGGAAAGTTTAATTGTTAAGCAGTTTGTGTCAATTGAAGATTTGGGAAATATGGAAGTACTTTGTACAGATAAAACCGGAACTCTTACAGAAGGCAAGATTACTCTTCAAAAACCGGAACTTGCAACTTTGCAAATGGGCTTAATCTGCAATTCAGCTTTTACGCAACATCACCATGACGGAGTGGGGCTTGCACATATGCCGGTTTATGGGGACTCGATTGATAAATCTATTTGGGAATATGCAAATTTAAATAAAATTAAGATAGAAGGGTTATTCAAAAAACTTCACGAGATCCCCTTCAATTTTGAAAACAGATTTATGTCAGTGGTCGTTAGTTCTAAAGATGGAGAGATGTTGATTTGTAAAGGTGCCCCTGAAGCAATTATGGCCAGATGTAAATTAACGTTAACGGAAAAGAAAAAGTTTGAAAAAGAATTTTTGGATATGCAAAAAGATGGGTTACGTACTATTGCTGTAGCCTCAAAGAAAATCAAAGACTTCAACCCTAAGTTGGTCAGAACTGAAATAAGGGATTTGGAATTTGGCGGTTTTCTTGGTTTTTCTGATGTTCCTAAAATTGGGCTTGAAGAAGTATTTAAAAAGTTTGAGGATCTCGGAGTAAAAATAAAAATTCTAACTGGCGACAGTGACATAATCGCCGAAAAAGTTTGTCGCGACGTTCATTTTAGTTATAACAAAGTTTTGACGGGAAGTGATCTTGAAAAAATGAATGAGTCGCAACTTGAAAATATAGTTTGGCAAACTGATATTTTTGCTCGTGTCTCACCTTCGCAAAAGTCACGTATTATTTTGGCACTTAAGAAAGGTGACCATACAGTTGGCTATTTAGGTGACGGAATAAACGATAGTCCCGCACTTCATTTGACTGACATTGGAATTTCAGTTAATACTGCAGTGGATGTTGCTAAAGATTCTGCCTCTGTAGTTTTACTGCACAAAAGTCTTGGGGTTATTGCGGACGGAATTCATCAGGGCAGAGTAACGTTTAATAACACTATTAAGTTCATCTTAATGGGAACGAGCTCCGATTTTGGCAACATGGTTAGCGCAGCTGCTGCTTCAATCGTTCTTCCTTTCCTGCCGATGACTCCAGTTCAATTTCTCCTCAACGATATTTTGTATGATGTTTCTCAACTTTCCATTCCAACAGATAATGTTGATGCGGATCAGGTTTTAAGGCCAAAAAATTGGAATTTAGCTTATATTAAGCGCTTTATGATTATATTTGGGATAATTGGAACGGTTTATGACTTCTTAACTTTTGCTGTAATGTATTTTGTCTTTCATGCAAGAGGAGGTCTTTTCCAGACTGGGTGGTTTGTAACTTCGTTCATTACTGAAGTTCTTGTAGTTTTTGTGATTAGAACTCGCAAGATTCCATTTTGGAAGAGTAGGCCAAGTTTGCCATTTATAGTTACTTGTTTGAGTGTAGTTGTGATAGGCCTTTATTTACCATTCAGCCCATTCGCTTCTTATCTTGATTTTGTAAAGCTACCTAAGTTATATTTTGGCTTTTTAATTGGAATAACAGTAACATATCTAATATTTGTTGAAATTGGAAAATACTTTTTAAATAATGAAACACGTTTTAAAAATATTTAGCACTGGTTTACTTGTAATATCGTTTTGTGTAATAACGGTTGCAGCTTTTATTGTCGGTTATGTAAAAGGTTATGGATTTGGAGTATCTGACGCAACAAATGAATTTCAAAAATATTTATCTGCTAAAGTTTCTTCGACAACAATGCCGTCTCCAACAATTACACCCTCTATTGCTCCAAAACCAATAATAAAACCCGTTTCCTGGGGTGGGCCGCAGCTTTGGGACGCTGTTAATAAGAGTAGAGTAGAACACGGTGTAAATCCTTTAAAAGAAAAAGATGAACTTTGTACAATTGCTTCGATTCGTTTAAATCAACTTTTGGAACTAGGAAAACTAGATGCGCATGTTGGTTTTTCTAATTTGCCAACTGATAGACCAGATCTAAAATGGATTTTTGAACAATACACTTTAAGCGAGTTCCTGGTAAGCGGCGCAACTAGTCCGCAAAACGCAGTTGACCTCTGGGCAAATACTTTAGGGCATGTAAAATTATTGTCAGGCGGGGAATATGTTTGGGGCTGTATTTACGCCCAAAATGGATTTGGAGTAGCTATTGCAGGCTATTGAAAATTTGTTTTCAAATATACCCCCTGATTGGAATCGTAAGGAAATCGAAATCTCTCGTAAGAATGGGTTGCTCCGAATTGGTTCATCTTTTCACCAAACGCAGATTTCATTACAGCTTCTAACTTATCGACCTTTTCTTTACTAGTTTGGCATTTGTCTATTTCATTTGTAAGTTTTGAAAGTGATTCACTGTTGCTAAATCCAATTAAAATAGATACCTCACTGGCTCCAAATCTACCTTCACGTTCTTCCACTGTTCCTAACCCAGCTCCGACGAGATAATACTTACCATTTAATTCAAAATTTGAAATAAGGAGAACTTGGTCTAGTTGTTGCTCATGACTTTTTAACGCTCGCATACCCTTTTTACGATCTTTAGTGATTTCTGGAAATCTTTCTTTAATTGTTTCAATTGCTTTCTTAAATCTCGGATCGGATGGTAAAGGAAAACCAATTTCTGGATTAACAACATTTAAAGCCATTAGATTTAAATCACCATATTTTGAACCGGATGGTTTGGCTTCAACTTCATTTACCCTACTGTCCTTCCTAGCTTCAATCCCTTGAAAAGCAGCGAAGAACGCCTCATTTAAAGAAATGATTATCTCCGTTTCTATAACTGGTTTATTTTCCATAGTTTGTATTATATACGAATTATTTATCTAAAAGACCATTTTCTTTCAGAAATTCCACAAGTCTTTTTTCTGTTGTATATTGTCTACCGATACTTACGAATAATCTGTTTGTTTCTGGCCAATATTTTTCTGGTAATACTTTCACTAATTCTTTTTCAGTTTCTTCTGGAGTTTTGGTATGAACCCAACCTAGTAAGTTTGTAATTCTGTGGACATGTGTGTCTACAGCGATTGCAGGAATATCAAAAGCACGATTAAGAACCAAATTTGCAGTCTTTCTGCCCACTCCAGGCAATTCCATTAATTCTTCGCGAGTTTTGGGAACTTTGATTATCATTCCAGCTAATTGTTTAAGATGTTTCGCTTTGGTTTTATAAAACCCAACAGGATAAATAAGCTTCTCAATTTCTAATTGATCTAATTGATCTAAACTTTTTAGATTCGGAGCTTTAGAAAACAACCTTTTAGAAGCGGCTAGAGTAGTATCATCATTAGTTCTAGCTGACATGATTGTTGAAACTAATGTTTTATATGGGTCATTACCAAAAACTTCTAGGGGGACTAGAACATAATTTTTTCTAAATACTTTGAAGGTTAAAGCAAAATTCATATTTTTCTTTGGAACACAAAAGGGGCCGGACGTACCGGTGCCCCTTTGCTTTAGTAATGTTCAATGATTAAAGGAACTTTCCTCCAATCATGAAGATTGTTGGTTTACTTGCCACCAATCTTGAACATGGTTGTGCCGCAAACTTCACAAACAGCTTTTGTAGCTTTTTTACCATTTTTCATGGTAACTTCTTGTGCATCTTTACCTTCTCTCTTTGCGCGACATTTAACACAGTACATCATAATATGATTCACCCCCTTCCATTAGGACAGAATTTAAATTCTGCAGAACAAATTATTTAACTTGAAATTTGTTCCAGGCTAAGTATATCACCAGCTCGAGCGTGAACATGAGGCTGACCAGTATTAGACTTTTAATGATATCTTTTTTAATTGATCTTGAATTAATGTCTTGCGCCAAAATATCGGCACTTTTGGCATGCATTGTCTTACTGTTTTTAGAATCAAGGCTAATTTTTGATTCCCCCTTGACAGTACTTGTCGAAGGCTGCCATGAGACTAAAAAACCATAATGAGGCGTCTCTTTATTTTTGCGTGTTCTTTGTTCAGCCATACTGCAAATCTATCTTCTTGACATGAAACTTTCAAGATGTAAAAATGATTGAATCAAATTATTACTCGTTGATGCAGATACTCGCTCTTTTTATTTTTATAATCTTTGGAATATGGCTCACAATACTAAGTGTAGTTATATATCGTATATGGTTTCTTTTTGCAAAGCTTACCAAAGGAGTTGAAGTAACTGATTTAAAAAAGATTTTAGAAAAGGTTTTAGAGCGCGGAGACGTCAACCAAAGGGAAATCTCAGAAATAACAAAGAAGATTAGTTGGTTGGAATCTGATGGCAAACTCCACATACAAAAGGTGGGGCTTACTAGGTTTAATCCGTTTAAAGAATTAGGGGGAGATCATAGTTTTAGTTTGGCCGTTCTGAACGCCGAAGATTCAGGTATAATTATTACTAGTTTGCATACAAGAGACAGAACAAGAGTTTATATGAAAGAGATAGTAGGAGGTAAAAGCGATTCTGAGTTATCAGTCGATGAAAAGAAGGCTTTGGGCCAAGCTAAAAAATGAATATGAATAAGATTAAAAGTTTTTTTCGATCTAAAAAATTTATAGTAATAGCTAGTTTTGTTGGTCTTTTCTTAATTTCTATTGGTGTTTCTTTGTTAGTTTTCTACTTTGTCTCTCCAAAAGGTGCTGCTACTTTAATTTCTGAGGTAAATCAAAAATCAAAATTAAATCTTACTCTTCCTAAGACTGAGGAATGTCCAATAAACGGACAAATGTACACGAAGCCTGAGGCCGACATTTGGAATACAAGGCGTCCAATTATCCAAATGATTGAAAATCACGTTGATGCACGCCCAGAGTCTGGTCTTTCTAAGGCAGATGTTGTTTATGAGGCAGTTGCCGAAGGTGGAATAACTAGGTTTGCAGCAGTATTCTATTGTGCCGCAGCAGCTCAGGATGTTAAAGCGGCTCCTTTAAGAAGCGCTAGAGTTTATTTCATAAATGCAGCGGCAGGCTATGGCACAGATCCAATTTATTTACACCAAGGCGAGGCTAATAATATTTGTAATGATTGTCCGGGTGGAAATAAATCTAGCAAACAAATTAACCCAATGGTTAACGCTTTAACACTCTTTGATAAATTAGGCTGGCAGGGTGGACCAAAAGGAAACAACTTTGACGGAGGATACAATATAGGTTTCCCAATAGTTGTACGCGATCAATATCGCTTGAGCTCCACTCCAGCAGCTTGGGAACACTCAGTTACGACCGATCTAGATTTAGTTTGGCAAGAAGCTACAAAGAGAGGCCTTGCTTTTAAGGATGGTAATGGTACGCCTTGGACAAAAGGATTTAGAAAATGGTTGTTCCAAGATGATAAATCGAATAATTCGGGAACAGCAACTGACATCAAATTTAATTTCTGGGATAGCATGCCAGGCTACGACGTTGAGTGGAAATATGATGCTGCTACAAATTCTTATTCAAGATTTAACGGAGGTAAACCTCATATCGATTGGGAATTTGATAAACCTCAATTGACTGCAAAGAACATTGCAATAATGTTTGCTAAAGAAACAGGACCTGTCGACCTTGAACATCACATGTTCTATCAAGATACAGGAACTGGTAAAGCAATTGTTTTCCAAAATGGAGAAGCAATAACTGGGACTTGGTCTAAAGCTACACCACTTGACAGAGAAGTGTTTTATGATACAACTGGGAAAGAGATAAAAATGGTTCGTGGACAAACTTGGGTAGAGATAGTGCCTGCTCAAAATCAAGTTACATATTAACCTTCTGCCCCAAAAAGAATGGCTAATTTTTCTGACATTATAACTTCGAAAGTAAGGATAAAGATTTTGGAGCTCTTTTTCTCCAATCTTAAAGAACTCTATCACGTTCGCGGCATTGTTCGTGAAATTGGTGAAGAAATAAATGCGGTTCGTCGGGAACTCACTAAACTCGAAGCAGATGGAATCCTTAAAAAAGAGCCTCGAGGAAACAGAATTTATTATTCCGTCCGTAATGAATACTCATTTTTTGGAGACTTAATCTCCATGGTTGCTAAAACAACAGGCTTGGGCAAGTCGATAATCGACAACAAAAATAAAATAGGCAAAGTGGCATTCATTATGTTCTCTGGTAAATTTGTTAGAGAAAAAGATAGGAAAAGAGATGAAGATGTAGACATTTTAATAGTTGGAGACATTGTTCTTCCTGAGCTCGCATCCATAATTCGAGTTGAAGAGAGCAAAAGAAATAGAGAAATAAATTATACTGTAATGAGCCGAGAAGAATTGGATTTTAGAAAAAAGAGACGTGACCCATTCCTTTTGGGGATATTAGCAGGCAGCCGTGTTATGATTTTGGGGGATGAAGAAGACCTCGTGAGTTAGAATCTAAGTTATATGTCTCCAATTAAAAAACTAATTTTAATTATTTTCCTGACTGCAATCGCAACCTATGTTTGTTTGCCATATGGGTTAAATTTCAAGGTTGGTAATTTTTCTGTTAATAAAAAGTTTGATTTAAAACTTGGACTTGATTTGGCAGGAGGAAGCCAACTTACTTTTGAAGCTGATATGAGTAAAATTGATGCAAGTAAACAAGCAACTGCATTAGATTCGGTCCGCAATGTAATAGAAAAAAGAGTTAATTTGTTTGGAGTTTCAGAGCCTACAGTTCAGACTTCGGTTTTTCAGGGTAAAGACCGTATAATTGTAGAGCTTCCAGGAATAAGCGATACTAAACAAGCAGTTGATTTGATTGGGAAGACTGCCCAGCTTGCGTTTGATGAGGTTGTAGAGGTTCCAGGCATCAAGGGTGCAACCCCATCGGCTCAACTAGTTCCTACAAATTTAACGGGAGCTGATTTGCAGTCGGCTTCAGTAGTTTTTGATAATCAAACAGGCAAACCTGCAATTTCAATCCAATTTACAAAAGATGGTGGAGATAAATTTGCAGCAATCACTGGTCGGAATATTCAGAAGCCTCTACCAATAATTCTTGATAATCAAGTAATTTCTGCTCCTGTTGTTCAAGGTCAAATAACAGGCGGCAATGCCCAAATAACGGGAACCTTTACAGTTGATGAAGCTAAACAGCTTGCGGTTCAACTTAACGCAGGTGCTTTACCTGTTCCCGTAACGCTTGTACAACAAACAACTGTTGGTGCAACTTTGGGGACACTCTCAATTAATCAAAGTATTTTGGCTGGAATAGTTGGATTTTCTATGGTAATTATTTTTATGATTCTTTCTTATGGCTGGTTTGGTATAATTGCGGACATTGGTCTCTTAATTTTTGGTGTTATCACAATCGCACTTTATAAATTAATTCCAATAACATTAACTCTTCCAGGAATTGCTGGTTTTATGTTGTCAGTTGGTATGGCACTTGATAGCAATATTTTAATTTTTGAACGATTTAAAGAAGAAAAATTAAAACGTGATTTCCATCAAGCGCTTGAAGTTTCTTTTGGTAGAGCTTGGAATTCAATTCGCGACGCTTATGCCGCGACTTTAATTACTTGTTTTGTTTTAGCCAATCCTCTTGATTGGTCGTTCTTAAATACCTCAGGACCGATTCGTGGTTTTGCAATAACACTTGCTTTGGGTATTGTGATAAGTTTGTTTACAGGAATATTTGTTTCAAGAAATTTAATTAGAGTTTTCATACACAAAAACTAAAATGATCGACTGGATGAAATATCGTTGGCTTTACCTGCTCATTTCCGGAACAGTAATTCTGTCTGGAATGTTTAGTATCCTCAAATGGGGACTTCCACTTGGGGTCGAATTCAAAGGTGGAACTTTAGTTGAGTATAAATTAGATAAAAATATTGATTCATCTAAGATCGAAAATATTGTTAAACAAAATGAGGTAGAAGTTGTTTCAATTCAAAAGACCCAAACTAATTCTTATCTTCTGAAACTTGGGCAAGAAACTCCGACTCAAAAGGATAATATTAAAGCAGGAATTGAAAAACTGGGCGTAAAAGTTGAAGAGTTAAGATTTGAAACAATTGGCCCTACAATCGGTGCAGAGCTTATCAAGAAAACTCTTTACGCAATGCTCATCGCAGCATCGGGAATTCTTCTTTGGGTAGCAATCCAATTCAAGAGCTTTAAATTTGGAGTCTCAGCAGTCCTTGCTATGTTTCATGATAGTTTGGTTGTAATTGGCGTATATTCTATCTTTGGCCACTTTTTTGGAGCCGAAGTCGATTTACTTTTTGTGACCGCACTTCTTACAATTCTTTCTTTTTCAGTCCATGACACTATTATCGTCTATGACCGCGTCCGCGAATCTAAAAAAGGGTTTGGGGATGATATTTATCATCTTGCCAACAAGGCTGTTAGTGAAACAATGGTTCGTTCGCTTAACAATTCTTTCGTTGTTATTTTTATGATGGTTGCACTTCTCCTTCTTGGTGGAGAAACAATCAGATGGTTTGTAGCCACACTTTTAGTCGGAACTATTTCTGGCGCTTATTCGTCTCCATTTGTCGCGGTTCCAATTTTAGTTACTTGGGATGAACTTCAGAAAAAATTTAAAAAACATTAGTTTATTTTTATTTTTTGCTTTCTGCCTAATTTTGGTAGTTTTGTATATTCGTTCCCAAATTCCTAAGGTATCTCTAATCCATCAAAATTCCTCTACCTCTTCTAATCCTCCTGTCATCACTACAGCAAAAGTAACTCGTGTAATCGATGGTGATACTATCGTGATAGATACTAGCCAAAAAGTTAGATATATTGGCATGAATACTCCGGAGCTTGAAACTAATGACTGTTTTGCAACTCAAGCAGCTGAAATAAATAAGACTTTAGTTTTAGGAAAAGAAGTTAAATTAGAAAAAGATGTTAGTGAAACTGATAAATACGGCCGACTCCTTCGCTATGTTTATATTAACAATGAAATGATTAATGACGACTTAGTAAAAGACGGCTCAGCCAAAATAGAAACTGTTCCGCCAGACGTTAAATATAAACAAGAATTTTTAAATTCAGAGAAATACGCTCAAGAAAATAAGTTAGGACTTTGGGGAAAATGTCTGTAATTTAGATAGTAAGGTTTCCCTCTCATTATCAATCTTTTTTTCTACAACCTCATCAAAAATTTTATTTAAAATTATTCCGACTTCTTTTCCCGGTTTTAAGTCTAATTCTTTCATTACGTCGTTACCGTCGATCTTCAAATCTTTAACTGCAAATGGTTGTTTTTGAACTTCTATAAGTCTTGCTTTAAATTCCTCAAGTCTCCAACTAGTTTCTCTTGCGCCGCCGCCTAGTCTATCTGCAACTCTTAGAGCCAACATATCTTCGATATTCTCTAGTCCTACATTTCTAATCACACGTCTAATTGCTGAGTCGGTCTGCCTTTCGTCCACCGTAAACTGGTGCCAACGCACAAGTGTAATTAATTTGTCTGTTTCTTTTCTAGAAAGCCTTAATCTGTCAGCAATATTTTGGGCAATTTTGGTAGAAACCATTTCGTGGTTATAAAAAGTTATTGTTCCGGTAGCTAATTTTTTATATGTTTGAGGTTTACCAATGTCATGCAACAAAGTTGCAAATCTAGTTACTGGATCTGTGGACTTGCAAAACTTTAAGGCCATCAATAAATGTGTCCCAACATCATAGATATGATGTCTGCCGGGGGATTTCTGTTCCACCCCAAAACATTTTTCAAGTTCTGGCAAAATTTCCTGTGATAAACCTGACTCTCGGAATAAAACCATTCCTTCATATGGATTTGGAGAAGATAATATTTTAAATAATTCATCTTTAATTCTTTCTTTAGCAATTTTATTGATCAACGGTGCATTCTTTTTGATTGCTTCAAAAGTATTTTCTTCAATAGTAAAGCCTATTTCGGATGCAATTCTAATAGCTCTCATCATACGGAGTGCATCTTCGGCAAATCTTTCATCCGCATTTCCAACTGCCCGAATTAATCTCTTGGTAATGTCTTCCTGCCCCTTATATAAATCAATAACTTTGAGATCTTTGTCGAGAGCTAGAGAATTAATTGTGAAATCACGGCGAGCCAAATCTTCTTCCAAGCTTTTACCCCAACTAACTTTGTCAGGGTGCCTTGCATCTGAGTAGCCTTCCTCTTTTCTAAAGGTTGTAATTTCGTGAGGATTCTCGGGATCGTCGGGATTGTCCGTAAAAACTGTTCCGAATAAATTGTTATATAAACCACCTGGAACAAGTTCCAAAATCTGTTCAGGTGTGGCATTAGTTGTAAAATCCCAGTCGTTTACATTTCTTCCCATTATCAAATCGCGAACAGCACCCCCAACTATGTAAATTTCATAACCACCTGAGTTGAACTTCTCTAGGATATCTTTTACAGATTTTGGAAGCTGGACATTAAGTGACATATTGAATTATTATACCAGCATTCAAGAATGTAAAAACATGTTTTTACCTGAATTGAACGCTGGTATATGATACTTATCAATTATTTCTTCGAAATGAAGTATCATATGACAGTATGAAATGGGAAATATTAGGTAGTGGAAAAGATGTAGTTAAAACTCTTCTTAAAAATAGGGGAATTATAGATTCAAAAGAATTTTTTAATCCCAAAGATCCTTCAAAGATAACATTAAAAGATTTAGGAATTAAGGAAGAATCTATAAAGAAAACTATCAAGCGTGTAAAACAAGCTAAGGATAAAAAAGAACAAGTTATTATTTATGGTGATTATGATGCGGACGGCATTTGTGCTACAGCAATTCTATGGGAATCACTCCATGAATTTGGCTTAAATGTTTTACCTCACATTCCAGATAGGTTTAATGAAGGATATGGTATTAATGCCAAAAGTGTTCAAGATCTCAAATCAAAAATTCCAAATTTAACATTAATAATAACGGTTGATAATGGCATCGTTGGCTATGAAGGCATCAAAAAAGCTAAAGAATTAGGAATTGATGCCATAGTTTTAGACCATCACACAAAGGGCGTTAAGAAGCTTGCTACATACTACATACTACATACTACTACTGTCTGTGGTTCTGGTCTTGCTTATTTTTTTTCTAAAGAATTGGGGATAAACAAAGGTTTAGATCTAGCAGCCATTGGGACTATTGCGGATCAAATGCCTCTAGTTGGAATTAATAGGTCGCTTGTTAAATATGGCCTTCCTATATTAAAAAATACAAAAAGATTGGGGCTTAAAACTTTGCTTTCGGATGCGAAAGTAGAAAATGTTGGTACTTACGAAGTTAACTATATAATTGCGCCAAGGATTAATGCTATGGGGCGTTTGGCACACGGTATAGATTCACTTCGCCTTCTGTGTACAACTAAAAATGATAGAGCTCAAGAATTATCGAAGTTATTAACTAAAACAAATTCTGACCGTCAAAGTATCGTGGAGGTTGTTGTCGCTCACGCCCTTCGACAAGCTCAGGGTACTCGTATGGAAGGGGTTATTGTAATGGCGAGCAAAAGTTATCATGAAGGGGTAATTGGTTTAGCAGCTGGAAAGTTAGTTGAAGAATTTTATAGACCTGCCATTGTTATATCAATCGGAAAAGAAAAATCGAAAGCTTCTGCACGGTCAATTTCAGGATTTAATATTATTGAGGCGATTAAGGCAACAGGTTTAATAATGGAAGGCGGAGGTCATCCTATGGCTGCTGGATTTTCGATAGAAACAGCCAAGATAACGGAATTTACACAAAAGATAAATAA
>Ga0265331_10002146_pt1 | contig 13568 bp, 13 predicted proteins | sample 41923metaG_FD_202088 | JGI IMG/M metagenome (GOLD analysis project Ga0265331, IMG submission 202088) | Rhizosphere microbial communities from Carex aquatilis grown in University of Washington, Seatle, WA, United States - 4-19-23 metaG | ecosystem: Host-associated > Plants > Roots > Rhizosphere...
GACCGGTGTCAGCGTGGGATTGGCGCAACCCGCCAGAAGCGCGAGCCCGCCGAAGAAAGGAAGAAGTGTCAGACGCATCATTACCTTCTATACTTCGTCAACTTGAAAACCTGAGAAAATTTCTGTTGCTTCACAAACGATCCCTCGATGGCACAAGCACGAACAGCAACGGAAATTTTCTCAAGTTTTCAAGCGGACTAACTCTATCACCACAAAACACGCCGGACAACCAGCATCGAATCGTTCGAGCATGGAGGTTAGGTGAGTTTCCACCCACTGTCACGCCGGAAACTTTTTTACTGCCCATGCTTCATCAAATGCACGGCGAAGCCGAGGAAACAACCCGCAGGGAGCATCGTCAGAAACCCATTCAGCCAATGTCCGGAAAACATAAAATACAGCGCCAAGGCAAACAGCGCACCCGCCGCCATGCCATAAACAACCGTGGCGGGCGGCAACCCTTTGGTCAGTTCCAGATTTTTCAGATTGGCAACAACCGGAACGCGCGCAGGCTGCGCCGCTGTTTTCACCGGCAGATTACGCTTGGGCGCGACGGCAGGAGCGGCGGGTATGATTTTGTCGAGCCATTTTTTCATGGCTTGACCTCCGGCAGGGGAAGATCGTCGAGAATTAATTGCGGCTTGTTCGGCGCGCTCTTGACCACTTTCACGTCGCCGTTTTTGGCTTTGTAAACCAGATAGGGAATGGTCGGTATTTTCCAACGTTCGATCAAACCGACCGTAGCGCGGATATGTTCGAGGTCGGCGGGATCGGCGGCTCCGGCAAGGGCGGTTTTATCGCCGCCCATATATTTGTCCCATGCGGCCAAAGGATCGGTGGCATGCAGCAACTGCGCCGCGACGCGTTCATGATCGGTATCGCGCGGGCTGGCGGGATAGAGGCGCAAACGTAGTTTGCCTGCCTGCACAGGTTCGCGGAAATCCAGCCAGAATTTTTTGCAAACGGCACAATCGGGAGCAATGAGCACCGAAAGGATTGGCGCGGATTCATTGGCGCCAAGCGTCACGCTGGACATTTTGCCGAGGTCTTTGAGCAACCGCTCACCCGTCGGCAAAAGCAGATCGGCAACGGGCGTTGTGTCGGCGGGCGATGCTGTCGTCGCAACCGGCACGCCAGCCGCCGCGGTTTGCGTCGGCAGATCATTGGTGGTTGCCGCCATCGCCGCCAGTTCGGCGTTGGTTTCGGTCAGATGTTTGACCTGTCCGGCGGTGACATTGTCGCCGTTGGCGGCGAACAAATAACCGACCATGGCGAAAGCGTTGTTGGTGGGTTTGTAGATAATCTGCACCTGCCCGTCCTTGACGACGAACCAACCATCAAGCGAGGCATAACGGCCAAGATAGAAAAACTTCGCGCCGGCTTTTTGCAACGCGGCGAGGGCGGGATTAACGGAAGGATCGGGTTCGGCGGCTTTCTTTGGCGCAGCCCAAACCGACGACACAGGCAAGGCCAGCAGACAGGCCAGAAGAACAACCCGCCACAAGGATCGCGCTGAACGCTTACCGCTGCGCATAGGTGAAATGCGTGTAAACAGGTGTCGGGATGTCATGTTGCACCAAGCCTTTGCGATCCATCACTTTGACGACGCGGTTGGCGTAACGGCTACCTTCACCCGGCGTCGCGGAATGGTAATGGGCGATGCCGCCGTAAAGACTGCCGGCCTCGGCGATCTTCTGTTTCAGAATCCACGCGCCAACATGGACGTTGACGCAACCATCATCGCGCACCCATTGGTGCGCCGTGGCTTTGCTGACATGCCAGACATTGGCGAGTTTCGGTACCCAGAGGGTGTTCACCTGCATCGGCCCCAGATCGTAGGTGCCGTTGATATTCGGCCCCGCAGCTTGCCCGACGCGGCCACCTTCGACCTGCATGATGCCGATCATCACCGCAGGCGGAACTTCGTAGGTATGCGCCGCCATCAAAAGACAGGCGGCCAAGGCTTGCGCGGTTATCATGTCCACCCCTGTTGCTGCACGTCCAGCTGGGCCGATGGCGGCACATCCAGATAGGTGGCGAGAGTCGCCAGCATGGCCATGCGTTGATTGAAAGCCTGCCACACCTGCGTCATCGGCGGCACATTGCCGTGCTGCGCGAAATAGGCGGTGCGTTCGTCGGGGTTCATGTATAGCAGACGATCCGCTTCGGCATAGTGGGATTCCGTATAGATCTGCCCAGCCGCCCGCAGCACATGCCAGCACAGCAGACGCCATTGCTCCGGCGTGCTGCCCGATGGCGCGAGGGCGCGTGTCACTTGGTCCGATGTTTTCACCAGTTTTTCAGCGATTTCAGCCAGCAAGGCATGTTCCGAACGGCCAAAGGAATATTGCGCCAGCGCACCCACGACCGGCACCATCGCTTCCAACATTTTGGCGCGGAACGTACCGACGGTGTTGGGCATCGCCTCGGCGGCAGGCAACAAGGGGGTTTTCAGTTTGTTTTGCAGATCGATGGCGATTTGCGTCAAACGTTCGGCTTCGTCCGGCGCCATCGGTTGGCCGGTGGATTTGAAATTGGCGGCGACGACTTGGCTGGAAGCACCCACCAAAGCCCAGCGCACCCACGCATCCACTTGATCTTCGCTGGCACCCAGCGAGGCGGCGAGTTTCTGGCTGAGGGTAATGGTGCTGTCCACCAACGCGTTGAAAAGCGCGGTGTTGGGTGATGTTTCCGGCGCGCCGCCTTCGGCCTGACGATTGGCGGCGGTGTCGGTCAACGCCTGCAGCAAAGGCAGCCCCACCTGACGGAACGTCGTCAGCAAAGCCTGCATCTTGGCGGCGGAGGTTGGTTCAGCAGTCGTTATGTTGCCATCGGCCATGAAATTTCTCGTACCTATTGAAACACTTTACCCTGCATCATGGCGAGCAAAGGTTAACGCTTGGCAAACACAAGGAAAGCCAAGCGCATAACCCCTTAATGCGTGTTTTGGGAGAGACGGGGGATGGGGGTCATGTCTCCGAACACCTCACCGAGCGATAAACCGCTGACGAGGGCTTTGGGGGGAACGTAGAGCTGGCCGATTGATCGTTGATTACCATCATCATCTATTATTTCATTAGCCCCACCCAAAGCCCCTGCCCATGCTTGTTGATCAGCACTTTCGGCTTCGTCAAATGCACCTTGCGCACTGTACGCGGCAGATGCCACATCACGGTTGTGAAGATCGCCCGTTCCCGCAAGCGCACCCGCATGGGCTGCTGATGCAAAACGTTTTCTGTGAAGTTTTTTTGCATCGTACGGAGATATAGCCCCGTCTTTGCAGGGGCTATTGTCATCGCTTTCGTCGGTATACTTCAGACCATCTTTTCCTACAGCCTTACAATAATCCCCACCCGCTTTGCACGCCGCCTTTGCTGCCTTATTACTTCCTGCGGCATCGCATGAAATCGCGGTATGTTCCATCAACTGGCTGATACACGGACTGCTCACATGGCCAGAGCTAACACTTGTTCTGAAATCGTTCATCACCTTGACCAATTTCTGTACATTCATGTCGCCTTTTTTATTCGCTCTCGGATGTGGTTTCTGCTTGGCGATGCACAGCTCCATTTGCGCCTTCCACAACACCTCTTTGGGGTCACAGGAATCTTTAGGCCATTCACCAAATCCTCCGGTTGTTTTGTTCAGCTTGATCCCTTTGGGAAGTTTCATGGTCCCAGCCGCTGCGCCCAGATTCGAAATAGGCACGGTAATGCCGCAATCCGATTTACAATCAGGATCATCTGTAAAGTTTTGCATGACACCTGCCTTACATAACCGACTATAGCTATTCGCCAATGTGTTGATGACCGACTCGCCATTGTCCATATTGGCCGCCGCAGAGGCAAAGGCAGCCGCAACAGCTTTTGTGCTGCTGCCCAGCCTATCGTCGGCATCCAAAGCGTCGGCATTTTTGGTCGGAACCATGGTGCCATCACCAGGGGAATATTCGTCCTTCAGCCTCTCCTTTGCTGCAGCCTTAACGTTCTTACGCGCTTCATTGGCCGCATGCAGTGCTATTGCCGCCTGACCCTTAAGTTGATTGGCCTGGCCCGTCGAATTGGCCGCCGAATTGTTTTGCACCAAACCACCAAGCTTACTCAGTGCCTCTTGGCACGGTTGGCAAACAGTTTTAATCGCGGTCAACACCTGCGACAAATCAGGAAAATTTTGCGCCTGCGCCGATTGGGTGCTTCCATCCACAATCACGAAACAAAAAAGGGTGGCGAGAAAAAGTCCGATTTTTTTTCTTTGAAAGGATAAAAACATTTTCGTTCCCTTATTGTTGGAAGACATCTTTCGTCCAATCAAGCGGAGGCTGGCTCGGCTGATCTTTCACAGAACTACCCGTTGGCCCTACCAAGGAAGAATTCGGCGGATCACCACCCGCACCTCCGCCACCTCCGCCCGCGCCGCCCATGAGGCCACCCAGCATGCCCTGTATGCCTTGAAGTTCACCCGCCATGTTCGAAATCTGACTAATGATGCCCGAGAACTGGGGGAACAATTGGGTCGCTATCGAACCAAAGTCTTTAAATTTGTTCAGAATGCTGCCCAAGTTAAATTTGCCCATCAGATCACCGACCGGGTGTTGATTCAAAACCCCGTCAGCACCGTCCATTCTTTTTTGTGCCGCAGATGCCCATACTTTTTTATAATCTTGCAACCGTTGATCACCGCCAGCCTGTGCCCACCCGGTATTTGGCGCTGCAAAAACCGCCACCAGGAGTATGGCGAGGCATATCCTTGCGAGGGAAGGACGCGTGATGGGGTTCTTTGACATAAAATCCTCTCCATAACCGGCGGCATGCGCCGTTTTCTGCAAACAGGGTCGGGGCAAATAGCCCAACTTTCGACACTCCATTCTTTCGTAAAGAGGTTAGCGAAAGGTTAATTCGGAGCCCTAAAATCCTGGCATCCCTGATATGCCGAAATAACCGATAATGGCATTAATGTAGGGCCCAACAATACCCGAAGCAGTAGATTGCAGAAGAAATTGCATGCGGTACAATTGGGTGACCCATGGCAAGGGCGTAATGATCCCGAAAAAATCGGCCGTCTCGGCAATACAAGCGGGGCCGCCACTGCCGCCGCCATTCGGCAACAAGCCGCTGAGACAAAGGATCGTGCCATCGGGACTAGCCTGCGCTGGGGCAGGCAAAGACATGAAGGCGATGAGGCCGAAAATGATCAAAAGACAGGCGTTTTTTTTCATAGAAACAAGCCCTCCTCGCCTCATGATTTCATGAACTGGCTTACCGCTGAAACTTAGCATTCTGTCGTTAATACCTTATTAATTACGCAATACTTCAACGCAAGCCTGCGGGGCAATGGTACAAGTTAATAAGGCTCGCCCATTCCCGTAACACGGCCTCGCTTGTGTAGGTTTTGATGTAGGTGGCGTAGCCTTGGGCGATGAGTTTTTGGCGGAGGTCGCGATCCGTGAAGGCGCGGCGGAGGGCGGCGGCCAAAGCTTCGGGATCGTTGCAGGGGACCAGAAGGCCGTTCAGACCATCGGCAATTGATACGCTGGACAAAGCGTTGCGACAGGCGACGAGCGGCACACCGGCTTCCCATGTTTCGACGAAGGCCGCGTCCGATGCCTCGTGGCGCGAGGGAACAACCGAGACATCGGCGGCGCGCAGCAGCGCGGCACGGTCGGCGCGGCGGCTCAGAAAACGCACGCGGTCAGCGATACCCAGTTTGATCGCCAGCCGTTCCAGTTCAGGGCGGGCGGGACCTTCGCCCGCTAGCCAAACATAACAATCCGGCATCGTCGCGGCGGCTTGCAGCAACAGATCCAACCCTTTGTGCGGATGCAGGCGGGAGAGGGAGAGTATCACCTTTGCCTGTCGCGGGGTCGCCACCGTGGCGCGGTCAATCGGCGGCGCGGGCGTTAGTGCCGGAGGTTGCGGGATGAAATGCGCCTGATCCGGCGGGACGCCGGAGCGTAACAGATACTGCCTGATCGCCTCCGTCGCGGCGACATAGTGGGCATCCGGATACAGCGGGACATTGTCGCGGGGAACGCCATACCAAATAATTTTGGGGATTTTCACACGCGGCAGAAACCGCAAGACATCCGGCGACCAGCAACAAACAACCTCCGGTTTTTCACGGCGGATCAGTTTGGCCAACCGCCAGCGTTGCCGCCATATCAGGGAAGGCGTCAGAACGATCGGCGTGATAGGGCCGCCGGTTTTTGGGGGAAGGGTGAGGGCGGGATGATCGGCTTCCGCCACCACAATTTGTTCCCTGTCGGGCGCGGCGAGGGCGGCGATCAGGGCGGCTACGTGCGCTTTGTCGGAATCCTCGCTGACGCCCGCGATGATATGGATGATTTTCATTGTAACTCCGAAGCTGCACAAAAATCCCCTCTACCCCGCAAGGGGGAGAGGGCGCAAAAACTTGGGCTTATTTTTGTCCTTCACAAAAATAAGTCCTAGTTTTTGCGGGTGAGGGGGAAGCTGGGCACTTCAGAGCCGACGATTCCCCCTCACCTGAAAAAACTAAGGGCTTACGAAGGCGTAAGCCCAAGTTTTTTCTTCCTCTCCCCCTCGCGGGGTAGAGGGAACAGTTGAACAGCTTGGGAGTTACTTTTCATTTTCGGATTTGCTAAGAGGTGGGGGCATGTTGCCTCTCTCGACCGCTTTTGTAAATCAAGGATCATCATGATTATCGTCACCGGCGGCGCCGGCTTTATCGGTTCCAACCTCGTCGCGGCACTGGAAGCCAAAGGCAAGCGCGTGGTGGTGTGCGACTGGCTGGGCAAGGACGACAAATGGCGCAATATCGCCAAGCGCGATCTGGCCGATCTGGTCGCGCCGGAACAATTGTTTGATTTTCTGGCTTATGCGGGCGAGGCGGTGGAGGCGATTTTTCACCTCGGCGCGATTTCGTCCACCGTTGAAACCGATGCGGATTTGATTGCCGAGACGAATTTCCGCCTGAGCTGCGCCCTCTGGCTTTGGTGCCGCGATCATGGCAAGCGGATGATTTACGCTTCGTCGGCGGCGACCTATGGCGACGGGGCGGGCGGGTTTGGCGATGATGAATCCATCGGTGGGCTGGCGAAGCTCCGCCCCCTCAACGCCTATGGGTGGAGCAAGCATTTGTTCGACCGCTGGGTCGCGCGTCAGAAACAAAGCGGCGAGGGGCCGGTGCAATGCGCCGGACTTAAATTTTTCAATGTCTATGGTCCCAACGAATATCACAAAGGCGGACAACGTTCGGTGGCGGAGCAAATTTACCCCTTCGCCGCGCGGCGCGAAGCTTTTGCCTTGTTCAAATCCTATAACCCCACATATCCCGATGGCGGGCAGTTGCGCGACTTTGTGTGGGTCGGGGATTGCGTGAATGTCATGACATGGCTTCTGGACAACCCCGCCGTCAGCGGTTTGTTCAATGTCGGTTCGGGCAAGGCGCGGAGCTTTGCCGATCTGGCCGCGGCGGTTTACAGGGCGGCAGGCGTTGAACCGATGCTGACGTTCCGCGACATGCCGGAGACGATGCGCGACAAATATCAATATTTCACCGAAGCGGATCTAACGAAACTCCGCGCCGCCGGTTTCACCCAAGCCACCACGAGTTTGGAAGAAGGCGTGAAGAAATATGTGGCGTATCTGGGGGCAGAAGATCGGTATGTGTGAGGGGAGAGGCTGACGCAATTAGCACGAACCTACCCAATTATAGGCAGGCGATTGCCGCTATACCCCTCCCGCTTGCGGGAGGGGGAGGGGAGGGCTGGTGACAGAAGCTCTTATTTTCAGAATTCGCGAAGGGTGGCAAACTCCCCGCCCACCCCCTCACCCCTCCCGCAAGCGGGAGGGGGGCACCACCGCTCATGCTGCGAACTTTGGTTCTTGAAACTTATCTCTACCTCGCGCCGCGACCATCCGACCCTGCCAGCCCTTTGTTGATCTTTTGCGCGGATTGTTCGATGGCGGCGGCGATGACGTCGGGGAGTTTGAATTCCATGACGTTGCCACTGTCATCCACGCCACCAGTCGGCGTGACGAGATCGAAATCGGAGCCGGAGGTGGCGAAGGTGACGGCGGGGATTTCTTCGCTTTCCGGCACTTGTTCGACTTCGATGAAGGCGAATTGGTCGCCTTCATAAAGCGGCGGCATGCTGGCTTTCTTCGCCACGCGGTCGGCGAGGGAAATGCCGGACAGTTCTTCCTTTTCAATACGCGGTGCGGGTGTGCCGCCTTGGGTTGTGGCAGTGACTGTGCCCTCGTCAGCGAATTCATCCGGTTCGCGCGACACGGGCGCGGAAACCTTGCTGGCGGCGACGCCATCGAGGCTGGCAACCGCCAGAATGCTGCCCTCCATCGGGTTGTTACCGAGGGCAAGCCCCTTGGCCAGCGCGGCGATTTCATTCGACACCGCCGGTGCGGGCGAAGCATCCGCCGCCGTCCAACCCGGATCCTTCAGGCGGGAGATTAATTCATCCATCGCGCGGTCGCGCGCGGTCGTGGATTTGATCGAGGCCGGAACCGGCATGAACCGGTGCACACGGAGCGCTTTGCATTTTTCCGGCGCGACGAAGAACATTTTGCCACGCGCGATCCAGTCTCCATAGAACAGCGTAATCTCGCCTTCGCGTTGATCGCGGATGTGATCGTAATCGACGCGTTGTTGTTTCTGAACGCTACCCGCGCCCATATTGTCGACAAAATTCGTCGTAAACGCACCAACAACACCATCCATCCGCGCCGACATACCGGTGGTTTCCAGAGCCCAGAAGGTGCCGCCGTGCTTTTGCAAGAAATCTTTGGTGTCGGTCGGGTCTTCGATACGGCCAAAGATTTTGATGTTGCAGTTACCGGTGATGGAGCGGGCTTCCTGCTTGATGGTCTTTTCCATCGAGGGGATATCCTGCGAGGCAAAGACCAGCGAGAAGCCAAGAGAGCGCGCCTGCGCCGCCATCACCGCCATACCTTTGGCAGTGTAGTAACCGACTTCGTCAAACACCGCCATGAAGGAGGAGGTGGAGCGTGTTTGTTTGCTGCCAATCGCCTGTTCCCACGCGCCTTCGACATCGTTGCCGAGCGTCGCGCCCATCATACCCTTCAGGGTGTTGGCGACGATTTTACCGAGGTTCGCCGCTTCGTCGCCGGATTTTTCCAGGGCCGGAATAAGGGTGACAAGGATACGTCGGTTGAGAACGACATCGAGCACTTCGACATCGGCCAGCTGCGCCTTGAAAATGTAATGATATTCGTCGGCGAGCATTTGCAACGAGCGCGTAAACTGCATCGACAGATAGCCGTGCTGTTGCCGCGCGATTTGTAGATCGTACATCGGTTGATCGGGCGATGGCGGTTTTTCGTTGCCTTCATCGTCAAAAGCCGCGTCGACAAAACCGGGGAGCGTGCGCAGATAACCCTGTAGACCGTGGGTAATACGTTCCGGCAAGGCCGGATCGCGCGACAGGCGGATGATCGGCTGCAATTCGATATGGTCACGTACCGTGCCAATATCCATCAACAAACCTTTATGATCGCGCAAATAGGTCAGCGCGGGCATGAGGCCGAACATCAAGGCGACGGCACGTTCTTTCCACATCGCGTTGTCGCCGCCCGCTTCCGGCATAAAGCCGGTGACCATGTTGGCGAGGTAGGAGGATGAACCGGTCGAAAACGGGTTCATCGTGTTCGACAACGACCCGTCGTCGGAGTTGCCGGTCATGTAATTGATGATCAGCAGATCATCATCGCGCCCGAAACGCCGCGCCACGGCGTAGAGCGAGGCCCACAGGTCGGTATCGGCTTTACCGTCGACATAGACATAGCCGGAACCCCATGACAGGGAATTGGTCACCAACGCCTTTAGCCCTTCGGTTTTACCCGAACCGGTGGTGCCGAGGTAAAGGATATGTGTACGCGCATCGCTGTTGGTAAACCAGATTTCCTGCCCGCAATCGGGGTTGTCGCTGTCGGAAGTATTGCCGAGATAAAGGATGCCTTCCGATTTACCCGGACCGGATTTGCCCGGTGGCGGGTTGCGCGGGTCGGGAATACCTGCGATTTTCGGTAGGCGGAAGGGCAGATGAAATTTACGGTGCAACGCCCAATAGAAAAACAAAACACCGGTCGAAGCGATCAAATCGGTGTAACCGCTAACTTCATCGACATAGACACCCATCAAACCGGCATAGATGATAGCGACGACCGCCATCGGCACCGGTTTGTCAAAATATTCGGCGAAGCGTTGCGACGCCGGACGGATGTCGCGCACCAGACTCCGGTAAGACGCTGAATATTTTGGTAGTGGAATTGGCACGCCGACACCCAGTTGTTTGTTACTGCTAGCCCCTACTGATTCAATTAAGAAACAAAGGATGTCCGAAGCACGGTGGTGTCCCCCTCCCCTCGTGGGAGGGGGTTAGGGGTGGGGGGGTGACACTTGGCGATGCATTTCAGATTCCGAAACATAGCACCCAGTCGCTCTCCCCCCTCCCTAACCCTCCCCGCAAGGGGGAGGGGACGCCAACGCACTCAAGGCAACACACACCCTTTATTTCAGCCTAAACCAACCGATTGATTTTACCCTGAAATCCACGAAAAGTCTGCACTACTTAACCTAAAGTTTTATTAACAAAGCGACGAATCGCTTTTATCTTGCATTTCCTGCGGTTTTCCCTAAAAAGACCCTCGTCGTCGGCCACCGCAAGACCGGAGCCGCTTTTATTGTTCGTGAGTTAAAACCATGGCCGTACCTAAAAAGAAGACCTCCAAATCCGTGCGCAACATGCGCCGTTCGCATCATGCGTTGAAGGCAAAGAATTCCATCGAATGCTCGAATTGCGGCGAGCCTGTTATGCCGCATAACGTCTGCGCCGCCTGCGGCCATTATGACGGTCGTTCGGTAGTCAAGTCGAAGAAATCCGCCTAAGGTCTAAACCCCACATCGGGAGTACCCTATGACCGCTATCCCCGTAATCGCACTGGATGCGATGGGCGGTGATCGTGCGCCGGACATTGTCATTGCTGGCGCGGCGTTAGCACGCGCCCGCCACCCCGACGTCAAATTCATTTTTTATGGCGACGAGCCGCGCATTCGCGCGCTGATCGAACAACATCCCGAACTGAACACGGTCAGCGAAATACGCCACGCGCCGGACGTTATCGCCGCCGATCTGAAACCGTCGCTGGCGTTGCGGCAGGGGCGGAATTCCAGCATGCGCATGGCCATCGATGCCGTCGCCAAGGGCGAGGCGTCGAGCGTGGTTTCGGCAGGCAATACCGGCGCGTTGATGGCGACGGCCAAATTTGTTTTGAAAACCCTGCCGGGCATTGACCGGCCCGCGATTGCTTCTGTGGTGCCGACGAAGATCGGGGAGAGCGTGATGCTCGATCTCGGCGCCAATGTCGAATGCGACGCGGAAAATCTGGTGCAATTCGCCTTGATGGGCGCGATTTACTGCCGCGCCGTTCTGGGCATCAGCAACCCCACCATCGGGCTTTTGAATATCGGCACCGAGGAAATGAAGGGGCATGATGAAATCCGCGCCGCCGCCGCGATTTTACGCGAACGCGCCTTGCCCGGACGTTTCCACGGTTTTGTCGAAGGCAACCATGTGCCCGCAGGCATTGTCGATGTGGTGGTCACCGACGGATTCAGCGGCAATATCGCGCTGAAGATGCTGGAAGGCACCGCCCAATTGATTACCTATTTCGTCCGGCAAACTTTTGACGCTTCGTTGATGGCGAAAATCGGTTATGTGCTGGCGCGTGGGGCGATGAAGAAGCTGAAGCTCCGCGCCGATCCGCGCCGTTATAACGGCGCGATGTTCCTTGGTCTGCAAGGCGTTTGCGTGAAAAGCCACGGCGGCACCGATGCCACCGGCTTCGCCAACGCTATCGCCGTCGCCTACAAACTCGTTGACCGTCGTTTCAATGACCGTATCGGCGAAGAGCTGGCGCGGCATTATGGCAGCGTCGGCAGCGTGACCGTGAGCGACGAGAATTTCTCCGAAGTGACGGATATAACCGCATGACGCGCCGTTCCGCGATTACCGGTTGCGGCAGCTATTTGCCGCACAACATCGTCACCAATGTCGAATTGGCGACCCGCGTTGATACATCGGATGAATGGATCGTCCGCCGCACTGGCATTCATGCCCGCCGTATCGCGGCAGCGAACGAAAAAACCTCCGACCTCGCTTTGGCCGCCGCACTGGACGCACTGGATGATGCGGGGCTGACGGCGAATGCCATTGATGCGGTGATTGTCGCAACGACAACGCCGGATAACACTTTTCCCGCCACCGCCGCGCGGGTGCAGGCTGGCCTTGGCATGACACGCGGGTTCGCGTTTGATGTGCAGGCGGTCTGTTCAGGCTTTGTCTATGCGCTGGCGATTGCCGATAATTTCATCCGTCTTGGGCAAGCGCAGCGGGTTCTGGTGATCGGGGCGGAGACATTTTCACGCCTCCTCGACTGGAACGACCGCACGACCTGCGTGCTGTTCGGTGACGGGGCCGGAGCCGTGGTTCTGGAAGCCACCGAAGGCAAGGGTGATTCGTCGGATCGCGGCATTCTGTCCACCCATTTGCACAGCGACGGGCGGCATTACGACCAATTGCGCACCACCGGCGGCGCGGGTTCCACCGGCACCACCGGCTTTGTCCATATGGAAGGGTCGGAAGTGTTCCGCCATGCCGTGACAAACCTCGCCGACGTGGTGGACGAGGCACTGGCGGCCAATGGGTTGCAGCCGGAGCAGATCGACTGGCTGGTGCCGCATCAGGCCAACCAACGCATCATCGACGGCACCGCCAAGAAATTGCACATGGCGCCGGAACGCGTGGTGACGACGATTGGCACGCATGCCAATACCTCCGCCGCCTCGATCCCGCTGGCACTGGCGACGGCGGCCAAGGACGGGCGGTTGAAGCGCGGGCAGATCATCCTACTGGACGCCATGGGTGGCGGCTTCACATGGGGCGCCGCCGTCGTTCGTTGGTAATGCCATTTGACCTTCGCTGAATCGCGTATTACCATTCCGACTCAATACTGCGTCCACTTTTCAAGCGGACGAATGTCACCGGAGTGAAGCGATGACCGACAGCACCGTAACCCGCGCCCAACTTGCCGAAGCCGTTTATTCGGAGGTTGGATTGTCGCGTAATGATTCCGCGCAGCTGGTCGATGTTATTCTGGAAGAAATCAGTCAGGCCTTGCTTCGCGACGAAATGGTCAAGCTGTCATCCTTTGGCAGCTTTCAGGTGCGCAGCAAGGGTGAACGCGTCGGACGTAATCCGAAGACGGGTGAAGAAGTTCCGATTCTGCCGCGCAAGGTTTTGGTGTTCCGCGCCAGCCATGTGTTGAAAGACAAAATCAACCGTGCCCTTGGTGGCACCCCATCTGTTGTTGGAGGCAAGGCATGAGCGAAGGCTTTTCCACCCCCGATACAACGATTACCCCCCATCATGGAACCGCCTTTGGACTGCGTCCGGTTGAAATGAAATCCCCCACCGCCTTCCGCACCATTTCGGAAGTGGCAACGGATCTGTCGGTTCCGCAACATGTGTTGCGTTTCTGGGAAAGCAAATTCCAACA
>Ga0265331_10002148_pt1 | contig 13558 bp, 10 predicted proteins | sample 41923metaG_FD_202088 | JGI IMG/M metagenome (GOLD analysis project Ga0265331, IMG submission 202088) | Rhizosphere microbial communities from Carex aquatilis grown in University of Washington, Seatle, WA, United States - 4-19-23 metaG | ecosystem: Host-associated > Plants > Roots > Rhizosphere...
CCCGATGCCGAGGCCAAGGCAGTGCGCGCCTGGCTGGACGGAAAGGGCATGCGCTTCCTCACGGGTCCGAACCCCGAAACTGACCTGACCGACGACCAGATTCTCCAGCAGTGCAAGATGTATATCGCCGCCCTGCGCATCGCCGACGACTTCGGCTGCGACGTCATCGGCATCCAGTACCAGCAGGGTCTGAAGGATCTCTCTCCCGCGTCGGACCTCGCCGAAGGCCTGCTGAACAACACCGACCGTCCGCCGGTGCAGGCGCGCGGCAACGGCCGGGTCCTCTACGCCGGCAAGCCGCTGCCGCATTTCAATGAAGTGGACGAATGCGCCGGCCTGGACGCGCTGGTCACCAACCGGGTCTGGTCGCGCCTGGGCTTCGCCCCCGAAACCACGCTGCACGACGTCCGCTACGGCGAGCAGTACAAAGACGAATTCGTGTGGGTCTTCGAGATCTCCGGAGCCGTCCCGCCCGCGCACCTGATCGGCGGATATGCCGGAACGGTCAGCGAACGCCAGCCCCCCATGTACTTCCGGCTGGGCGGCGGCACCATCAAGGGCGTGAGCAGGCCGGGCGAGATCGTCTGGAGCCGCGTCTTCGTGGAGCCCGGCGCCCTCAAGGTGGATATCGGGCGCGGCAAGGTGGTCGAGCTGCCCCAGGCGGAGACCGAGCGCCGCTGGAACATCACCACGCCGCAGTGGCCCGTGATGCACGCCGTCACCTACGGCGTCGGCCGCGATCAGTTAATGGCGCAGCACAAGTCGAACCACATTCAGGTGGTCTATGCGCCAGACGCCGAATCGGCCAACCGCGCGCTGGCCGCCAAGGCCGCCATGTTCCGCGACATGGGCCTCGCCGTCAACATCTGCGGCACGAATCACGGGCTGGCGTAGCCGTCAGCCATGACCACCGACGATAAGCAGCTGGTTCCGCGACAGCACCTGATTCCGTTCCTGCTGGTCACGGCGCTGTTCTTCCTGTGGGCGATCCCCCACAACCTGAACGACGTTCTGATCCGGCAGTTCATGAAGTCGTTCGAGATCACCCGTCTCAAGGCGGGCCTGATTCAGTCGGCGTTCTACATGGGATACTTCGCCCTGTCCATGCCGGCCGCGATGATCATGCGGCGCAAAGGCTATAAGTTCGGCCTGGTCGTGGGGCTGTTCCTCTACATCATCGGAACCCTGCTCTTCTGGCCTGCCGCCATGGTAGGCCAGTACGGCTTCTTCCTGCTGGCGCTGTTCGTGATCGCCGCCGGCCTGGGATTCCTCGAAACCGGAGCGAACCCGTTCATCGCGCAATTGGGCGATTCCGCCAGCTCGGAACGCCGCCTCAACTTCGCTCAGGCCTTCAATCCACTGGGCGCCATCAGCGGCGCCCTAATCGGTACCGTGTTCATCTTCTCCGGCGTCGAACTCGACAAGACTCAGGTCGGCGCCATGAAGGCCGCCGGCACCTACCAGGCCTACCTGCATCACGAAACGCTGCGCGTGATCCGCCCCTATATAGTGCTGGCGTGCGTGGTCTTTGTCCTGGCCGTCCTGATCATCCGGACGAAATTCCCGCAGGTCGCCGGCGAGGGCGCCGAAGAAACCGCCCCGGGCCGCGGCCTCCGCGAGCTCTTTCGGTTTCCCCACTACGTGACTGCGGTCATCGCCCAGTTCTTCTACGTGGGCGCGCAGGTGGGCACCTGGAGCTATTTCATTCAGTACATCCAGTCCTACACGCACCAGCCCGAAAAGACCGCGGGCTATTTCCTGAGCGGCACGCTCGTGGCCTTCTGCGCCGGCCGCTTCTCGTCAACCTACGCGATGAAGTTCGTTCGCCCCAGCCTGCTCATGGGTATCTTCGCGGCCATCAACGTAGGTCTGGTGGCCATCGCCGTGGCGCTGCCCGGCTGGATCGGCCTGTGGGCCATCTTCGTGACCAGCTTCTTCATGTCCCTGATGTTCCCCACCATCTTCGCGCTGGGAATCAAGGGGCTCGGACCGGACACCAAAATCGGCGGCTCGCTGCTGATCATGGCCATCGTGGGCGGGGCGGCGTTCACCCCCATCATGGGATTGATCTCAGACCGGACGGGCAGCATGGCCGCAGCTATGCTGGTGCCCCTCTGCTGTTACGTATTCATCGCCTGGTACAGCTTCGTGGGATCAAGGATGAAAAGCGCGGCGCTCATGGCCGCTCATCTGGAGGATTGACGGGGGAGGTGCCCGTTTCTACCCTGCCGCGGCCCGTATCCGAGGCTGCTCGGCCACCGGGAATCCGCCCATCGCCTCTTGAAGTTCTCCGACCTTGCGTTCCAGCCGCAGCCGCTCGTTGAGGTTGTAGACCTTCGGCAACAGCTTGCGCGCCTCGGCGCTCACTTTTTCGGCGTCTGCCCAGTGCCGGTCCGCGGAGCGCAAATACGCCAGGCCGCGGTCCAACTCGCGATCGATGAGTGCAACCAGTTCCCTATCGGTCCTTGCACGGAGTTGTTCGAGTTCAGAAAAAGCGCCCATATGAGTTCACCCAATTGAAACAATTCACCCAGGTTTTGGGGGTTCGACTTCTTTCTCCTAGTTAGACGATTCATCCGCTGAAATCGTTCGCAAAATCTGCACCGCTTAATGATGGCCCTCGGAGTGCCGCGCGCTGCGCTATGCTCGGCTCATGATCCTCCGACTGGCTGCGCTCCTCTTGTTTCTGTCGCTAATAATGACGGCCCAGACGCCGCCCGCGGCCCCCGCGCTCAAGATTCCGCCCGCCGCTCAGTCCGGTCCGGGCTTCAACGCCGAAACCGCCACCAGGGCCTATCTGGCCATGCAGACGCCCGCGCAGAAAGCCCGCTCCGACGCCTATTTCGAAGGCGGTTACTGGCTCATGCTCTGGGACTTCCTCTATGGCGCCGCCATCTCGATCCTTCTGCTGGCAACCGGCCTCTCGCGCCGCATGCGCGAAGTCTCCGAGCGTATGGTGCGCCGCAAACCGCTCTCGACGTGGCTGTACTGGGCCCAGCTTTCGATCGCGCTGTTCGTGCTCGGATTTCCGCTCTCGGCCTACGAAGGGTTTTTCCGCGAACGCCAATATGGCCTGATGAACCAGACATTCGCCGCCTGGTTCGTCGACCAGTCGAAGGGACTCGCGCTGAGCGTAGTGCTGGCCGGCCTGATGGTAATGGCGCTCTTCAGAATCGTCCGCCGCCTGCCCAATTCCTGGCACCTTTGGGCCGCCGTCGTGACCATCGTGTTCCTGCTGATCTCCATCGTCATCAGTCCGGTCTTCATCGCCCCCATGTTCAACAAGTACACGCTGCTCACCGACGAGCGCATTCGCGAGCCTATCCTGCGGCTGGCGCGACAGAACGGGATCGAGGCCAACGCCGTCTACCAGGTGGACTTCTCGCGCCAAAGCAACCGCGTCAGCGCCAATGTCAGCGGCCTTTTCGGCACGGAGCGCATCACGCTCAATGACAATCTGCTGAACCGCTGCTCGCCGCAGGCCATCCTCGGCGTGATGGGTCACGAGATGGGCCACTACATCCTCCACCACGGCATCAAGTTCATGGCCTTCATGACCATCATCGCGTTGTTGTTTTTTACCCTGTTGCGCCGCGGCCTCGACTGGTCCCTGGCGCGCTGGGGCACGCGTTGGGGGATTCGCGACGTCGGCGATCCCGCCGTTCTGCCGCTCGCTATTCTGATCCTCTCGATCCTGTTCCTCCTAGGCACTCCGCTCTTCAACAACCTCTCGCGCATGGATGAGTACGAAGCCGACATCTTCGGCCTCAACACGGCCCGCCAGCCCGATGGCGAGGCGGAGGCGGACGTGCTGCTCGGCGAGTACCGCAAGCTCGATCCCACGCCGCTCGAGGAGTTTCTTTTCTACGACCACCCCAGCGGCCGCACGCGCATCTACGCGGCCATGCGCTGGAAGGCCGAGAACCAGTGCCTCGGCAACGCCGTCAACCCCTGCCCACGGTGACCCGGCGATGACGATTCTGTTCGTCCTCAACGACCATCCGTATGAGTCCGAGCGCACGTACAACGCCCTACGGCTCGCGACGACGCTCTCGTCCGATCAGGACAACACCGTGAACATGTTCCTGATCGGCGATGCGGTGCACTCCGCTGTAAGCGGCATCCCCGTGCCCGAGGGACGGGACGACATCCCCTGGATGCTGGCGCGTTTCTCGGCGGGACACCGGAAGGTCGCCGTCTGCCGAACCTGCCTGGATCGCCGCGGCATCCCCGAAAACGCGCTCCTCGAGTGCGCTTACCGCAGCTCGCTCGACGAGCTGGCCCGTTGGACGGGGGAGTCCGACAAGGTGCTGGTGTTCTGAGGCGGTCGTGGGCTATTCGCGCGCCGTGCGTGTAACCAACCAGGTCTTCATTACAGGCGCCACCGCCATCGGGTCGAGATCGAAGTGGACGCCGCAGTGGAGTAGTCATTCGTGTCCATTCGTGTTCATTCGTGGCCAAAGGGTTTGCGCTAGAATCGGCCCATGCGCATTCGATCCTCCATCCTCTCGTTCGCAATCTGTTTGAGCGCCTGGGCGCAAACCTACCACGTAAAAATCGAGAACAACGTCCCCGCCAAGATGCGCGATGGCGTGGTGCTGATGGCCGACGTTTACCGCCCGCTGGCGGACGGCACATTCCCGGTGATCCTGCAGCGCACTCCGTACAACCGCACGAACAACTCGGGCGAGAACGTGGCGACCGCCTCGCACGGCTACGTCGTCATCATCCAGGACACGCGCGGCCGCTACCAGTCGCAGGGCACCTTCTACCCCTTCCGCTACGAGAGCCAGGATGGCTACGACACGGTGGAGTGGGCCGCCGCGCTGCCGTACTCGAACGGGAAGGTGGGAATGTTCGGCGGCTCCTACGTGGGCGCAACCCAGATGCTAGCGTCCATAGCCAAGCCGCCGCACCTGGTCTCCATTTTCCCCTACGTCACCGCATCGGAATACTACGAAGGCTGGACCTACCAGAGCGGCGCGCTGATGCAGTGGTTCGCCTCCTCCTGGACCAGCGGTCTGGCCCAGGACACCGTCTCGCGGCAGGTGGGCGAGATCAGCGACCCCAAGAGTTGGGTGCCACAGCTTCCGGTGGACGCCTACCGCCTGATCGCGCTCCCCGGCGCGGGCATTGCGCCCTACTTCCGCGATTGGGTCGCCCACGAGCGCGATGACGACTACTGGAAGCCCTGGAAGATCTCCGACCATTACGGCGAGATGACCGTGAAGGCGCTCCACTCCGGTGGCTGGCACGACCTCTTTCTGAAGGGGACCATTCAGAACTACATGGGCATGCGCCGCTCCTCGCCCGCCGCGGCCGGCCAGCGCCTCCTGCTCGGTCCCTGGGGCCACACCGGCACTTCACCCGAAGGCAAAATCGGTGACTGGACCTTCGGCAAGCAAGCCGTGCTCGACTTCAATCAGATCCTGTGGAACTGGGCCGACTACTCTCTCAAGGACGTCCAGAACGAATACGCCACCGGCGCGCCTGTCCGCATTTTCATAATGGGCGAGAACGTGTGGCGCGACGAGCAGGATTTCCCCCTGGCGCGCGCCCAGAACACAAATTACTACCTGCACCAAGGCGCGCTGACTACCGCCGCTCCGGCCGCCGACGAGACCGCCGAGGCCTACGGGTACGACCCGGCCAACCCCGTGCCCACCATTGGCGGGCGCCTCTGCTGCGGCAACAACCAGCTCCCGCCCGGCCCGGCCGATCAGCACCCCAACGAAGGCCGCTCCGACGTCCTGGTGTTCTCGACGCCTCCGCTCGAGAAGGATATCGAGGTAACCGGCTTCATCCACGCCAGGATTTATGCGGAGAGCTCCGCCGTCGACACCGACTTTACGGCCATGCTCACCGACGTGGAGCCATCGGGATACTCCAGGCTGCTCACCGACGGCATCGTGCGCGCCCGCTACCGCAACTCGACCACCAAGGTCGAGCTCATCGAGCCCGGCAAGATCTACGAATACGACATCGATCTCTGGGCCACCAGCAACCTGTTCAAGGCCGGCCACCGCATCCGCCTGGCGATCTCGAGTAGCAACTTCCCGCGCTTCGACCGCAACCTGAACACCGGCGAGCCGGCCCTCGGCGCCACGCGAATCCTGAAGGCGCAGCAGAAGCTCTACCACGACGCCGCACACCCGTCGTCCCTGGTGCTGCCCGTGATCCCGCGGTAGTCTGCGCCCCAGCACCGAACCGCGCGCGTAAGCAAGCGGACCACGCGCTCCGCGCATGGCCGCTTAGCGAGCCTGCGTCTCCGGCCCGCAGATGAAGTTGCCCGCCTCGTCAACACTCCCGCTGCCCTTGTAGTGCGCCACCAGCGGATACGCGCACAGCGGCCTCGTGCGCACCACCTCGCTCTTCGGATCGAGATCGCTCTTCCGCTTGGTCGCGACGATCCGTTCCGGCGCAACACCCTGCTCCACCCAGCGCTCGATGGCCGCGCCGATGTAGTGGTCCGCGTCGCCCGTCGCCCCGCCGAGTTGCCCGAAGCTGTTCGGCCCCGAGCCCCCGAAGCAGTGCTGCATCCCAGGCACCATGAACAGCCGCACGAAGCCGTGCGCATCGCTCGCGCCCGCCCGCGACACCACGCTCTGGTAGTAGTTGATGGCGTTCAACGGCGCGATAGCAGCGTCGCTCCACCCGTGGTACAGAATCAGCTTGCCTCCCCGCGCCCGAAAGCGGCTAAGGTCGGGATCAGTCGCGTTCAAAATGCCCGCCAGCTTCTCGTCCGTGGCCTTCGTGTCCCGAGCCGCGTCGAAGCGGTGATAATCCCACGCGGCATCGCCGAACAACATGTACTTGTAGAACTGAGTCCCGAAGGCGAACATGAGGCTCTTCTCCGGAGCCGCGCCCGTGATCCAGGTCAGCCACCCGCCGGACTCGGCCTCGCCGCCCGGTTCATACCCCGGAAAAACGCCGCCCGCATACAGTTTCTTCAGCGCGGTCACCTGCGGAGCGGTCAGGCAAGCGTCCGTCTCCGCCCCCTGGCACTGAAGCACCGTGGGATCGAAGTGGCAACGGGGCGGGTCCTCGATGAGCCCGTCCTTCAAACCATCGCGCGCGTCACACGCCGCCATCGCGGCCGCCTGGATCGCCGGCAGCTTCTTCGCCGGAATGTAGCGGTCGCCCGCTACCGCCTGGAGGTTCCAAACGGAATTCGCGAGCAGGTGCGTCCAGTAGTTGGCCGGAGCGCCCGCAACGATGCCGTCGTAGTCCTCGGGAAAGCGCTGCGCCTCCATCAGCGCCTGCCGCCCGCCATTCGAGCACGAACTGAAGTACGAGCGCCGCGGGCCCTCGCCGTAGAAGGCGTGGATGATGGCCTTCGCATCCACCGTCATCATGTGGACGCCCCGATACCCGAAATCGACGACCTTCTCCGGGTGCCCCAACGCCCACGCCGCATCGGTGGTGCCCGCCTGATGGCCGGTGTCCGTGGAAGCGGTGGCGAATCCGCCCTCGAGCGACGCCCGCATCTGCAGGAGATTGATCGAGCCCGCGAAGCCGCCGTTGCCCGCCCCCTGGAACCGCCCGTTCCATCCCGAGCTCGGCATCCATACTTCGAACCGTATCTCGGAATCGCTCGACGGCTTGATCACGCCGGCCACCTGGCACGACGCAGGCAGGTTCCCGCCGGCCGCCACGGCCTCCGCGCGCGTGATCGTCGTCCCCGCCAGCGTCAGCTTCGCCAGGCTCGCGCAGTCCTGCGCGCCAAACGCCGCGCTCACAAACATCACGGAAACCAGCCCGCGAAAGATCACGCTCGCTCCTATCCTTTGGCCTTCCGGATCTCCTCCACCAGCGCCGGCACCACCTCGAACAAATCACCCACGATGCCGTAATCGGCCACTTCGAAGATGGGCGCGTTCTCGTCCTTGTTGATTGCCACGATGGTCTTCGAGCCCTTCATCCCCACCAGGTGCTGTATGGCGCCCGAGATGCCCACCGCGACATAGAGCTTGGGTGCCACGGTCTGACCCGAGCTGCCCACCTGCCGCTCCATCGGCAGCCAACCGTTGTCGCAAATCGGCCGCGAGGCGGCCAACTCGCCGCCCAGCGCCTGCGCCAGTTGCTCCACCACGTGGATATTGTCCTTCTCCTTGATTCCCCGCCCCACCGAGACGATAATGCCGGCTGCCGTCAGGTCCAGGCCGCGCTGCGATTCGCGGAACGGCTCGCCCGGCTTGGTCCGTATCGCGCTCGCGCTCAGTTCGGGAACGAAAGATTCCACTACGCCCACGCCCGCCTCGAGCGAATCCGCGCGATACGCGCCTGCCTGAATGGAGGCGAAGTTCGGCGCCGCCGAAGTGAACCGCAGGTCCGCATTCAACTTGCCCTGGAAGAGCTGCCGCACCAGAACCGGCCTGCCGTCTTCGATCCGGTGGCCGACCGCGTCGCTCACGAGCACCCGCCCGAAGCGCGTGGCGAGTTTGGGAGCGAAGTCGCGCACCCGATACGTGTGCGGCAGCAGCACCAAATCCGGCCCCACGCTGCGGATCAACTGCTCGAGCGCCGCCGTATACGCGTCCGCGGTGTACCGCGCCAGCAACTCATGCTCGATGGCATAAACCTTCTCGACTTTGTACGCCGCGGCCTCGGCTGCGAGCGCGGCAACCCGGTCGCCCGCTACGGCTGCCGACACCGGCTGGCCCAGTTCGCGGCCCATCTGCACCGCCGCGGCCAGCGTCTCGAAAGACATGCGATTCCAGGCGCCACCGCGTTGTTCCAAAATGACCAGGATGCTCATAGGACGCGCGCTCCAAATTTCAGCCGCTCGACCAACTGCGCCGCGGCCTGCTGGGCATTGCCCTTCAGGATCTCCGTCTGTTTCGTCTTGTGAGGAACGTAGACACTCGATATCTCGACGGCCGGCGCGGCGGCTTCGATGCCGGCGGCAGGCACCTGCCGGATTTCCTTGGTCTTGGCCTTCTTGATCCCCATCAGCGTGGCGTAGCGCAGCTTGGCGATCCCCGACTGAATCGTCAGCAGCGCTGGCAGGGGAATCTCGATGTTCTCGAACCACCCCTCTTCGAGCTCGCGCTTCACGCGGATCGCCCCGTCAGTTTTCTCCACCTGCATGATGATGGTGGCGTGCGGCAACCCCAGCAGCTCCGCCAGCACCACGCCGGTCTGCCCGTAGCCGAGATCGTCGGATTGCAGCCCGGTCAGGATCAGGTCGGGCTTCTCCGGCTCGAGCGCGCGCGCCATCAGGCTCGCGATGCCGAGCGTATCCCAGCGCCCCAGGTTCTCTTCCTCGACGTGGATGGCACGGTCCGCGCCCTTGGCCAGCGCCTCGCGAATGGATTGTGCCGCGCGCGGCGGCCCCACCGTCAGCACCACCACCTCTCCGCCATGCTTCTCTTTGAGTTGCAGCCCCGCTTCCAGTGCGTAGGCGTCCGGCTCGTTGATCTCGAAAGCCACGTCGCTCTCGTCGATCCACCGTCCGGAGGCGTCGGTACGCAGCAGGGAATCGCGGGCAGGCACCTGCTTCAATCCGACAATGATTTTCATGGGATTTCGCTTTCAGTGTACGCCGTAAGCGTGTCAAACGCTGCGGCCGCGCGGAGCGTCCGCGTCAGGCCGGGTGGGCCACAATCAGGCTATGCGATCCGCGCGTGGGCACGACTCGCGCGATCTCGAAGCCGGCTTGCGCGAACAACCGGTGAAACTCCGCCTCGGTCCGCTCGCGCCCGCCCGGCATCAGCATCATTTCCAGGTCGAGCAGTTTCCCATAGTGCGGCTGCGGCGTTTTGGGAATCACGTTGTCCATCACCAGCAGCGTGCCGTTGCGGTGCGTGTCCAATGCCTGGCGGCAATTCCGCAGGATCGTCAGCGCGCGCTCGTCATCCCAGTCGTGGATGATGTGCTGCATGTAGTAGGCATCCGCCCCCTCTGGAATTTGTTGGAAGAAGTCGCCGGCCGCGGTCTCGCAGCGGCCATCCAGATTGAGGGACTCAATGCGGGCTCTCGCGCCATCCACCACCCCGGGCATGTCAAACAGGATTCCCCTCATCTCCGGATGCCGGCTCAGGACCTCGCAGAGCACGAACCCGTGCCCCCCGGCGACATCCATAAGGGTGTGCGTGCCGGTGAAGTCGTACGCCTCGAGCAGGGCAGAAGCCAGCGAGACGCTGAAGCAGGTCATGGCGTCGTTGAACTCACGCGCCACCTCGGGCAGCGCTCCCAGCGCTTCAAAGCACGGCTTGCCGTAGAGCATCTCGATCGCCGGCTTGCCGGTCTGGACGGTGTATGCCATCTCCGACCACACCTGGAAGTGCAGCGGGTTGGTCATCCAAAGCACCATCGGACGGATGCTGCCGGGCACATCGGAGCGTAGCAACTCCGTTTCCGGGGACAAGGCGAAGGTCCGGGGTCCGGGCGCTGTAAAGAAGCCCGCACTCACCAGTGCGCGAAGCACCCTGTACAGACTATCCTCGTGGCTTCCCGTGGCCTCCGCCAGTTCGGCGACCGGCCGCGGCCCAGCCGCCAGCAAATCGGCGATCTTCAACTTCGCGGCCACCGAAAGCGCAGCGGAAATCATGTACCCGCTGGCCGCCTGGAACAGGCGCTCCACCGGCAAATCGTGTTGTTGCGCAATTGGATCCTGCCTCGCCGAAGCCATTCCCCACCCCCTGAGTGTTCGCAGATAGGATGCTCGAAACATGCCCCCGGATTCTTCCTCCTTCGGGCCAGGAACTTCCCACGCGCCGGCCTCGTAGAACCTTGCATGAGTTCCCTGCTTCAGGACGCGCGTTTCGCCCTCCGCACCTTTGCGAAGACTCCGGGCTTCACGGCCGCCATCGTCGTCTCGGTGGCCTTAGGCATCGCGGCCAACGCCACCGTGTTCAGCGTGGCGAACGGCCTGCTGTGGGGCGTCCTGCCGGTGAAAGACCCCGGGCGTCTGGTGGTTTTTTCGGAAGGCAAGTCGTTCTCCTATCCCGACTACCTGGACTACCGCGACCAGACCCCGCAGATCTTCGATGGCGTCGCCGCCCACTTCCCGTTCATCCCCGCCAGCATCGGCGGAACCGGCCAGCCCGAGCGCGTCTGGGGCCAGGTGGTCAGCGGCAATTACTTCCACTTGCTGGGCGTGAATCCGGCCATCGGCCGCGCCATTTTGCCTGAAGACGACAGCACCCTGGCGAGCGGCACCGTGGTCGTGCTCAGCCATGCGCTCTGGCAACGCCGCTTCGGTTCGGACGCGAACGTCCTCGGCCGCACCGTGGCGCTGAACGGGCAACGCTTCACCGTCGTCGGCGTCGCTCCCGCCGGTTTTTCCGGCACCGATCACGGCATTTCCTCCGAGTTCTGGGCGCCCCTGTCGATGGCCGAGCAGCTCATGCCCGACCTCAACCGCGACAACGCGCGCACAAAACGCAACATGCAGTGGCTGTTGCTGAACGCCCGCCTGAAGCCCGGAGTCAGCCGCGCCCAGGCCGTCGCCGTGGTCAACGTCATCAAGAAGCGGCTGGATGACACGTGGCGCAAGGACGAAAAGTACCACCATCCGGCAATCACCCTCGACTCGGCCGGCGCCCTGATCGGCGGCTCGGGAACGCAGGCGCTCGGGCTGATGGCCGTCCTCATGGTGCTGGTGGGCCTGGTCCTGCTGGTGGCCTGCGCGAACGTGGCCAACCTGCTGCTGGCCCGCGCCACGGGACGCCAGCGCGAGATCGCCATACGGCTGGCCATCGGCGCCACGCGCCGCCAGGTGATCCGCCAACTGCTGGTCGAGAGCGTTCTGCTGTCCCTCGCCGGAGCCGCGGCCGGCTTCCTTCTAGCCGCTCTCGCCGGCGCCGCCATCTCCCGCTTCCGCCTGCCGCTGCCCTTCCCCATCGCGTTCGACTTCAACGTGGACCTGCGTGTTCTCCTCTTCACGGCCGGCCTGTCCATCCTGACCGGCATCGTGTTTGGACTCGCGCCGGCGCTGCGCTCCACTCGCCCCGACTTGGTCGAAGCGCTCAAGAGCGACGCGCTGGTCTTTGGCCGCCTCCGCCGCTTCAGCCTGCGCAACGCCCTGGTGGTGGTTCAGGTCGCGCTGTCCCTGGTGCTGCTGGTGGGCGCGGGCCTGTTTCTCCGCAGCCTGGGCAACGCTTCCTCGATCGACATCGGCATGAAGCCCGACAATGTCCTGCTCATGGCGGTCGATCCGAAACTGCAGCACTATTCGCGCGAAAAGACGCAGCAGTTTCTCCAGCAGCTTCGCGAGAGGGTGACCGCATTGCCGGGAGTGCGATCGGTGAGTTTCGTCGACAGCCTCCCGCTCAGCATCGGAGGCATTGATTACGACTTCAAGATCCAGGGCGGCACAGGACGCGCCGAGCAGAAGGTCGATGCGGACGTCTACACGGTGGGCACCGGTTACTGGGAGACCATGGGCATCCCGCTCCTGCGCGGCCGCGACTTCAGCCATCAGGCCGGCGACGAGAGTGTCGCGATCATCAACGAGACTATGGCACACCGCGCCTTTCCGAATCAGGACCCCCTCGGACGCCAGATCTTGAGTGACGAGCCAGGCAAAAAGACGCTCTACACCATCATCGGCGTGGCGCGGAACTCCAAATCGCGCACGCTCGGCGAGGATCCGCCCAACTGTGCCTACCTGTTCATGGACCCGCACCCGGAGAATGTCTTCTCCTTCTTCGGCATCTCCATCGCCGTGAAGACTGCGTCGAACCCGGCGGGACTCGCGCGGCCGCTGCGCAATCAGATCGCGGCCCTCGACCCCGACATGGCCATCCTCAGTACCGAAACCATGCGCGAGCACGTCGACAAGTCGCTTCTGGTTCCCCAGATCTCGGCGACGCTACTCGGGACTTTCGGCGCCGTCGGCCTGACGCTAGCGGCAATCGGCCTCTATGGCGTGATGGCCTTCTCGGTCCGCCGCCGCACCCGCGAAATCGGCATCCGCATGGCGCTGGGCGCTAAGCCCTCCGGCGTGCTGTCGATGGTCCTGCGCCAAGGCCTCGGCCTCACGGCGGTAGGACTGGCCGTCGGCCTGGCCCTGGCCTTAGGCGTGGGCCGCCTGGCCGCCAGTCAGCTTTACGGCATCAGCGGGACGGACCTGGTCACCTTCCTGGCGGTGCCTGCTGTTCTCGTCGCGGCCGCCCTGGTGGCGATCGTCATCCCCGCCCGCCGCGCTGCCCGCATCGGCCCCATGACCGCCCTGCGAACAGAGTAGAGAGTCACCCGATCCCGAACATCGGCCCGTATTTCTCGGGCAGCCGCGCCGGCCGCATGTCCACGCCGCAGAAGATGTGCGTGGTCTCACCACGCGCCAGCACGCGGTCGTCCTCCGCGCGCCGCATCTCATAACCGAACGCGACCAGCCGCCGGCTGGCCCGCTCCACCCAGGTCTTCACCACCACTTCGTCGTCGTACCGGGCTGGGAACAGGTAGCGGCACCGCGCCTCGGCGACAGCCAGCAACACGCCATCCTCCCGCTCCATGTCGCGGTAATTGAATCCCACCGCCTTGCAGTACTCGACCCGCCCCACCTCCATCCAGACCAGATAGTTGGCGTAATAAACCACGCCCATCTGATCCG
>Ga0265331_10002151_pt1 | contig 13547 bp, 16 predicted proteins | sample 41923metaG_FD_202088 | JGI IMG/M metagenome (GOLD analysis project Ga0265331, IMG submission 202088) | Rhizosphere microbial communities from Carex aquatilis grown in University of Washington, Seatle, WA, United States - 4-19-23 metaG | ecosystem: Host-associated > Plants > Roots > Rhizosphere...
CTGTCCTACCAGATCACAGCCGTGGTGGTCGGCTGGCATATCTACAATCTCACGCACAACCCTTGGTCGTTGGGCTTGATCGGGCTGGCTGAGGCGATCCCGTATTTTAGTTGCGCACTGTTTGCCGGCTACGCAGTGGATCACTATTCACGGCGCATGTTCGGTGTCGTGTCTGCCGTGCTGTTATCTCTCAATGCGCTGACACTCACCATCGTCTCTGCAGGATGGGTCGCCGGCGACCCCAAAATCTGGATTTACGGCTCCATCGTTTTCATTGGCATCGGGCGGGCTTTCATCGCACCGACCTATAGCGCACTATTCGCTCTCATTTTTCCACGCGAACAATATGCCCGTGCCTCGGGCATCGGCAGCTCGGCGTTCCAGTTCGGGCTCGTTATCGGCCCGGCGATCGGCGGCATTCTGGTCGGCTGGGCCAACCTGACCACTGCCTACGCCACCTCGACCCTGCTATGCCTGTGCGCGAGCGCCGCATTGCTCACACTCCGGATCAAGGAACCACCAGCGACACCGCGAGCACCGATCCTGAGCAGCATTGGCGAAGGCATGCGTTTCGTCTACGGCAATCAGATCATGCTGGCGGCCATGTCGCTGGACATGTTTGCAGTGCTGTTCGGCGGTGCAGTGGCGATGTTGCCGGCGTTTATCCACGACATCTTTCACTACGGGCCGGAAGGGCTGGGCATCCTGCGGGCTGCACCAGCCATTGGTGCTGTGACCAGCGGATTGTTGCTGACGCATTACCCGATCAATCTGAACGCCGGACGCTGGCTTCTCGGTGCTGTGGCGGGCTTCGGCGTTTGTATCATCGGCTTTGCCCTGAGCACTCAATTCTGGCTGGCTGGCTGCTTACTTTTGCTGTCGGGCGTATGTGACGGCATTTCAGTCGTGATGCGCACCACGATATTGCAACTCACCACGCCGGACGCCATGCGCGGCCGGGTATCAGCCATCAATGGCATCTTTATCGGGTCTTCGAATGAACTGGGGGCGTTTGAATCAGGGCTGGCCGCCCGGCTGCTCGGGCTCGTGCCATCTGTCATCTTCGGCGGGACAATGACGTTGCTGGTCGTCGCCACAACGGCCAGACTGGCGCCGAATCTTCGAAAGCTGCAATTGCATCAACTACATTGAAACAACCGCATTGAAACAACAAGGGCGTTCACTGCAGCTGCAAGTGAACGCCCTTGTCGGGTGTGACTTCTGATCTAGAACGGCAACAGTGCGCGCAGACGGCGTAAGCCCTGAGTCAGCGCATTACCATCCAGATGGTAATGTTTGTGCAAAGGCTGACGAACTTCCCAATTGGCCTTGAGGCCGGCTGGAAAGGTCACCAGATCACCCTTACCAAACGTCACCGGCGCGCCACCTTCTGGCGTGATCACGCATTCCCCTTCGAGAATGTAAGCAACCTCCTGCTCATGAAAATGCCAGGGAAAAACCGACACTTCCTTGCTCCAGGTCGGCCACTTAGAAACGCCAAGGCTGTCGAGACGTGAAGTATCAGGGGCATGTTCAACAACAATATTGCTCATCACTTTTTCCTTAAAAAACTTTTATTACTTGGCCAGCGACTTCAGCACCTTGTCGGTGATGTCGATCTTCTTGCTGACATAAGCCACGCTGTTGTAGACCACCAGATCATAGCCTTCGGCTTCGGCAACAGCCGTTACCGCCTTGTTGATGCTATTTTGCAGGCCGGCCGATTCTTCATTCTGACGTAGTTGCACATCTTCGTTCAGCTCACGCTGCTTGCGCTGAAAATCGATCTGCTGGCTGGAAATATCCTGACTCAGCTTGTTTCCGGCATCGGCCGATTTTCCACCTTTGTCCAACTCGGCCTCTTGATCAAGAATACGCTTTTTCAGGCGCTCGAGATCCTCCACCCGCGATGCGAATTCCCTTTGTAGCTTGGCGCTGATCTCCTTGGCCTGCGGAGCTTCCTGCAGGATTTTTTCCACCTGCACATAACCGACCTTGGTATCCGCAAGCACTTGGGTTGCGCTCATCGCCAACCCGGCAACCAATATCATTTGCAGCAACTTGTTCAATCGAGTTCTCCTAGTATTCAGATCTTCATGTTTTGATCAACTGCAATGCCGGGAAATGCATTGAGCCCTCTCGCTCAGCATGCGACATAATCCCGGAAAATGTATTTGTGGATACCGTGTTCGGCTCACCGACCGCCATTATCAGGCAAATTCCACAAGATTCAACCTGAAAATTGTCACCACCGGGTGCCGATTCCCGAATAACACCGCTATTGTCATGAACGCATCAGATCATGTAGGCTTCGGCGGAAGAAATACGGTGTCATGGCTGCCCCGCCATGTCTCGAACGCAATCACGGAGTACAGGCAATGACTTTTCTGCGCCGTCAGCAGACATCCCTTGAGGCTTATCTCACACTGATGGAAAGCAAAGGCGCCAGCCCGGAAGACTTGGCAAAGCGCCGCGACCTGCTTGAAAAACTACTGCCTTTTCTCGCCAAAAAGCCCGTCCGGGGCGAGTATTACCGGGGCGCTATTGACGAGGCCATGCCGCTGATCGACAAAAACGATTGGCCGTTTTTTCTGAGTGTCGTCCGCGATTTTTATCACTTCTGGGTCAACGATTTCAAGGCGATCGCCGCCCTACACAAGAGTGGCGCCTATGGTATCCCGCTTCCATTGCCAAAAACGCCGGAAGGTTCGCTCAAGGATTTGTGGGCGCAACTGAAGTCAGAGCAATTCAGCATCTCAGAAAAATGGCCGATCAATGCCTACCGGGCCGCTTTGACTCATGAAGGTCTGGAAAAGGAAGTCATTGAAATCCGCGTCAAGCTGGCGCAGCTACTGCTACTGCAATTGCGTCATGTAGATGGCAAGAACGGCAATGTGTATCGCATGGCCGTGGATTCCATGCTGCCGATTTTTCTCAAAAAAGAGACCTCGGAACTCTTTATTGGGATCGTACGTGAGTTTTTCCACTTCTGGCTGGGCGATCCGAATGCCGCCGAGTGCATCACGACTGACAACATGGATGGCCCTAACACGCTCTGGTAGTCAACAGCGCCGCCATTTAATCGAATTGCTTCGTACAGGCTTGCCGTGGTGGTATGCTTACGCTGTTGAACCAAGCCGGGTGAATTGATATCTGACTTGGATATTTCCGGAAGCAACTGGTCACGCATCTTACCCATGAAAAAATTTCTCATCGCCCTGATTCCATTGCTGGTGCTCAGCGCCTGCTCAAGACATTACCATCCACTCGAGGCCAGTAAAAAAGCGCGCCTCGTCAGTGAACTCATTTCGGAATCCCCGCAATGCAGTGGCTACAAAGACAGCCTCGCATCACCCTCGGTGGATGATGACGGCATCGATGAAGTCTATCACCGCGCATCGTTGGCACACTGCGTGAAGCGAGATGTCTAAACGGTAATTTGCCGCATCTGAGAAAAAAGGGGCGTATGCCCCTTTTTTTATTCCTGAGCAACTACCTTCCAAACCAGTTGCGCCCAAACCATTACGGTCTAAAACTATGGTTTCTGCTTATGCGGTAATGGCGCTTTCGGCGTTGCTATAAACGACCCGACCGGCGCGGTGACCGGCTTTTCTTTCTTGGGTTTTTTCGCTTCCTTGTTACCGCGAAGTTGTCCTTTAGCCATTATTCTCTCCTTGCAGCGCCAGCCATCAAATGTCTGAACTGCATCAATGTATCGGCAGGGGCCCCTGCCGTCGTTTCATCATAGGCGCTTGTCACAGATCATGCGGACTTATCTTTGGCAGGTCAGGGAATTTGCCAGATTGTTCTGATCGCAGCGCCAACAACCTGTTTATTAAACTGTCATCATTCCTTCACTGAAATGTCACAAACGCTGGCTATTCTGAGCGCGTGAAAGTTCGATCCATATTCCTTTCAGATATCCATCTCGGCACCCGCGGCTGTCAGGCCGGACGCCTCCTCGATTTCTTGCGTGAATACGAAAGTGACCACCTTTATTTGGTGGGTGACATTATCGACTTCTGGGCCATGGGACGGAGTGTTCAGTGGACAGCTGCGCAAAATACGGTAGTCCAGAAAATATTGCGCCGGGCACGGCATGGCGAGCAGGTGGTATTCATCCCCGGCAACCACGACGAAGCCCTGCGCGAATACGACGGTACGACCTTTGGCGACATCCTCATCGCCTTTGAGTGGCAACACACCACCGCCGATGGCAAGCGCCTGCTGCTCATCCATGGCGACCAGTTTGACCAAGTCATCCGACATCATCGCTGGGTCGCGATTCTGGGCGATGTTGCCTACGACATTCTCGTGCGTATCAATGCCTGGCTATCGTGGTGGCGGCGCACTCTGCGCATCAGCGGCTACTGGTCGCTGGCGGGCTACGCCAAACGCAAGGTGAAATCGGCTGTGACGTTCATTTTCGACTTTGAGGAATCTGTGATTCATGCAGTACGCGATCGAGGGCTGGATGGTGTGGTCTGTGGCCATATTCACAGCGCCACGATCAAGGACGTGGGTGGCCTGCTCTACATCAACTGTGGTGACTGGGTGGATAGCTGCACCGCGATCGTCGAACATCTGGATGGCCAGTTGGAACTCCTGGAATGGAGAAACGAAAGCCGGCCTGAGGATCTGGCCCTGATATGACATTCATGGAAAGTCCCCACAAAGGAAAAACAGGCCTGAGAAGGCTGTGGAACGCCGTCCATTATTCGCTCGATGGCTTCAGGGCAGCCTACACCCACGAAGATGCCTTCCGCCAGGAAATCAAACTCGCTATCGTGCTTTTGCCGCTCGGTTTTTATTTGGGAAAGAATGGTGTGGAGCGCGCCTTACTGGTGGCCAGCGTCCTATTGGTACTGGTCATCGAACTTCTTAACTCCTCGGTTGAAGCTGCTGTCGATCGCATCTCGCTGGATAACCACAGGCTGGCCAAGCGCGCCAAGGATACTGGCAGCGCAGCCGTGCTGACCAGCCTCATCATGCTGGCGCTCGTATGGGGTTTTGTACTGCTCAGTTGATCCTTTGTCGACAAACAGCCGGGCACTTCATCAACATCGACTCAACCATCAACAGAACACGCCATCCATGAAAATCCTTTTTGTTTCGGACGTTTACTTTCCACGTATCAACGGGGTTTCAACCTCCATCGATACCTTTCGCCGCGAATTGCGCGCGCTGGGCCACACGGTTCACCTTATCGCCCCGGATTACTTTTCACCGAGTGATGACGAAAGTGAGATTCTGCGCGTGCCAGCACGACAGTTGCCGCGAGATCCGGAAGACCGCCTAATGAGCTACGGCTGGGCCATGCGGCATCTCTCAAGACTGCGCGAAGAGCGCTACGACATCGTGCACATTCAAACCCCTTTCGTTGCGCATTACCTAGGGATCAACATTGCCAAAAAATTAGGTATTCCGTGCGTTGAAACCTACCACACGTTTTTTGAAGAATATTTCTACCACTACATTCCATTCCTGCCCAAGGCCATGCTCAAAGGCATTGCCAGAGCCATTTCTCGCAGACAAGGCAACAGTCTCGATGGCATGGTCGTCCCCTCGCGCCCCATGCTGGAGGTATTGAGAAAATACGGCGTGAGCGTACTGGCAGAAGTCATTCCAACGGGCTTGCAGCCTTCCAGCTTTGTTGATGGTGATGGTACCGCTTTCAGAGACCGCTATAACATTAGCCCTGACAGGCCGGTCATGCTATTTGTGGGTCGCGTCGCACACGAAAAAAATATCGGGTTTCTGCTCAAAGTGGTCCAGCGTATCCGCCAAGACGTGCCGGAGATCCTGTTTGTGATTGCCGGAGAAGGCCCTGCGCTGGCCGGGTTGGAATCAGATGTCGATGCCATGCAGCTAAGCAGCAATGTCCGTTTCATCGGTTATCTTGACCGTCATACGGAGTTGAACAGTTGTTATCGGGCGGGTGATGTATTCGTGTTTTCATCACGCACCGAGACGCAAGGTCTGGTGCTGCTGGAAGCCATGGCCCAAGGCGTGTCCGTCGTATCCATTGCAGCAATGGGGACGCTGGACGTATTGCGGGAAGGTCAGGGGGTATTGATTGCAAGTGAAGATGTGGAAGACTTTTCCGGCAAAGTCATGCGGCTGCTGGCAGACCAGTCAATGCGTCAATCTCTGGGCGAACTTGGCAGAGACTACGCGCACGCATGGTCGGCAAGTCGATTGGCCGGGAAAATGCTGGATTTTTACCAAAAGATAACCGCGCGGTAGGCCATCAAAGCAAAAGCCCTTCACAAGGAAGGGCTCAAACTTTAGTGGCGGAGTGGACGGGACTCGAACCCGCGACCCCCGGCGTGACAGGCCGGTATTCTAACCAACTGAACTACCACTCCATTTTCATTACATCCTCATGAGCATTACGAGTCTGGCTCGTGAACACGAAGGCCGGCATATTACCTCAAGTCATGGGGATAAATCCAGTCTGAAATGACGCTCTCACGCCATTTCAGACATGCAATCACCCTATCTCTTTGAAATCATGAGCAAACAAAACCATTTGCAGGCAGGTGATTTCGTGATCACTGCTTGCTACCCTTCCAGGCACGGTCCAGCGCCTTTTGTTCCAGATCAAGGTGCGTCCGCGCCTTTGAGAGTTCGAGTTTAGCTTTGGATTGCTGTTTCTGAATTTCCTTCAGACGCGCCTGTTCCTGCGCGACCCGCGTGGATTGTTCCTGATATCGTTGCGATGCGTCTGCATAGGCAGACTTGGCCTGGTCAACCTGCTTCTGCGCGGCGCTGACATTGTATTGCTCGGCGGCCACGTCTTTTGCCTGCGCTGACGCACACAACGCTAGTCCAAGCATGAGCGACAGAGATTGTTTCAAGAGAAAATGAATCATGGCAGTAAGATTTCTCCGGTTTGATGGTTGTCCTGCCATGGATTATATAAACAAAAAGGCAGGGCCGAAGCACTGCCTTTGATATTGCCGCGAAATGTGAAATTACTTGGCAGCAGGTGCAGGTGCGGCTTCTGCCTTAGGTGCGACGTCAGCTTTCTTTTCAGCCTTGGCCTTCTTGGAGTGATGCGCCTTCTTGGTTGGAGCGGCTGGCTTTTCCTTGGAGGCGTCAGCGGCTGGCGCTGCAGCTTCTGCAGCAGGGGCAGGGGCAGGAGCAGCTGCTGTTGCAGCCGGCTTTGCGTCAGCCTTCGGCGCGTCAGCAGCAGAAACATTCAGGGAAACAGCAAACAGGCCGGCGATCAGTGCAGCTAAAATCTTGTTCATGGTAAATCCTTTCGTTAAGTTGATCTTTCGGTTTTCGCAACATTGCGGGTTACCGTGAGATGCACTTTACGCGCCCTTCCTTACTGCAATCTTTCCCGAAACTGTCGCCAACCTTACATTCAAAATATTTTTTCATGACCATTGACCTCACCCGCACATGAAATCGCTTGCCCATCAGGACGGTCAGTTTGCTATTCTTGCCAGCTTTCATTCATCAATGCGCACATGACTGATCGCCGCAAAGCGCCTACAAAAACCGAATCAGCCCTGCTGGAGCCATTTGCAGCCTTACCGCTGGAACGGATCGTGGTTCCTGCGACCATGGAACAATTCTCGGCGGCAGCAGAAGACCTGCTTCGACATCGATTTGTGGGGTTCGATACCGAATCAAAACCCACCTTCAACAAAGGCGAAACCTCCACCGGCCCGCACGTAATTCAACTCACTACGCTCGAGACCGCCTACATCTTCCAACTGCATCGCAGCGAGGGGCATGAAGTGTTGGTGCATCTGCTTGAATCCGTAGCAATGGTAAAGGTCGGGTTTGACCTCAAATCAGATCAGGGACACCTGACCAGAAAGCTGGGTATCCAGACCCGTGCCATTCTTGATTTGAACAGGCTGTTTCAGCAGGAGGGCTACACGAGCATCGGCGTCAGGGCCGCGGTGGCGCTGGTGTTGAATCAGAAATTTCGCAAATCCAAGCATGTCAGTACGTCCAATTGGGGGTTGCGTGAACTCAGCCCCAGCCAACTGCTTTACGCGGCCAACGACGCCTATGCGGCGCTCAAGGTGCTTGAGGCTTTGCATCGGCCCGAGTCAGAATTGCCGATCTCCAATCTCGAGGACGATCTGGCATGACCCGCCAGAAGCCGTGGTTTGTGTATCTAATTGAATGTCGCGACGGCAGCATCTATACCGGCATTGCGGTTGATGTTGCAGTCCGTTATCAGGCGCACGAAAATGGCACAGGGGCGAAATATACCCGGTCGCATCCACCAATGCGGCTGATCAGCGTGATCGAATATCCAGATCGCTCCAGCGCATCGAAGGCGGAGTTCGCCATCAAACAATTGTCGGCCAGCGAAAAACGACTTCTGGCTTCAGATCCTGCCGCCCATCCACTCTGCGGCCATCACGGCCTGTAAACTATTGCCATGACGATGACCCCTGCACCGTTTTCCGGGCTGACGCCTGACTTTATCCTGAACGCGTTGGACAGCGTGAGCATGCATGGCGATGGACGCCTGCTGGCGCTCAACAGTTACGAAAACCGGGTCTATCAGGTTGGCATGGAAGATGGCCTGCCGCTAGTAGCCAAGTTCTATCGGCCAGCACGCTGGAGCGACGTCGCGATTCTTGAAGAGCATGCCTTCGTGCAATCACTGGCCGAAGCAGAAATTCCTGTCGTGCCTGCGCTTTCGTTAGCTGGGAACACCCTGCATACCTACGAAAGCTTTCGTTTTTCGTTATTCTCCCGGCATGGGGGACGCGCCCCTGAAATATGCGACCCCGACACGCTGGAATGGATGGGGCGCTTCATCGGTCGCATACACGCCATCGGTGCAACAGCGAATTTCAGTGAACGCCCTACGCTGGATATCGCCAGCTTTGGTGAAGAACCGCGCGATTATCTGCTAACCCACCGCTTCATTCCCAAGGACCTTGAACCGGCATGGCGTAGCGTGGTAAATCAGGCACTGGATGGTGTACGCCGCTGTTTCGACCGGGCAGGCCATGTTGCCGCCTTGCGTCTGCATGGCGATTGCCACCCGGGCAACGTTTTATGGACGGATGACGGCCCACACTTCGTCGATTTTGACGACAGCCGCATGGGGCCGGCAATACAGGATTTATGGATGCTGCTGTCAGGCGAACGCGAAGACATGACGCGCCAGATGGCCGACCTTTTGGCGGGCTACGAGGACTTCTACGATTTCGATCCACGCGAACTGCATCTGGTTGAAGCGCTACGCACCCTGCGTTTGATCCATTATGCTGCCTGGCTGGCGCGTCGCTGGGATGACCCGGCATTTCCGATGGCGTTTCCGTGGTTCAACACCCAGCGCTACTGGCAGGATCGTATCCTGGAACTGCGCGAACAGATCTCATTGATGGATGAAGCGCCGCTGTGGCAGTCATAAAAAAACCGGCATCAGAATGGCTCTGATGCCGGCTGATTTCAAGCTTGTTTGATGCTTTAGCCCAGCTTGCGGGCGATCTCGAACGCTGACAGAAAATCGAGCGAAACTGCTGTTTCATTGTCCATCATTGCCTGGAACATATGCTTCTGCAGGTTGTACTTGCGGCTGCCAATGGCCAACGCGCCCAGACCCAGCGCCCAATCGACACCCACGATTGGAGTGGCGTCAGAACGGGCATCAACGCCTTCAATGCCGGAAGGCGGTACGGCATTGACGTCAGCCGCAATGATGAGGTTTTTGGCGTTCTGTAGCTGTGCGGTGGAGATCACGCGCACACCGGCTGCTGCACAGCTCAGCAAAATTTCGGCATCGGCGATGATGTCGGCCTTTTTGGCTTCACTCGAGCCATCCACCGCTTTCAGGTTCACGCCATACTGGGCGTTGAATTTTTCTGCCAGTGCCTTCGTTTTTTCAATGCTGGAGTGCGCCACCATGGTGACTTCGGCGCCTTCCTTGGCGCACATGATCGAGGCACAACCGCCCACAGGGCCGGACGCACCGAACACCACGACACGCTTGCCGCGCAAGGTAGAGTTGAACTGCTCGCGACAAGTCGCGACCACGTGTGCCGACAACGCGGCACCCGTCGTAAACGCGCCAGATGGGTCTGCGAACAGTGACACTTGGAACGGCGGGAACATGGACTTCTTGGCTGTTTCCAGCATCTCCATGGCAACATCCATCGAACGGCCGCCAAGAAAAATCCCGGTACGCCACACGCCACGAGGGCCTCGCGAGAAAATCGCATCCTGTACCAGACCTGTGATTTCATCAGGGGTCACATTGGTGTAGGTGAAAATCGAATCGTAGCCGGCATCGCGTGCCATGTTGGCATCAAACGGGCTGACATTCTTCTGGGTGGTGATGAAATGCAGGATGTACGGTTTCTCGCGTGGTTGCTCGGCCATTGCGAACTCCTCTGGGGTGCTGTTGATGTGATGAAGTTGATACTACCGTAGCAATATTACCCTTTTTGGCTTGCTACATCAGCAACGACACGGGATCAATCCAGAAAAAACCAGTAGGCCTCTATGCGCTGGCCTTGCACTGTTCTATGCTTGGCAACAAATCACTGAGGGCAAGCCATGTCTTTTCATACCCTGTTTGCATCGGGCGTTCACGACGTCAAGAACCACCTCAATTCGGCCATCATGAATCTGAATGAGGCTTACACGACCAACGACACTTCCAAGCTACCGATGGTGGCCAATCATTGTTACGAGCTTGCCACGCGCCTTGACCAATTGCTGCTCATGTACAAGTTTCAGGGACATACCTACCAGCCTGACCTGGACTATGTCAGCCTCGAAAATCTGGTCAGTGATTCGATACTGGAATGCCAGCCCATTCTCGATTCAAGACATATCAAGCTGGAAGCGACCCTCGGCGAATGTCAGGATCAACTCATCCGGGTCGACCCGCAACTCTTTACCATCATCCTCAACAACCTGATTTATAACGCTGCCATCTGGGCGAAAGGCAAGGTTACTGTCACTGTATCCAAAAACAACGGATCGCTGCTGCTGGAAGTACTGGATGATGGAGACGGCTTTCCGGAATTCATGTTCGACCTCGACTTTGCTGCGCTGCACAACAATCAGGATCCGAAACTACTGATGCAATTGGGCACCGGACTCTATCTTTGCGCGTTTGCCTCCGGCGCATTGACGGAATCCGGCATCCCCTGCCGCATCACATTCAGGAACGATCACGGGGCCATTGTTTCGGTCACGCTGGAAAAGCAACCCTGAGGACTCACCATGGCTTCAATCTTCGAAGATGGCACGATCTCCCAACTGCTGAAAAACTCGCTGCAGGAAACCTCCATTCTGCTGATTGATGACCGCCCCGAGGCGCGCATGGTGTTGCGAAACATGCTCTCGGTATGTGAACTCAAGCGTATCAAAGAGGCAGGCTCTGCAATGGAAGCGGTCAAGGTGCTTGAAAATCTCAAGGCCGATATCGTGCTTTCAGATTACAACCTGGGAGATTCGCGGGATGGCCAGCAGTTGTATGAAGAACTGATGGAACGCAAATTGGTCTCTGAAGCAACGGTCTACATCATGATTACTGGCGAGAGAACCTACGAGCGCGTAGTCAGAGCCGCAGAGCTGGCGCCTGACGATTACATTCTGAAACCCTTTACACCTGCGATTCTGTATTCGCGTATCGAGCGTGCATTTATCAAGAAAACCAGCTTGCTTCCAGTGCTGGAAAGAATGGCTGCAAGCGACTGGGAGGGTGCAATCCAGGAATGTGACAAGCAATTGCTCAACAAACCAAAACATCCCTTGGAATTGTTCAGACTCAAGGGTGAAGCACTGCTGGCGCTGGGAAAGCTTGACGATGCAGAAGCTTTGTATTTACAGGTTCTGGCTTCTTACAAACTTCCCTGGGCCGACTACGGCCTGGCCCGCATTGCCCGCATGCGGGGCAAACTGTTACTGGCTGTCTCCAAGCTTGAGGAAATCATCGAGGATGCCCCTTACTTCATCAAGGCCCACGACGAATTGGCAGATGTGTACGAAGAAATGGGCGATATCGAAAAAGCCGAAAAAGTGCTTGAAAAAGCCAACGAAGTCTCGCCCAACAGCGTGAAGCGGCAAAAGAAGCTGGCAAAGGCGGCGTTCTTCGTTGGCAAACTGGGACTCGCAGAGAATGTGTTGAACAACATCGTCGATAAATGCAAATTCTCCATGTCGCACGACGCCAGTGACTACGCCCTGCTCGGAAAAACGCTGGCCCAGCAAGGCAAGGCCGAGGAAGGGCTGTCAACACTGAGTGCTGCTGTGAAATTCTTTGGTGCCTCAGATGTCACCACAATCACCCAAATGTCTGGTCAAGCCAACCTCTATTTTGGCGCCAACCAGTTCGACAAAGCCCGCAACAGCTTTAACAGGGCAAAAGCGCTCTACGAAGACAAGGAGCCCAAGCTGCCTGAACAAATCCTCATGGATCTGGCCGAATCGGCCGTCAGGCACAACGACATCGCCTTCTGTAACAAACTGCTGGCACTGCTGCCCAAAGGCGATGCCTTCAGCGGATTGGCGCAGGCCAGAATGATCGCCGCCATGTTTGACCGCGCCGGTCGAACTGACCTGGCTGAAAATCTGGTCGCCGCCAGCAAGCAAGAAGTCACCACACTCAACAACGCCGCGGTACTGGCCGCACGCGAGAAGAAATATGACGAGGCCATGCCGACGATCCGGCGGGCCGCACAAGCGCTTCCGGAGGATTTGCGTGTGGTCTCAAACATGGTCAAGGTATTGATGGCCATGGTGCGCGACCAAGGCTACAGCGAGGAGTTGAACAAGGAAGTTCTGGAAGGGCTGGAAGGCTTGCACCTGATTTCGGAGAGCACTGAGAAAGAGCTGCGTGATTTCTATAGCAAGCTTTGCAAAGCCATTGGCGCGCCGGGGGCGGCCTGAAAAGTCTGTTCTAGCCGAGCCGACGTGCGATCTCGTGTAGTTCATCCTGTGGACTGCTGAAATCCTCATATTCAGCGAGAGTCGTGCGGGCGTACCAGTAACGGCTATTCCACGCATCACCTTCGATCTTGTGCAACACGGCATGAATCCAGCAGGCCATCGCATCGTTATATTCCTGCACGATGCGATGCGGCTCGTCCCAGCCGCCGGCGAGAGCCAGACTGACGGCAGATTTCAATTGTTCCTTCAGGCGCATCGCAACTCCCAGGTTTCTTTAAAACCTTTCACGAATGCAGCCGAAGGAGCCGCCGCCCCGCGCACCCCACAAATCGCCGCAGCATATTCGCTGGCCCGTTGTAATGTTACCGGGATACTCCACCGGCTGAGTTGCCCCAGCATGAAGACCGCCGCATAGGCATCGCCAGCGCCGACGGTGTCGACTACAGAGCCGTTAACAACCGGTGCAGCCCGAGTCATCTGCTGATGTTCGTCCAGCAACCAGCTACCGAATTCACCACAGGTCACCAGCACTTGTTTCACTTCAAACCGCTGCTGCAATGCCAATGCCTGCGCTTCGGGGCGTAGTGACTCCAGATCGAACATCCGAGAAATCACAGCAAGTTCTTCATCGTTGAGCTTCACAATATCAGCATGTTGAA
>Ga0265331_10002154_pt1 | contig 13536 bp, 16 predicted proteins | sample 41923metaG_FD_202088 | JGI IMG/M metagenome (GOLD analysis project Ga0265331, IMG submission 202088) | Rhizosphere microbial communities from Carex aquatilis grown in University of Washington, Seatle, WA, United States - 4-19-23 metaG | ecosystem: Host-associated > Plants > Roots > Rhizosphere...
CCCCCCCAATTTCAATAAGTTGAACCAACTTGAAACCGTCAGCTTCTTGTTTCTCCGTACTCGCTCATACCACAATCCCCTGATGTTTTTGGCGAAATCCAATTTAAATGATTGGGGCACTTGACGCAAGCGACGCCCAAGGAGGGGCGGCTTTCTCCGTGCCGGAGAAGCCGGGCTTTCGCGCTACGCGTCGAGCCTTGTTCCAAGTCTCGACCCTTCGGGCTTTTCTCCCTGCCGCGCTCTCCGGTACATAGTACCGGAGAGAATGCCATGGCCATAGTTTTAACGCTCTTGGGGATCTGTCGGCCTTCAGCCAACAGACTCGCATAAAACTTTTAATGCCGTATTGTGCTATAAATATATATAGCTATAATGATAGCTATATATATTTAGAAACAACGGTAGAGCAACGATATGCAATTTGTCTTGTCCTGGTTTTATTTATGAATAACGCATGAATCCGGGTTATTGGCGCGTGAGTGCGATATTTAAACGCTGAGTTCAATTCAACATAAATTTGGTATTTACAATGCAAACTGCAACTATTAAAGATTTATCTAATGAAAATGTGTACCGCTGTAAGATTGAGTGGTCTAACGCTAAGAATTTAGTGATTTGTATCCGTGTAGATGCTGCCATTACTAGTAGCGAGCTTTACTATAATAAAAAAAAAGGTACGGAGTTATAACAAAAGACAACACCGGCGAAGAGATCTGCATCTATTTACCTGCAGTGGATCTTACGATAGGCAATAGCTGGAATATTCGGGTTTTTCAGATTAAAATGCGGAGCCCCAATAGCTTTTAAAATAAATAAAGCAAGGTTCAATGCATCTCGTTTGATGTTAATACCGGGCCAACAGAAACGGGTTACAAAGGTGATAAAGATATTGGCATAGACATCCATAAACGTATAAACGTACTGAAGGATGCGCTGACAAAATCGTCAGGATTACCTGGGGCACCGGAACATCCAGCAACAGTGAGGTATACGACCACCAATCTGGCGCGCTTTGAGAAGCTTTGGCGTTAGAACGCGCTGCGTTATCAAACGCATTCTTCAACAAGCCAATAACCTCTGCGCGCTGGTTGTCATTAACGCCGCGCCGGTGCAAGGCTCCCGCCACGAGGATACCGCCGAACTGGTGCGGGAAGAAGGGTTCGAGGTGGTCCCCGTGGTGCTTTATCACCGCAGCATATACGGCGACAGTATGAATGTGGGAAAAACCCCGACCGAGTTTGACGCCCGCAGTAAGGCGACGCTTGAACTTAAAGGGATATATGACTATTTTTATAAAAAAATATAGAACGATAGGACTATAGAAAATGGCAAGTACATTAAAAATAAGGTGCGGCGCAGCTTAAGGAGTTAGCCGGCACTGCGCAGGCCCCATCGCGTCAGGATACCGTGCCTGCTGTAGTGGAAGACAAAGGAAAGACCGGCAGCGCGAAAGATAAAAATACTGTGCTGATCGGTGCGCATTTTCCCCGAGCTGTGCGGAGATCACTCGCGCAATTGCAAGCTGATCCGCGCAACGACGGTAAAAAGATCAATGATCTTCTTGCAGAAGCACTTAATGACCTGTTTGCCAAATACAACGTACCACAGACGGCTACGCTTGATCGTGACGGTTAACGGAATGTAAAAATATATTCCTATAGCATTAGGCATGTATATTTATATATTCCTATATAATCCTTGTTGAGAGAGAATGAGCGAAACGCCCAATAAAAACAGCCTTCTCGTGCCGCCTAAGCCGGATGATTTCAGTTTTGCAGCCGAAGCCCTCTTGACGGAGTTCGAGGAAAAATGGGGAGGCGACTATCCGGCTATTGTGCAGTCCTGGCGCATAAATTGGGTTCGCATCATCCCGTTCTTTGATTACCCGCCAGAGATACGCCGTATCATCTACACCACCAATGCGATTGAGTCGGTGAACATGTCGTTACGCAAAATCACCAAAAACCGGGGATCATTCCCCTCGGATGAAGTGTTGCTGAAATTGTTCTACCTGGCGTTGACGAACATTAGCCGGAAATGGACTATGCCATTCCAAAACTGGAAATCAGCACTGAACAGGTTACCATCATTTTCGACGATCGGATGCCAAACCGTTAACTTAAACTCCGTTTACACAAAATTCAGGACACCCTCGAGGGAACAACATGCCTACCACGCAAAACCTGACGATCCAGAGCGTTAATGTTTATAACCCGGCAAAATTTACGTATGTTCCGGGAATCTATTCCATTACCCCCACTACCACTCAAGTCGTACCCTACACAGAAACATCACTGAACAACACAAACACCTATGTGTTGGGCTCTCAGAGCAGCGCCACTACCAACAGCAGCACCACCACAGATACAACAACAGGTTACCATCAACTGTATACCGAGCAGGTACAAGGTTTATACCAGAGTTATACAGTAAGCAGCATAAACGGTATGGTTACGCTATCCAACTCGCAGGGTCAACTTATTCAGTTCCAACTAACACAACCAATCTCAGGTGCCAATAACTCCGGTGTTGATGTTCAGTTCTTGAATGGTGGTTTAGCATTTACCTCCAACGTAGATAGTAGCGGTGTGTGGACTACCTGGGTCACTCAAGGCGGCAGTCCTACTACCGATTGGGGTAAGGGATCAGTGGCGCTACCCGTCACTCAACTAACCAACCCCCTCGGTGGTTTAAGTTTGAATACGCTGAGCAGCACGGTGAACGCAACGGACAATTTGAGTGCCGCTGCTGGCCTGCCATCCAGTCCCACCCCCACTCTCAGTCCCTGGAACAGCACAACCGGCTACGGCCAAATCAATCTTGATACTGCGTTATATTTAGCGACAGGAGCCAACCCTACGCATATAGCACCTCCCGCCCCTAGCCTCACGACCCTTAATTGGGGGATAGGTGCATCAAATTTCCAGGACGCCTGGAACGCAGGATATACCGGCACGGGCGTGACCATAGCCATGATTGACGATGGTATTGATACGAGCAATTCTGCGTTAACCAATAATTTGCAAAGAACGGTAAGCCAATCTTTTGCCACTCTCAAAGGGACAATTGCTGGAAATCTTGGTGACAATGGTGTGCATGGTTCGCTGGTAGCCAGCCAAATGACTGCGGCCAATACCGGCACGGTGACAAATCCTTCTCCCGTAACCGGTGGAGCATATGGCGCAAATCTAATGTCATTAAATGCATTCGCGTATATGAATACTACCGCATTGAGTTTGACGGACAGTATCGCCAATGCAATAAATTATGCTGTCAATAATGGCGCTAATGTAATCAACATATCCGTAGGCAACTCAATGGACAGTAATCTACTGACCGCCATGCAGAATGCCAGTAACAAGGGTGTGATCATCACTATTGCGACAGGCAATGAAGCTTGGAACACCCCTCTCGGCTCCCCAGCCCTACCTGCTGGACTAGCGTTGGGCGATGTTATTGCAGTAGGGGCTAGCCAATACTCAACGACCTCTACACAAGCAAGCTTCAGTCAAATGGCGAACTCAAGCACGCCCTATAATTATGTGGATGCGCCGGGTGCAAAAGTATTGGGTTTCAGTCTTTCCACAACGGTAGGAGGGCCGTCCCCGATAGTTACAGACGGGACTTCTTTTTCTGCGCCGGAGGTTGCAGCCGAGGCAGCGGTTTTGGAGCAGGCGCTTAAAATAATAGCCAACCCCACGCTTGCTTTGCCGATAAATCAGCCACAATTAGCAGCCGCAGCAGTGCATGATATTACAGTGGGATTGGTCGGGGTGAATCCTAACAATGGCGCGACAGACCAAAATCCGTATGGGGCTATTTCATAAACATGTAAAACAACAGTGACTTATTTGGGGTGTCGCCATTTTTCGCGAAACCTGCCGGGACATCCCAGTCTCCAGCAGGAGCGAAAAGATTGGCGACAGCTTTGCCTTCGGCTGCCCCGGCCATCCCCGCTCGACTCGAAGACAAAGTTCTGGCCGTTCCCAGCGCCCGCCGGATGCCACCTCTTCAAAAACCTTCTTGCAACCCGCCTCTTTGAGCAACCGTAGTTGCGGCGCTGTTTTCTGGTCATCTGACCTGGAAACACGGGCGTAACCGAGAAGCATGGGCATTGCATTATCCTATTGCCAAATGATTGAATTTGACAACAGAATTATGCAACACGCAACCCATTGAAATACCACGAGGGGGAAAAATGTTGCATAAACGGACGGTTTTGCACGTCGAGCCCTGTATTACGGCTGGTAGGGTGACCGTCCGCGAAACCCTGTCGCACCTCGACTATGACCCTCTACACAAAATGAGCCATTTTGTCCCATGCCAAAATGGGCGGCTCAGGCGCGGCGCGGGTTGTAGCGCCTTTTTCCTATATTCACAGTCCGCCTTTTTGAGCGCGGCAATCTGCAAATCTGTTTTTTGGTCGTCGGTCGAGACGCGGGCATAGCCATATTTCATGGCTTATTGTTAGACAAAATTGCTAGACTCTCAAGCCTTTGATTTCATGTGAATGTATTTTTGTCTAAAAAACCTTCGTTTTTTAGACTATACTACGCAAAAAAACGTATTGACATCGTGCGCACGTATCAGCTATACAGACAGCAAGATGAAACTTTACATGAAGGCAAGCCGATGCAGCCAACCGAATCAAGCGAGAGTCGCGGGCAAACGCGCGACATCAATATCAATATCCGTGTCAAACGCTCGCAACGCGACTTGATTGACCAGGCTGCCGAGCTGTTGGGTAAAACGCGGTCTGACTTCATGCTGGAAACGGCCTGCCGTGAGGCTGAAGACGTTCTGCTGGATCAGTGCTTATTTACGCTGAATGCTGATAAGTTCAAGGAGTTTCAAGCACTGCTGGATAAACCACCGGGCGAGAATCCAAAACTGAGAAAATTAATGGCAACTCCCGCACCGTGGTAGCTGTGTGTCCGACGTAGTGTCCGACGTAAAAAAATGGAGTGCGCCCGCCCCGTTGACCGCCGCGCACGATGTGACCTCTTTTGAGTCTGGTGAAGCTGCGCTTGACCAATGGCTGAAACAGCGGGCATTGCGCAACGAGGGGCGCGGTGCTTCGCGCACCTATGTTCTGTATGACGATCATCGTGTCGTTGCTTATTATTGTCTGGCGACGGGTTCCGTTTCCAGCGAACTTGCGCCGGGACGTATTCGACGTAATATGCCAGACCCTATTCCGGTCATGGTGTTAGGCCGCTTGGCGGTTGATCAGGCTTGGCAGCGCCGCAGTCTTGGCAAGGCACTTTTGCGCGATGCGATCTTGCGCACGGTTCAGGTATCCGAGATTGTCGGCGTCAAGGCGCTTTTGGTTCATGCGCTTTCTGATAAAGCGGTGCATTTCTATGAGGCCAATGGGTTTTATCCTTCCCCCACGAATCCGAGAACGCTTTTCTTGCCGTTGGCGGAGGTGTAAATTTATTATTTTATAATAAATTGAGTCTGATTTCTTTCCATCCTTAATTTATCATCACGTACTCATATAAAAATGCGGGACGATTTTACGCAGAAGACTAAAAATGCACTTGCCCTCCGAGCAAACTATAAGTGTTCATTTACTGGGTGTGGTGTTGCTACTTCTGGCCCCAGCGATGAATCGCTGATGGCTGTCGCTGTGACAGGAGTGGCGGCCCATATCCATGCCGCTGCTCCTGGTGGCCGTCGATACCTAGAAAATATGACACCTGAAGATCGATCCGCTATTTCAAATGGTATCTGGCTGTGCCAAAACCATGCGACGCTGATAGATCGAGACAGCACTAATTATACGGCGGATGTTATTCGCCAGATGAAGTCAGATCATGAGCGCCGGATAGCTTCAGAACAAAGTGGTTGTACAAAGTCAACATTTGACGCCGATTTCGTAGCTATTGGCCCAAACCTTGTTTTTACTGGTGAGCTAATTGGCTTTAATGGCACGGAATGGCAGTTTAGTATCCACCATTTCCTGATAGGTGATATTTCAACGCTTATTATGTTTAGCGAGCGTTTTGAACAAATTAACTCGAATGAACGCTATGTTCTGGTAAATTCTTTGGGTGATGGTAGACAATTAGCGAGTGCTCCGGCATGGAATAAGTCTGCTTCTGGCTATGATGTTGTGTCTTGTATGGTGCGACAGAGTTTTCCTCGCATGCGTGCGTGTGACCTCCCCAGCGAATGGGCTCTCAATGATGCCCATGACGTTTTTATGGAAAAAGGACGCTGGGCGATGGTGTCTGGAGTAGATGCACTCCCACAACGAATTAAGTCATGCCTATCACTTCAGCTGGGGGAAAGCCCACTCCATCCAGATTTTGGGGCGCGGATTACAGAATATTTTTATTTATTTAAGGATTCACCTCATCTCCAGCGGTTGATTAAACTGGAAGTAATCCGTCAGGCGTGTGTGCCATATACAGATCCATGTACGATGCACGAATATACGCCATTAATGCGCGTATTGCGTGTCATGAACATTGATATGCTGCCATCACCGGGTACAAGAGAAAATTGGTTGCCGTTCCGTTTTCAGCTTGATATAGAGGGGCTTGGTCATTGGCAACGCGATATCTCGGTATGCATACCGGGATGCGATAAATAAGACGCGTGCATAGCAATATTTCATGGTTTTTTGTAAATAAAATTTTTAGATATGCAATTCGTTGATACCACTTGAGGGAAAACCGGCTTCTGGCCAGCTTTTTCGTTTCTAAAGAGGCTTATCTTCCACCAGTAATTCCCGGTCTGCGCCAACTTAATGATCTTAATAGGTTATTTTCACTGCAAAAAATGGCGTGTAATTTTACGAAGTAATTAATAATAAATAAGTTAAATCGATTAGACCGGGAGTTGCTGATCTTCCGCACAGCGTTCTTTATCGATGGGTACAGCGTATTTACGGGCTTGTTTCAGGCAAGCAGTTAAACATTAAGACGTCACATAGGCCAGATGCCCCATGAATGCAGTAGAAATCGAAGCCGCTATATCGGAGTTGGCCCTTCAGCCCTTCGACGCAGTGGAGTTCCCGTTCGCGTTACTGGCCGCTTTCGGTCATAAGGAAACGACGCTCAAGCGCCTGCGTACCGGCAACAATAATGCTTCGGATGTGCCCGGTGGCGTGCTACAACGCAATAATATCCATATCGCCGTGTGCGAAGTCGGCGCCGTGGGCGAAATGCTCAAAGCGTTGCGTACCAGCCCGGCCACCACCAAAGCCAAGGCCAAGTTCATCCTTGCCACCGACGGGCAGACCTTTGAGGCCGAAGAGCTGGTCGGCGGCGAAACCATTACTTGCAACTATCCGGACTTTCCCAACTATTTCGGCTTTTTCTTGCCGCTGGCAGGCATCTCCACCATCAAGGAGATCAAGGACAACCCCATCGACGTGCGCGCCACCGGTCGGCTGAACAAGCTCTACGTCGAGCTGCTGCGCGAAAACCCAGAATGGGCCACTGATGCACGTCGCCACGACATGAACCACTTCATGGCCCGGCTGGTGTTCTGTTTCTTTGCCGAAGACACCGACATTTTCAATGGGGAGGGTCTCTTTACCAAGACCGTGGAGAAAATGAGCGACGGTTCCAACACCCACGAGGTACTGTCAGAAATCTTCCGTGCCATGAACATCAACGAGGCTGAGCGCGCCAGTGCCGAGCCCCGCTTGCCGAATTGGGCCAATGGCTTCCCTTATGTGAATGGTGGCCTGTTCTCGGGCAGCACAGAAGTGCCGCGCTTCACGCGCATGGCGCGCACCTACCTGCTGCACGCCGGTATCCTGAGATGGAGAAAGATCAACCCGGACATTTTCGGAAGCATGATCCAGGCAGTGGCCGACGACGAAGAGCGCGGCGCATTGGGCATGCACTACACCAGCGTGCCCAATATCCTGAAGGTGTTGAATCCATTATTCCTGGATGACCTGCGTGCGCAATTGGCCGAAGCTGGGGATAACGAGCGCAAGCTACTAAACCTGCGCAAACGCATGGCGCGTATCCGCGTCTTCGACCCGGCCTGCGGTTCTGGTAACTTCCTGGTCATCGCCTACAAGCAGATGCGCGAGATCGAGGCAGAAATCAACCGCCGCCGAGCCGAGCCGCACTTGGGCAGCGAGATTCCGCTGACCAATTTCCGGGGTATCGAGCTGCGCGACTTCCCGGCAGAGGTTGCCCGTCTGGCGCTCATCATTGCCGAGTTCCAATGCGATGTGCTGTATCGCGGACAGAAGGATGCGCTGGCGGAGTTTTTACCGCTGGATGCACAGAACTGGATTGTCTGCGGCAATGCGTTGCGGCTGGATTGGTTGAGCATTTGCCCGCCTACAGGGACGGGGGTGAAGGTGGTCGCGGATGATTTGTTCAATACGCCGTTGGAACAAGCGGAAATAGACTTCGCGAACGAAGGCGGCGAGACATATATCTGCGGTAATCCTCCGTATGTAGGCGACAAGTTCCAAAGTGATGAACAGAAGGCCGACTTAAAGAGCGTACTTGGTAGAAGCGGCAGCAACAAGGCGATGGACTACATAGCCGGTCTGATGCCGCGCAGGCAATCTACGATGCGCCGGTGTACGTTCTCTCACTCATTTGCTCGCGGCTGCATCTTTCGTGGATTGCATTGACCGCTGGTCGGATGAAATCCGACTATCGCTATTCATCAGGTGTTTGCTACAACAGCTTTCCTCTGCCGCTTCTCACCGAGCAGAACAAGGCCGATCTGACCGCCTGCGCCGAAGCCATCCTGCTGGCCCGCGAAGCCCATTTCCCCGCCACCATTGCCGATCTGTACGACCCGGATAAAATGCCGGAAAACCTGCGTCATGCCCACGAGCGCAACGATGAGGTGCTGGAGCGCATCTACATTGGTCGCCGTTTCAAGAACGACACTGAGCGGCTGGAAAAACTTTTCGACCTTTATACCAAGATGACGGCTGCTGCATCTAAGTCTAAGTCGGCCACGAAAGCGACAAGGGGAAAGAAAGCATCATGAGCGATTTACCCGTTGGTTTGACTTTGCCGCCCGCTGGTTATGCCGACTGGCTGGCCGATCTCAAGAGCCGTATCCATACCGCCCAGCAGCGCGCGACACTGGCGGTCAATCGCGAGCTGCTTCTGCTGTACTGGCAGATCGGGCGCGACATTCTGGCGCGGCAGGCCGAACAGGGCTGGGGTGCGAAGGTGATCGAGCGTCTGGCGCATGATTTGCGCGCCGCCTTTCCTGATATGAAGGGGTTTTCGCCGCGCAATCTCAAGTACATGCGCGCTTTTGCCGAGGCGTGGCCGGATGCCGAATTTGTGCAACAGCTTGCTGCACAATTGCCCTGGGGGCACAATCTGGTCTTGTTGGACAGGTTAAACTCGTCGGAAGAGCGTCGCTGGTATGCCGTCAAAGCCCTTGAGCACAACTGGTCGCGCAATGTGCTGAACATCCAGATAGAAACCCGCCTGCTGGCGCGCAGCGGTACGGCAGTGACTAACTTCGATGCCAGTTTGCCAAAACCGCAGTCCGATCTGGCCCGCGAGTCGCTTAAAGACCCATATCGTTTCGACTTTCTGGGCCTGACCGACGAGGCGCAGGAGCGCGAGCTCGAAACCGCCTTGGTGAAGCATGTCACCGAATTTCTGCTGGAGCTGGGCGCGGGGTTTGCGTTCGTCGGGCGGCAGGTGTTGTTGAATGTGGGCGGTGACGAGTTTTTCATCGACTTGCTGTTTTACCATCTCAAACTACGCTGCTATGTGGTGATCGAGCTTAAGGGTGGTAAATTCAAGCCCGAGCACTTGGGGCAGCTCGGGTTTTATATGGCCGCCGTGGATCGCCAAGTTAAAAGCGAGCTGGACAACCCAACCATTGGCCTTTTGCTCTGCAAAAGCAAAAACAAGATCGTGGCCGAATATGCCTTGGGCGATACGACCCAGCCCATGGGCATTGCCGAATACAAATTGCTTGAATCTCTGCCTGTCGAACTGCAAGCCAGTTTGCCCAGCATCGAACAGATTGAGCTCGAACTGGCAGGCAGCGAGACACCTACGGAGGATGATGCGCAATGACCAACCCGACCAATGCTTACACCGTGCCGTCGGTGTCCATCGCCACGGCGCGCACCGGTGCGTCCAGCAAGATCAACGCACTGGGGATGCGCGCTATGCAGGAGCGCGCTTATGCCAAGCGCGGCGAGCAATATCTGCTGATCAAGTCGCCACCGGCATCGGGCAAATCTCGCGCGCTGATGTTCATCGCTCTGGACAAACTCAACAATCAGGGCTTGAGGCAGGCCATTATCGTCGTGCCGGAGCGTTCCATTGGCAGCAGCTTTGCCGATGAACCTCTGAGCCAGTATGGTTTTTACTGGGATTGGCGGGTAGCGCCGCAGTGGAACCTTTGCAATGCCCCCGGCGTTGAAGACGCCCGCGTTGCTAAATCCAAGGTGGATGCGGTGCGCAAGTTTTTGGAAAGTACCGACCAGGCGTTGGTCTGCACCCATGCCACTTTCCGCTTTGCGGTGGAAGAGTTGGGCATGGAAGCGTTCGACAACCGCCTGATCGCTATCGACGAGTTTCACCACGTCTCCAGCAACCCGGACAACAAGCTGGGTAGTCAGTTGAGCGCGTTCATTGCTCGTGACAAGGCGCATCTGGTCGCCATGACCGGTTCCTACTTTCGTGGCGATAGCGAGGCAGTGTTGGTGCCGGTGGATGAAGCCAAATTCGAGACGGTCACCTACACCTACTACGAGCAGCTCAACGGCTACCAATGGCTCAAATCGCTGGATATCGGCTATTTCTTCTACACAGGCCGTTATGTTGATGCCGTCACCAAGGTATTGAATCCTGAACTGAAAACCATCGTCCACATTCCCAATGTGAATGCCCGCGAAAGCCTCAAGGACAAGCAACGCGAGGTGGATGAAATCATGCATGGCTTGGGTGAATGGAAAGGCGTTGATCCGGTCACCGGCTTTCATCTGGTGCAGGGCCATGATGGCCGTACCCTGAAAGTCGCGGATTTGGTGGATGACAGCGATCCGTCCAGGCGCTCCAATGTACTCGCTTGGTTGAAAGACCCTGCGCAGAAGGATAACCGCGACCATGTGGATATCATCATTGCGCTGGGCATGGCCAAGGAAGGCTTTGACTGGATTTGGTGTGAACATGCACTGACCATTGGCTACCGCAGCAGCCTGACCGAAATTGTGCAGATCATTGGCCGCGCTACCCGTGATGCCGAGGGCAAGGAACGGTCGCGCTTCACCAATCTGATAGCTGAACCCACGGCTGAACAAGCCGCCGTGGCTGAGGCGGTGAACGACATGCTTAAAGCCATTTCCGCGAGCCTGCTGATGGAGCAGGTGCTGGCCCCGCGTTATGAGTTCACGCCTAAAAACAGTGGCCCGCTGGAAGGTTTCGAATACGGCGAGGACGGCTACAAGGATGGTGGTCGCAATATCGGCGTGAACAAGGACACAGGCCAGATTCATGTAGAGATCAACGGGCTGACAACGCCGCAAAGCCCCGAAGCCACGCGTATCTGCAAGGAGGACTTGAACGAAGTCGTTACCAGCTTCTTGCAGGATAAAACCGTATTGGAGCGTGGCCTGTTCGACAAGGAAAACACCCTGCCGGAAGAGCTCACTCAGCTACGCATGGGCAAGATCGTGCGAGAGCGTTACCCGGAGTTGAGCGAGGCCGACCAGGAAGCCATCCGCCAACACGCGATTGCGGCGATGAATATTACCCAGCAGGCCAAGCTGGCATTGGCTCAGGCCGATGCTAACGGCGACGGTACGACGCAAGGCAATACGGCCTTGCTGGATGGAGTGCGCAAGTTCGTCAACGTGCGCGACCTGGACATTGATCTGATCGACCGCATCAATCCTTTCGATGCCGCCTATGCGGTGTTGGCGAAAACGATGGATGATAAATCGTTGCGCCAGGTGCAGGCCTGCATTGCAGCGAAGAAGGTGAGCATTCCCGAAGACGAAGCCCGCGAGCTGGCAAAGCGCGCCTTGCTGTTCAAGAACGAGCGTGGCCGCCTGCCGGACATCAATTCCGCTGATGCATGGGAAAAACGCATGGCCGAGGGCGTGGCCGCGCTGGCGCGCTACCGTGCGCAGGCCAAAGCGGCGCAGGGAGCTTCCGGCAATGGCTGAAATGAACGATGACGAACTGCTGGATGCGCTGGGTGTAGAAGTAGTCTCAACTAAGGCTTCAAGCCGAACCCCGCGCGAGGAGCGCATCATCGCCGGTTTCGAGGATATATTTCGCTTCCATCAGGCCCACGGTCGCGCCCCGCTGCATGGTGAAGACGGTGATATCTTCGAGCGCCTGTATGCCGTGCGACTGGATCAGCTACGCAAGTTGCCGGAAGCGCAAACCCTACTGGCAGGGCTGGATGGCCCCGGTCTGCTGTCTGGTGCGGCAGTAGCTTCGGCAGATGTGGATGACTTGGACGAAGACGCCCTGCTGGCTGAGTTGGGTATTGGCGATGAACCTACCGATCAGAGCGACATCACCGTGCTGAGCCATGTACGTTCCAGCGTTGAAAAGCGTGCTGCGGAGGAAATCGCCGACCGCACGCCGTGTGCGGATTTTGACCAGTTCCAACCGCTGTTTGAGATGGTGGAGCGGGAGCTGAAGTCTGGCGTTCGCAAAACGCGGCGCTTCGGGCGCGATACCAGTATTGCCAGCGGGAACTACTTCATCGTCGGCGGGCAGCTTGCGTATGTGGCTGAAGTGGGTGAAACCATCAAGGCTGCATATGGAAAAAACGATGCGCGATTGCGCGTGATCTACGCCAATGGGACAGAAAGCAACTTGCTGCGGCGCTCTCTGGAGCGGGCGCTCTACAAGGATGATACCGGTCGCCGCCTGACCGACACGGATATGGGGCCGCTGTTTGGCGATGCGCCAGAGCCTGACGACATTGAAACAGGAACCATTTATGTGCTGCGCAGTCTGTCCAGCCATCCGTTCGTCGTCGAGCACCGAGAACTGATCCACAAAATCGGCGTGACCGGAGGCAGGGTGGAAACCCGCATTGCCGCAGCAGAAAAGGATGCCACCTATCTGTTGGCTGACGTGGAGGTGGTCGCCACCTACAAGCTGCACAACATGAACCGGACAAGGCTGGAAAACATTTTTCACCGCTTGTTCGGCGCAGCGCAGCTCGACTTGACCATCGAAGACCGCTTCGGACAACCGGTTAAGCCAAGGGAATGGTTTTTGGTGCCGCTCCATGTGATTGATGAAGCGGTTCAGCGCATCCGGGATGGGTCGATTACCGAAGTGGTTTACGATCCCAAGACAGCCCAGTTGGTCAGCCCGGCTTAATAACGACGGTTTTTTTTATCTCTTTAACAATTTAACTGTCTCTGACAACCGGACGAACCCGCCATCCATAGCGCGCGGCGCTATCAATTCTTGATACGCGCCTTTAGGCTTCCATCCCTTTCGCATGTTTGAGTCAACGGACTGCTTGCGCAGACCGTTTCCGCCTGTCCCTGCCGGATCACGCTTTGGCGTGAACCGGATTTGAAGGTAATGC
>Ga0265331_10002156_pt1 | contig 13534 bp, 12 predicted proteins | sample 41923metaG_FD_202088 | JGI IMG/M metagenome (GOLD analysis project Ga0265331, IMG submission 202088) | Rhizosphere microbial communities from Carex aquatilis grown in University of Washington, Seatle, WA, United States - 4-19-23 metaG | ecosystem: Host-associated > Plants > Roots > Rhizosphere...
CGGCCACGCCTTGGTTTCGCCGTCGTAGCCGGGCTCGCCATCGATCACGAACGCCTTTTGCGCGGCGGTGAGTGCGGCGAAAGGCACGTTGGTCGGGATCCCTTTCCGGCGGGCGAAAACCATCAAATCCTTTTTCGACTCGCCATAGACCTCGCCCTCCCACGGTTTGATCGCGCCATCGTCGATCGAGACGGAGTGGTCGGGAACCGCGAGCCGGTAGTCGATGTCGATCACGCGGCCGAAGCCGCGGCATTTCGGGCAGGCGCCGAGGGGTGAGTTGAACGAAAACAGCGCGGGCACGGCCGGCCGGAAGGTGTGGCCGGTCTTGGGCGAATGCAGGCCGCGCGAGAAATGGCCGGCCTCTGCGAATTTTCGATTTTCGATGGCGGATTCCCGATGGCTGAAAAGAAAGACCTCGCCTTTGCCGAAATGCAGGCCGGTTTCGCAGGCTTCCTGGAAGCGCTGCTGGTTTTCGGGGGCGATGCGCAGGCGGTCCTGGACGACGTGGACGAATGAAGTCGAGAGCTCGGAGCTGAGGGCGGAGGGCGACAGCGCCAGCAATTCGTCCACCTTGGCCAGAGCCGGCGTACTCCCCTTGATCGGCGCGAGGACCCTTGTGTAGCCCTGGCCCTTGATGCTGGTCAGGATCTCCGCCCACGGGAGGTTTTCAGGGCGGGTGATTTTGAAACAAAGCAGCAGCGTGGCGGCCGGGTGGGCGGCAAAGCATTTTTCCCAGATGGTCTGCGGGGTGTCGTCCTCCACCTTTTCTCCGGTCTCGGGGTCGAAGCATTCGGCGACGTGGCTGAACCAGACCTTGGCGAAATCGGTCAGCTCCGTCATGGTGCCCACGGTCGAACGCGAGGTCTTGACCGTGTTGGTCTGCTCGATGGCGATGGAGGGGCGGATGTTCTCGATGGAGTCGACCTTTGGCTTGTCGAGCAATTCGAGGAACTGGCGGGTATAGGCCGAGAAGGTCTCGACGTAGCGGCGCTGGCCCTCGGCGTGCAGGGTATCGAAGACGAGCGAAGACTTGCCCGCGCCGCTCAGGCCGGTGACCACGACGTACCGGCCGAGCGGAACATCGAGGTCGAAGCCCTTGAGATTGTTCTGGCGGACGCCGCGGAGGCGGATGCACTCGGGCGAGGGGCTGGGTTGGTCAGGCACGGCGGTACGGATGGGGAGGAACGGCCGGAAAGCAAATCAGCGTGGCCGGACGGCAAGGTCTCCTGACAGGAGGGTGTCAGGAGCAGGGAAACCCGCTCAGCCCCGGGCCGCTTCGGCGAACAGGGAAAGGTACGCGCGGACCTGTTGCTCGGCCGTGAAATGCTCCCGGGCGTGCTGGCGCGAGGCTGCGCCGAACTGCCGGCGCACCGCCGGCTCGCGGATGAGCTGGTCGAGTGAGCTGACAAAGGTGGCCTGGTCGCGGTTTTCGATCAGAAATCCGGAGCGGCCGGGCGCGAAGCATTCGCCCACGCCCACGATGTCATACGCCACCGCGGGCAGGCCGTGCAGCTGGGATTCAATGAGAAAGTTCGAGAGTGATTCGCTCTGCGAGGCCAGCACGGCCAGATCCGACGCGAGGTAGAGCGGAGTGGGGTCGGACTGGTAGCCGAGGAAGCGCACCCGGCCGCCGAGGCCGAGGTCGTGCGCAAGGCGTTCGCACTTGGGCCGGGCCGGGCCCTCGCCGGCGAGCCAGAGCTGCCAGTCGAGGTACCCGGGAAGCTTGGCGCAGAGTTCGATGAGCTCGCGCTGGTTCTTCTCCACGCGAAACATGGCGACGTTGAGCAGGACGGCGGTGCTGGGGTTGGCGCCGTGCAACCGGCGCAGCGCAGTGTTGCGGGTCCCGTCGGGATCGGGGGAACGCAGGGCGGGATTGTGGATCACGGCGATCTTGTGCGAGGGCAGGTGATAGTGGTCGGTGAGCACGCGTTTGGCCACGTGGCTGTTGGCCACGATGTGCCGGCAGCGGCGGAGCGAGCGCAGGAAGAGCCACGGAAGGGATTTGCCCGTGCGCATGGTGCAGATGACCGCGGTGCGCGGGAGCCGGGCCTGAATGAAACCGGCATAGCAGTTGGCCATCCGGCCCATGCAAAGCACCAGGTCCGGAGCGGCGTCGCGGGCCGTGCGCAGCAGGCCGGGCGCGAACCAGTCCAGCCCCGTGTCGAACGACTGCAGCGACTTGAACGCGAACGGCTGGTCCTCGGCGTCGTCGCCCAGCGCGCCGCGGGGGCGGAAGGTCAGGAGTGTGACCGGGTGGCCCGCCTTGGCCGCGGCCGCTCCGAGAAACACGGCCTGGCGCTCGGTGCCACCGCTGCGCAGATAGTCCTGAACGACGAGAATTTTCATTGCTCCGCGGAGGGTCGCGGCAAAAGTCATCAATCAATGAAGCATCCGTTCGTCAATCTGCTCGTGCGCTGGCTGGTGCTGGCCCTGGGTGTGGTGTTGAGCGCACGGCTCGTGCCGGGCATCAATTACGACACCGGCGAGACCCTGGCGGTGGTGGTGGTCGTGCTCAGTCTGTTCAACACCGTGCTCAAGCCGTTGCTGGTGCTGTTCACGCTTCCGTTCATCATTTTCTCGCTCGGCATCGGGGTCTGGATCATCAACGCGCTGTTGTTCTATTTCGCCGGCCACCTCGTCAAGGGGTTCCATGTTGACGGCTTCGGTTCCGCCCTGCTCGGCGCCCTGATTGTGAGCCTGACCAATCTGCTGCTGAACCGTCTGCTGACGCGTGCGGCGACTCCGCCGCCCCCGCCGGCGACGCGCAAGCGGGACGATGTGATCGATATCTGACGGCGCCCGGAGGATGGTCGCCGGGGGCGATGGGGATGGGATAACACGATGGGGTGGCGGCCAGTCCGTCACGCTGTAGGCGGGGGGCCCTCACCCCGCGAGGCACAGGCTGCGAATGCGGGAACCCGCGGGGTGAGGGCACCCCGCCTACAAAGGAGAAGAGGCCGTTGAGGCAACGGCTCCTACCGAAAAGATCGCCGCCTGTTATCGCCGGAGTCGCGCGCCCGTCGTCCTCACACCCCGCCGACTCGATCACGTCCTAGTTTCCGTTTGACGGGGCCTGTCTCCGCGGAGACCTTCTTCCCTCACAAATCCAAACTATGTCCGACACCTACTACGACCTGGTGATCATTGGCGGCGGCCCGGCGGGCTATGTGGCGGCGATCCGCGCCGGCCAGCTCGGCAAGAAAGTTGCCTGCATCGAAATGGAGCGCGCCGGGGGCACCTGTCTCAACTGGGGCTGCATTCCCACCAAGGCCCTGCTCAAGAGCGCCGAGCTCTACCGGACGATGCAGAAGGCCGAAAGTTTCGGCCTGAGCGTGACCGGACTGGGTTTCGATTTCGCGAAGGTCGTCGAACGCTCCCGCGGCGTGGCGGCCCAGATGGCGAAGGGCGTCGAGTTTCTCTTCAAGAAGAACAAGGTCGACTACATCGTCGGCAAGGGCTGCGTGACGATCCCGGGCATGGTCGAGGTGACCTTGGGGGAGCACAAAGGAAAGTTTTTCAAAACGAAGAACATTCTCCTGTGCACCGGCCAGCGCGCCAAGACCCTGCCGAATCTGCCGGTCGACGGCTCGCGCATTCTCACGTCGCGCGAGGCGCTCGGGGCCAAGGTCCCGCCCAAATCCATCGCAATCATCGGCGCGGGAGCAATCGGAGTGGAATTCGCCTATTTCTTCAACGCTTTCGGCACCAAGGTCACGCTCGTCGAAATGCTCCCGCAGATCCTGCCCGTGGAGGACGAGGAGGTGGCGAAGACGTTGCAACGGAGCTTTGAAAAGCAAGGCATCGTCGTCCACACCGGCACCAAGAGCGAAAACATCCGCGTGGGCGAAAAGAGCGTGAAACTCGACCTGGCGAAGGATGGCGCGAAGACCGAACTCGAAGTCGACAGCGTGCTCGTGGCCATCGGCATCGTCTCCAATCTCGACGGCCTGCTTTCGCCCAAGGTCAAGATCGATCTCGATCGCGGTTTCGTGAAGGTCGACGAGCGCTATCAGACCAGCACGCCGGGGATCTATGCCTGCGGCGACATCCAGGGGCCGCCCTGGCTGGCGCACGTGGCGATGTTCCGTGCGATCAACGCGGTCAACGGCATCTTCGGTCATGCCAAGCCCAAGCAGGTGGGCAATTTTCCCGGCTGCACTTACTGCCAGCCGCAGGTCGCCAGCACCGGGCTCACGGAAAAGGCGGCGAAGGAAAAGGGCCTGAACTACAAGGTCGGAAAGTTTCCGTTCACCGCCGTGGGCAAGGCGGTCGCGTCCGGCGAATCCGAGGGTTTCGTCAAAGTCATCAGCGACGGAAAGACCGGCGAAATTCTCGGGGTGCACATTCTTGGCAGCGAAGCCACGGAGCTGATCGCCGAGTACGGACTCGCGATGAATCTCGAGGCTACGGTGGAGGAAGTGCACCAGGTGATCCATGCTCACCCGACATTGTCGGAAGCCTTGGGTGAAGCCGCCGCTGCCACGACCAACGAGGCCATCCACATCTGAATCGGGCCCGGCCGGGTAGCGAACGCAGCCGGAAATCCCGGTTTGTGCCCGGGCGGATTTCGTCCGCATAAACGTTTGTCCGGCAAGGCCGGGCGGCGGAAATCGAAGTCCTGCATGGGCTGGTTTGTCCGATCCGGCTTCGGGCCGGCCGGACCTGTTACCACTATGCGATTGCTTCGACCGTGCGGCCGCACTACGCATTGCCCATCGTCTCCCAAAGGGCTTCCCCACGCCCGGATGACCCAAAAAATGAGCACTTGGCGCAAATGGTTTGAGCCGCGCAAAGACTGGCAGGGAAGCCGAGCCTTGGTCCCGGTCGACACCTGCTACAAGATCGTCGATATCTATTCGTGGGGCTTCACCTTTGTCGGCACAATCGCGGTTGCCTTTGTCGGCCTCAAAAATGCGGGCGTGGCTTTGACCAGCCCCGTCTACTGGCTGGCGACGGGTTCAGTAGGATTGCAATTGCCGACGACGTTTTTGCGCGGGCTGCCTTTTCTGGTGCGCTATGGAGTGCTGACCGGCAACATGCTGGTTTTCACGGTTTGTGCCGCGGTGGTGTTCGGCATTTCTCCCAACTGGTGTTTTCTGGTGATCATGATGCTTTCCTCCACAGGGCTGATTTTTGGCACCAGGATGGGAATGCTGGCTTCGGGAATCCTCTGCGTGATCCATGGGGTGATCGCGTGGGGTTGGGTCAAGGGCTACCTGCCGGTGGCAATCGGGGGTGCGGGCGGCCCGGCGGCCTATGTGAATTTCCATTCGGCGGATGTCTGGGCGCGGGTCCTGGTCATCACCGCCGGATTTCTGGCGATGTTGCAGTTGCTGATGAATTACGTGCTGCGTAATTTGAGCGACGCGCTGAAAGAGGCCAACTCGACCCTGCGCAGCCTCGCGATGGAGCAGGAGTTCCGGGCCCGGGCGGAAGAGGCCCGGCTCAAGGCCGAGCTGGCGGCGCGCGAGGCGCAGAAATTTGAGGCCCTGGGCCGCCTGGCCGCCGGGGTGGCTCACGATTTCAACAACGCCCTGTGCGTGATGAAGTGCTGGAGCAGTTGTTTGCTGGAGGACCTGCGCGATCCGTTGGTCGTGGAGGCCGCGACGGCCATCAAGCTGGCGACCGACAACGCCACGCAGCTGACGCATCACCTCCTGGCGTTCAGCCGCAGCGATACGGGACGGAAGGAGGTGGTGGACCTTGGGGAAGTGGCCCGCCTGGAGGGAAAGACCCTGGCGAGATTGCTGCCCAAGGACGTGGCGGTGGCGGTGGAGGCGGGGGCGCAGGTTAACGTGCGGATTGGCCGCGGGCAGTTGCAGGAGATCATTCTGAATCTGGCGATCAACGCGCGGGATGCGATGCCGCAGGGCGGCCGGTTGAACATTCACGTGACGTCTGTGACCTTGGACGTCTCGACCGAAGGACTGCCGGCGGGGCGCTATGCGCGGATGGAAGTAACCGACACCGGGGCGGGCATGGACCGGGCGACCCAAGCGCGGATCTTCGAGCCGTTCTTCACCACCAAGCCGCACGGACGGGGCACCGGTCTGGGGCTGGCGATGGTTTATGGACTGGTCGCGGCCGCCGGTGGCAGCATCAGCGTGCGCAGCGAACCCGGTCGCGGCAGTTGTTTCACGCTGCACCTACCCTACGCCAATCCCGAGGAACACCAGGTCGAGCCGCCCGCGGAGAAGATCGTGACCCTGACCCGCTGCCGGGTGCTGGTGGCCGAGGATGAACCGGAGTTGCGTTTGCTGATTGAGCGTATCCTCACCCGGGAGGGCTTTCCGGTTATCGCGGTGGCGGATGGCAGTGCCGCGGTCGCGGCCATGGCAGTGCCCGGGAGCAAGTTCGGCATCTTCATCGTGGACGGCATCATGCCGGGGCTCCCGACGAGCCAGGTCATCGGGCAGGCCTTTGTCCGCAACCCCGATTGCCGGGTGATCGTCGCTTCGGCCCACATGGAGGACCAATTGCTTTTGCGCGGCATCGAAACCGGCCTCTACCGACACCTGGCCAAACCATTCGATGCCGGCCAGCTGCGCGAGGCCGTGAACGAAGTGCTCGCCGAAACCAAGTCCGTCAATGGAGCCGCCATGCCCGTGCGCGGCTCAGCGTCAAAACCGGTCTGACCGCGGAGCCGGATATCAGGCCGCCCGGTTGGTGGAATAGGACGGGAGCGTATTGGCCTTCGGTGCCACGGCCTTGCGCTCGCTGCGGGCGTCGCCGATTTGGCGAAGGAGGGCCGGTACCGTCACCAAAATGATCTTCAGATCCAGCCACCAGGACCGCGTCTGTGCGTAGCGGATGTCCAGCCGGATCATCTCGTCGAAGGTGGTGCGGTTCTTGCCGGAGACCTGCCACAGGCCGGTCAGTCCTGGCACCGCCTGGCACCGCCGGCGCTGCCAAGGCAGGTATTCGGCAAATTCCGCCGGCAGGCAGGGCCGCGGACCGACGATGCTCATCTCACCGCGGAGCACGTTGATGATCTGCGGCAGTTCATCCAGTCCCGAGGCCCGCAGGAGCCGGCTGCCGGGGATCAAACGGGAGTCGCCCTGGGAGTCCAGCTTGACCATGGGGGCGTTGGTGGTGATGAGCTCCTTGAAATAATTCTGGTGGCTCTTGGTGTCCGCTCCCGCGTGCATCGTGCGAAATTTGTAGATCCGGAACTTCCGGCCAAGATGACCGACGCGTTCCTGGCAGAAAAAGACCGGACCGGGTGAAACGAGCTTGGTCACCACCGTCATGATGAGGGCGATCAAGGCGAGCAGCGGCAGGGCCAGGAGGCAGCAGACCAGATCGATGGTGCGTTTCCAAATCGGCAAGCGATTTGAGACCAAGACCGTACGGACGTTTTGCGTGGGTGGGAGGCGAACAGGCAGCATGGTGTCTTTGTGAGAGGCCGACTGTAGCAAGAGAATGGCTTCTCCGCCATTGGCCGGCAGGCCAGTTTGACGAAGTCTAGCCTTAGCCGTTCGGCTAAGGTGACCACTTCAGCCGCCTTTGGGAGGTTTAGCCCCTGCCAGCACGAAATTCAAAAATTCAGCCCAATCTGCCTTGGAGAATGGCCGGGTCCTAACCATGCAAAGGATCAGGCATCGTGCGCTTTGTTGACGTAACCGCTTGGGTTGTAGGGCGGGATTTCCAAATCCCGCCTCGGGGCACGAAAAGGCGGGGTTTGGAGACCTCGCCCTCCAACTCGAATCGCTCAGTTCCGGTTAGGCGATTCTCCGCGCCGCAGCCTGGGCCTTGAGACAGAGCTCAGCGGCCTTGAATGCGTGCTCCTGGGTCATCGCCTTCTCCGTGCGATTGAGGCAATCGACGATGAACTCTCCAAAAAAACGGTAGCCGACCCGCCCCGCGACCGGGAGGTGCTGCTCGCCCTGACCGTCGACCAGGTAGACATGATCGGCGGTCTTCTCGCGGCCGACGTCGACATATTTGCGCAGCTCGATGTAACCGGTGGTTCCGAGGATCACCGTGCGTCCGTCGCCCCAGGTGCTGAGACCGGTCGGAGTGAACCAGTCGACGCGCACGTAGTTGGTCGCGCCGTTGTTGCCGAGAAGATTTGCCTCTCCGAAGTCTTCGAACTCGGGATGTTCGGGGTGCGCATAATTGGCGACGGCGGCATGGGAAATGGTCGCGTCGGTCGCGCCGGAGTAGGTGAGGAACTGCTCGAACTGGTGGCTGCCGATGTCGCAGAGGATGCCGCCGAATTTGTCGCGTTGGAAAAACCACGCGGGGCGACCCGTGCCGAGGCGGTGCGGGCCGAGGCCGATGACCTGGAGCACCCGGCCAATCGCGCCCTGCTGCACAAGATCGGTGGCGTACATCGCGGATTCGTTGTGCAGGCGCTCGCTGAAATAAACCATGTACTTGCGGCCCGTTTGTGTGACGACCCGCCGGGCCTCGGCGAGTTGGTCGAGCGTGGTGAACGGAGCCTTGTCGGTGAAGTAGTCCTTGCCCGCCTGCATCACGCGGCACCCGAGCGGGCCGCGTTCGCTGGTCACCGCGGCGGCGGCCACCAGACGAACGGCGGGGTCGGCGAAAATTTCGTCGAGGGAGCGCGCAACCTGCACGGCGGGGAACTTCTCTCGGAAGGCGGCGACTTTTTTCGGATCCGGATCGTAGACCCATTTCAAGGTGGCTCCGGCCTCGGTCAGACCGTTGCACTGGCCGTAGATGTGCCCGTGGTCGAGATGAGCGGCGGCGAAGGTGAAGTCGCCGGGCTGGACCACCGGCCGGGGCTTGCCTTGGGGAGCGTAGTTTTGTCCGTCGGACGAGGGGGTCACCGGGGGAGAATTCGGGCTGGCGGCGGAGGCGGCCACGGTGGCAACCCCGGCTGCGAGAGTCTTGAGGAAGTGGCGTCGGTGCAAGGTAGACCTAAGGTTGGGGTGGCTGGGAAACGACACAGGAAAAAGGCGGATCGGCCGATCCTCTCACTCTACTCCGAATGGAGCGCGAGTCAGGAAGAATTTTGTGGGGAGGCGATGCGGTGGCCCGTCAGGGCAGCAAGTCCGCATTGCGGTAGACGAACCAGTCCCAGCCGGAGAGAGCGGCATGGGGGAAGACACCGGCCAGACGGAAGTGATGACCGCCCATGCGCAAATCGGTCGCGCCGCCGCCGGGCGCGGTTTCGCCGTCGAGCCGGTGCAACAGCAGCCACTGCGGACCTTCGGCGGACCAGCGGTTGTGCGGGTAGTAGCGAAGGCTGCGTCCGGGGCCGGCCGCGCGGCTGTAGTAATCGAGCACCGGGAAATTCCGAAAATCGTTGTCGCTCGCGACCGTGATCACCGGTGTCGGTGTCTGTTCGGCGATGGACCGCAGGGCCGCCTGATACTGTCCGCGGCCATCGTGCAGCAGGCGCCGGGTATGAAGGCCGTTGCCAATCAAAAACAGGGCGAGGATTGCCGATATGGCCCAGCGGGCCGACGGACCCCGGCTCCACATCCAGGCCAGGCCGTATCCCGCGAGCAGCAAGGCACCCGCGGCGCTCACGATGAAGAAGCGGGGATGGAATAGAGTGAAATGGCTCGCGAACAGTCCGAGGGCCGGGGAAAGAAAAACCAAGGTGAGGTAGAACGCCGCCAGAGCGCGCTTTCCGCTGCGCCAGAGCAGGACCAGCCCGCCTGCGGTGACGAGCAGCAGGAGTGGGAGCGCGAGGGAAAGTCCGGCCCCGACCGGCAGCCCCACCGTGTAGGCCGCCAGATCGCCCAGCGCGGTCAAAAGCGAGACTTCGGGGCCTCCGCCGGTTTCCAGCTTGCGGACAAACCCCAGGTAATAGAGGCAAAAAAACATGGCCGGCGGCAGATGCCAAAAGGCCAGACGCATGCCGCGGGCGCGCCAAGCCGCCGTCTCCGGGAGCAGTGTGCCGAAAGAAAAAACCAGCCCGGCCAGCAGCACCTGCACCGCCACCAGATGCGAAAGCAACGCCAGCATACAGGCGAGCCAGTAGAGAACCGGCCAGCGTACCCTAGCGTTGTCGTCTCCGCGCAACAGCGCATAGAAAGCCAGCAAGCTGAAGCACGTTACCGGGGCATAGCCGCGCGCCTCGCTGGAATAATGGATCAACAAATAGGAGCCGCCAACGAGAACCGCGCCGAAGAGTTCCGCCACCCCGGCTGCCTCGGTCGCGCGGTCCGGGTCAGCCGGTCGAAACTGCAGGCGCCCGATTTTTGCCGCCAGCCAGACCGTGCACGAGCCGGTGAACCAGGGAAAGAGCCGGTAAAGCCAGTCGGCTTTGGCCGGCACCAAAAGGTAGAGGAAAAACGAATTGAGCGGATGATTGTTGTCGTGCCGCCAGTGCGTCAGGATTTGCCCCGGTGAACCCAGCGTTGCGACCTGCGACAGCGACCAGATTTCGTCGAGCCACAAATCGTTGAACAGACAGGCCAGCCGCACCGAGGCGAAGACGGCCACCACCAGGCCCAGGGCCAGCGCCGGGTGGCGGGCCAGCCACGGAGACGAGGGGCAAAGCGGACGGGCGGCGACATTTCCGGATTGCGAGTTTTCAGGCATGACTGGTTCCTCCGTTAGCCGCGACGCACGATGGCAAAAGTGGTGGCGCGCCCGGACCATTAGGCGAATCTATTTTCTCCATCGTCCTGGCGCGCCCGGCGGTCGCGGGCTTCGGTTGGTGGAGCGCCGCCGGATCAGGCCGGCCGCTTTCCGAGGGTATAGCCGAACCGGACATTTTCCGTGTAGCGCCCGTCCGGGCTGTACGGATGCAACGCCGCGGCGACTTCCGCGGCGAAGGCGGCGGTCTCGTCGCCCAGCAACCGGCGCGAGCAGACGGAGGTTGAATACAGATTTCCCAGGATCGTTTCGACGGTCCATTGGTGCGGTTCGACGAAAGTATGATTGGCGACCTCGACGAAGCCGGCGTTCCACAACACGCGGATGAAATGTTCCGGACTACTCCCGGGCACCGGCCGGCTTGCGGCCGCCGCGTTGCGATCGGTGCGCCGGCGCACCACGTCGGCGATCGCTTTTTGCCAGGGCTCCTCTCCGGAAAAAACCCCGTGCGATCCCAACAAGGCCAGGCAGCCGCCGGGACGCAGCCACTCGAACGCCTGCCGGGCGACCACTTCCTGGTCGAGGCGGTGGAAGGCTTCACCGATCGTGATCAAGTCAAACCACGCCGGAGGGAAGCGCACCTCTTCAGCGCGGCCGTGCAGCCAGGCGATATGATGCAGCCCTTGCCGAGCGGCTTCCTGTTTTCCTGTGGCGAGCATCTCGGGCTCCAAATCGACCGCGCTGACCTCGCGGAAATGCGGAGCCAGAGGCAGAGTGACGCGTCCCGGGCCGCACGCCAGATCCAGAAGCCGGGCCCCGCTTCGGGCGCCCGACCGGTCGAGCAGATCCCGCAGCATGGCCCCCGGGTAGGGCAGTCGGAAGCGCACATAGTCGGCGGCGGTGCCGGCGAACGCGTTGCGGGGAAAGTCCGGCTTAACATATTCAACGGATTCCATGGCGATTGATCCGGGGATGCGTCGGGGTCGCCAGTGGCGGTGGTGCGAGTGCCGGGAGTCGAACCCGGATCAATGGCTTCGGAGGCCACTACACTATCCATTGTGCTACACTCGCAAAAAACAAGGCCATCAGCTTTCGCCGACGCGGCGGAAATTCAAGCAGGATATGCGGATCGCGGGCGCGTCGGACCTCAGCGCTTTTCCGCCTGCATGTGCCGGTGGACGAAAAACCAGTAGATCGTGCCCAGCACGGCCAGCAGACCGGCGGCCCATAAGGTGATGGATTTCAATTCGCCGCGCATGAGGGCCTCGTCCTGGCCGGCCTTGATGCCGAGCCAGCAGAGGACGGTGCACCAGAGACCGGAGCCGGCGAGCGTCCAGAAAGAAAATTTCCCATAGCTCATCTGCACGATCCCGGCAGGGATGCCGACGAGATGCCGCACGACAGGCAGGAGGCGCGAGGCGAAGATGCCGAAATTACCGTAGGCGGCGGCCCAGCGCTCGGCTTTTTCCACCTTGGCCGGCGGCACGAGAAAATAGCGGCCGAATTTCAACACCAGAGGGCGGCCGGCGACGCGCGCGACCCAGTACATTGCCGTGGCCCCGAGCCAGGAACCGAGCATGCCGGCGAGAACGATGCCGGTCAGGCTGAGGTTCCCCTTGGTCGCGGCCAGGTAGGCGGCGGGTGGGATCACCAGCTCGCTGGGCAGGGGCAGGATCGTGCTCTCGATGAACATGAGCAGCACGATCAGCGGATAGCCGCCGGTTTCGAGCGAACGCGTGTACCAGTCGATCAACTCCTTGAAGAGTTCGTGCATGAATGAAAAAGGCGGGCGCAACGGCCCGCCTGCAATCAGAATGTCAGGATGCGCGGCAGACGAGCGGGAAAATCCATGGAATCATCCAGTCCGGTGTCCGCGCGATTTCGGGCGGAAATTTCTCAGACGTCGGGCTTGGTCTTGCGCAGGCCCTGAACCCGGTCGCCGTCCTTCCACTGGCCGCGTTTCTTGAGAATTTCGACGCGCTCAAAGCGCTTCAGAACATTGCGTTTGCTGACGAGACCGCCGCCGGTGGACTTCAAGCTGTTGTGCTGGGACATGGAAAGGAGTCGGAATTAGGGTTGTTGCGAGCTGGTAAAGGGTGCGGATGTAGAGTTCGCGATAGCCCATGACAAGTATTTTTCGCCCACGCTTTCCGCGCTGACCTCGATCCACTGGGGAATTTCGTAAGGATGATGGGCATGAACCCAGTTGCTGAGCGCCGGGGCGTTGGCAGGCAGGCATTTAAACCAGATCCGGTATTCCTGCGATTGTTCCAAGCGACCCTCCCAGTGAAAATACGAGGAAATCGGGCCGTCGATCTGGGCGCAGGCGGCAAGGCGCAATTCGACCGCGCTGCGGGCCAGGCGCTCCGCGTCGGCGCGATTGCCGGTAGTGGTCCAGGCGACAACCATGGCGGGAGTGTTGCTGGAACCCCGCCAACCGCAAAGGCAAAAGACCGCCCGTCCGGGGCCAGATTTCGCCCTTGACGCACCTCGGGCCCGACCTAGGGGTATCCCTTCCAATTTACGAACCCATGAGAGACGAATACATCAAGGAAGCCCAGAAAGTCATCCAGGACCCCAACGTGATGATCAACGTGGTCTCGCGCCGTGTGAAACAGCTCCGCCGGGGCAGCCGTCCCTTGGTGGAATCGCTCGAGAAGCTCAGCCCCGAGGATATCGCCCTCCGCGAGATCATCGAAGGCAAGATCAGCTACGAACTGCTGACCACCGCCTGAGCGGACTCAGGAGCGTTCCGCTCTGACGAGGCGCGGCATCCAGGCCGCGCTTCTTTTGTTTGCGGCCCGGCCTTGACCGCGGCATGATTTTTCCGTCCGTCCCACCATGGCCGCCAAGGAACATGATCCCGTCCGTTTCACCGAGATGCGCAACCCCAAGGCGCTGCGGGACTACTTCATTCACGACAAGTTCGAGGCGGGCGTGAAGCTGGTCGGCACGGAGGTGAAGTCCATCCGGGCGGGCAAGGCGCAGATCACCGATGCCTTCGCCCGTCTGGAAA
>Ga0265331_10002163_pt1 | contig 13514 bp, 7 predicted proteins | sample 41923metaG_FD_202088 | JGI IMG/M metagenome (GOLD analysis project Ga0265331, IMG submission 202088) | Rhizosphere microbial communities from Carex aquatilis grown in University of Washington, Seatle, WA, United States - 4-19-23 metaG | ecosystem: Host-associated > Plants > Roots > Rhizosphere >...
TTTCCAACACCATCAGCAAGCCATTGTTCGAGCGCGTTCTGGCCGACTTCGCAACATCGGTCGGCGCGGGCAAGGACAGGCGGGTCGTGTTGCAACTCGACAACGCCGGCTGGCATGGACCAGAAAATCTGGCTGTTCCAGATGGAATACGTCGCGTCTTCCAACCGCCCTACAGTCCAGAACTGCAACCGGCCGAGCATCTGTGGGCCTTCGTCGACGAGCCGCTGGTCAACGGGTTTTTCGAGACTCTCGACGATCTCGACAAAGCCGTCGCCGATCGTTGCGTCGCTCTCATCGAGCAGACCGAAATGATCCGCGCAAGCACGATGTTTCACTGGTGGCCGCACAAACCAGCGGTGAAGTAATCAGCCGGTTTCGGTATGATTTGGTCGCCCCCACGAGCGCGGATGCAGCGGCGGGCGATTTGTTTTGTGTGCGTCGGCGCGGCCAAGCGTTGACCGCCGGGACGGGCGAGCTTTCGGGGGATAGCGATAGCGCCCACCCTCGCTTCGTCGACCCAGCCCCCCTTTCCCTGCCGAAGCTCGACCATTGGAAGGAGGCACATTGCGCCGTTTAGACGCCAGCTGGGCTGTGTTTCGAAGGTGTGCGGCCAAACTGAATTGAGTAGAATCCACCGGTTGCCAATTTTTGTTGCCTCTCCGACGATGAGAGGCATGACATGGCGCGTCGAATACCGGAAAAACGCAACAGACTGCCTCGTGAGGTATCCGACCCCAGAGGAGGCCATCGAAGCCGCCTGCCGTCTAATCGATGAAGGCTGCGACGTTTACCGCATCGGCACGGGACAACCCACCACCTCAATCGGCAGAGATGAAATCGCCAGTATTTATGCCTTTTGGGCGAGACCGAGAACGCCGTTCGGTAGAACATAAAACTGAGCGCAGCAGCCAGCCTGCACCGGGCGGCCGTGTGTGGCGCGCTAGTTGGGTTCGCCGCATTCATCATCGGCGCAATTGTGTCGGTCAAAGGTCGAGAACACGATGTCAAACTTGTTGGTATCGCTCCATCCTTCCATTGGATTACCGGTGATATTCTTGGCTTCTACGCAGAATTTTGTGACATGCTCGGTGGTCCCTGGGAAAACGTCAAAATATCTGGCAACACCCCAAATATAAAGGTATTTCCTTCCTTCTTGGACCGCGATCAAGTCGTCCCCAAAAAAATCTCTAGATTCGGATTCTATTTGTCTTTTTGGGGATATATAGGTCAATTGCTCTGGGAGCATGTCGGGGATAAACTGGTAGTTCTCGTCGATACGACTATCTTGTAAAATATAGTGAGCATAAACCCTAAGTTGTCGAGTTGGCGTATTTCCGCTATTGACCCATATTGGTCTAATCCTCCAAAAAACGCGAGCAGACTCAAGCAGCGCGTGAGATATCCATCGACATCCGCTGTGGTAAACATAGGCACGATCACCGGAAATCATCGATGTTCTAGCTATCTCGGCACTATCCTTTGCGGCGTTTGCGGCGTCTCTTGCTGCATCCGCAGAAACTTTTGCATCAACAAGTCCCTTACGCATGTATCCCAATTGCCATACGAACAGGCCAGCCTGAATAGCGGCGACGAGCGCCAAGCCAAAGGTTCCGTAGGCCAAAAGGCGCGTGTAATCAGAGAGGCTTTGCTCGTTCGCCTCGTGTGTAATTCTGCGCTCGCGCTCTTCGGCGTTCTCGGCCTTAGCATCTGGGGTGGATATAACTTTCACCGCGACCGGGCTTTGATCGGTGCCGCGAGCTTCTTCTTTGCTCAGTGTCTGGGGTCGTGGGCTTGGATTAGTCTCTGGTTTGGAATGAACACTTTGCCGCCTGTGCAACCGCTTGGATTCGGCCTGGCCTAAATCCGCTCCCAAGAAAAAGATAAGGACGATCAAACATCCTCTAAACGCACGTTTTCGCATCCGGTCTCTGCCAAGGTCGCCAGGATATAAGGTCGCAGCAACCCTACCATGGGGCAGCTTGTTGGCAATGCTGGTCTCTGCCTCCTACAAACCGTGCTGTTTTAGGTGCTCGGCCAGCTCCTTTTAACTCACGTTCGCGCGCGCGTTTCGCATGTCAGACGCCTACCCCTCCAACCAAAAATCCGTTGGTCGCGTTCAGCCCGCGCAGCCTCCCCATTGCATTTGCGCTTTGTGCATGGAACAGAGTAGAAGAAACTCTGAGTTTGGCGTGACGCTTTCCTGCGAAGCTTTGCCTAATGCGACCGGTCAGGATGGCTGGCTTGGCGGCTACAATCGGGCGGGATTCTGCGTTGCTTAGTAAAATCAAAACTTTCGTTCAAGAACGCAGAAACGAACTGTCGTTCCTAGGCAAACCATTGCAAATTGTTATCGTCGGTTTGCTGGTTTTATTGCCAGCCGCATTACTGCTCTGGATTTTCGACCAGCTTTTTATTTTCTTTCTTGCCCGTAGTTATGTCGATGACATAGCGGTTGCGTTTAATATCAACAAGCACCTCGCCAAAGCCATGGCTTTGGTCGTGTTTGTCATGGGCGTTTATTTCGTTTCGAAGCTATTCTCTCTTTCAAAATCGAGCCGACTGGTTGGAAAGCTGGGGTTGGTCGCATTGCTAATCGCGCATGCACTTTTTCTGTGGCAAGGAACGAAGAACCAGTTTTTCGATACGTCTGGAAAGGCTATCAAGTGCTACATTTTATCTCGTGACGGTGAGGTTCGTTATTTAGAGCGCCCGGGCATTGATGCGGTCACGGGTCGGCTCTGTAGAGAAGTGACGTCCGAGACTCTGGAGCGCCTCCAGGCTTACGCCAAAGGGAAGCGCCCAGAACGTATTTTTAAGGAAAAGCCCGAATTTTTTGATCCCCGGACAGGGGAGCCGATTGTTTGGTTCTGGAGGTCGAAGTCCGGGGCGATAGAACTTTTCAATTTGATGGGTTTTCATCCCGAAAGGGGCGAGGAACTCCAACCCGTTAGTCGTGATGTGGTGGAGGCGTTCAAGGCGCAGGTCGCTTTGCAAAAGCAGGAGGAAGAACGCAGGGAACAGGAGGAGGAACGCAAGCGACGCCCCCCGCAACGGATCGATCCAGACAATTTCGAATTTTTCGATGCTGTGAGTGGTAAACCGCGAGCGTGGTATTGGCGCGGCGAAGGGGGTGAATACGAATTTTACGACAATCAAGGTTTCCGTCCCCGCACCGGGGAAGCTTTGAAGTTATTCGATGCAGAAGCGATAGCGACTTGGGAACGAGAAACGGCTCGGCGGAAACAAGAGCAATTGCGACGTGAGAAGGAACAACGGGAGCGAAGTGAGCGCGAGGAGCGCAAGCAACAGGAAGCCCTAGAGCGACAGCAGCGCGAGCAAGAGAAGGACTTGGAACGGCGACAGCTCGAAGCGCAAGCCGGCTCGCAGTGCGATCAGCTCGCAGCGAACCCCAACGATCCTCGAAAGCCGTCGGATGTAACGGGCGTCCATTTTGATGAATTGAAGGAACACGCTGCGGAAGCCGTAAAGGTTTGCTATTCTGCAATGGCGGTGTTTCCCGACGAAGCCAGATATAGATATCAATATGCGCGCGCCTTGGGGTTTTCGGAGCCGGACAAAGCAATAGGAATCTATGGACAATTGACGCGGCAGAAGTATCCGGCGGCATTCGATAATCTTGGTAGCTTGCTTTGGCAGCGCAAAAATAATGAATCCAAAACTGAAGCAATCAACGTGTTCAAGGAAGGGGTTAGGCTTGGTGATCCAGATTCCATGGTCTCTTTGGCGGGGCTGATAGGGAGCCGTTATGTGCCGGTCCCAAACCCTTTTGCCGCAAAATATGCGCTGCTGAAGCATGCGGCGGGTCTTGGTCACGAAGGCGCGAAACTCGCAGTTGAACGAATGGAGATTGAACTTCAGCAACAGCAGCAGGAACGCGCATCGCAGCAGCAACAAGAACAAATGATGTTGCAGCTGTTTGGCAACATCTTGGGCGGTGCGATTCGCCGCCACTGAGTTTGTCGCATTCCCATGGTGACCCCAGCAAGACGCGATTTGGGCCATCACCGCTATTATCCATTAGCGCGACCCTCCAAACCCGCAGGCGGCGTCTCTGCCGGTCGGCATAGCCCGATGGACGAGCGCGGCTTGGGGCGATACGCCGCTGCCACGGGGCCGTTTATCCGTCGCAGCCGCATACCTTAGCGCATACCTATGCCTTGAACTGAGCCTTGGCGCGCTTTGCTGGAGTGGTCGTAACTACTTGATTTTAATGGCGCGCCCGAAAGGATTCGAACCTCTGACCCCCAGATTCGTAGTCTGGTGCTCTATCCAGCTGAGCTACGGGCGCCTGTCGCAGAAAATCCCTCTCGCGAAAGAGAGGGGCGTTCGGCGGGACTGCGACGGCTTCTAGCCGCCTCCCGACTGAAAGGCAAGGCCTGTAACAGGATCCTGCTCACCCCCCGCCATTGCCCTTGGCTGCATGGGCCGCCGTCACCTCGCGCGCGAGGCGTCCGGTGACTTCGGCGAGATGGTCGAAGCGCGCTTCATAGAAGCCGGCTCCCGAAGTCGCCGAGCGCAGTTCGACGATCATATTTTCCATCTCGGCTTCCGGGATCAGCGTTTCCAGCCGGTCCCAGCCGTCCCAGCCCTCGCGCGGGCCAAACCCCAGGATTTGGCCGCGCCGGCTGGAGGCGATGCTGGCGGCGCGCGACATGCCGTCGGCAGGGGTATAAATCGTCACCGCGAGCACGGGCTCCAGCAGCACGGATTCCGCTTTGGCCAGAGCCTCGCTCATGCCGACGCGCGCCGCCGTGCGAAAGGCCATGTCGGACGAGTCGACCGAGTGATAGGAGCCGTCGGTCAGGACGGCCTCGACATCGACAACCGGAAAGCCGAGCGGCCCGTGCGCCAACGCGTCCTGGCAGCCCGCTTCGACCGAGGAGAAATACTGCCTTGGAACGGAGCCGCCGTGCACCCGTTCGGAGAAGACAAAGCCTTCGCCGCGCTCGCGCGGCCCGACTTCCAGCACGACATCGCCGAATTGGCCGTGGCCGCCCGATTGTTTCTTGTGGCGCCCGCGCACGGAGACTCTTTTGCGGATCGTCTCCTTATAGGCGACGGTGGGCTTTTGCACCTCGACGCTTACGCCAAAGCGCGAGGCGAGGCGCTCCAGCGTCACCCGCAGATGCATCTCGCCCTGACCCAGGAGCTTGATCTCGGAGAGCTCCTGGTCGTGCACATAAATCAACGACGGGTCTTCATCGACGAGCTTGGCTATGGCGCTGGCGAGTTTCATCTCGTCCTTGCGGTCCTTCACTTTCAGCGCCAGGGCGTGCACCGGCTCTGGCGCCGGAAGGGTCGATTTCGCGACATCCCTGAGGCCGCCGCGCGGGTCTCCCGTGAGGCTGTCGCCCGTCGCGGCGTGCTCCAAGCGGCCGAAGGCCAGCGTGTCGCCCTCAACGGCCTCGCTGCGCTTCGACGGCGCGCCGCCGAGCAGGCGCGAAAAGCCGGAAATCTTATCCTCGCCGCCGGGCGAGAGCACGGACTGTCCGTCGACAAAGGTTCCGCGCAGCACGCGGGCCAGCGACAACTTGCCGCCATGCGACGTGTGGATCGTGCGCAGGACATGCGCCAGCGGCGGGCCTTTGTCCGAAACGCCAAGCCGCGCCCGCGTCGTCGCGATCCCCGGCGCCTCATGGCGCAACGCCTTGAGCAGCCGCGTCGCCCCCGCGCCGCGAGCCGCAGAACCGAAGAACAGCGGGACGACGAGCCCCGCCTGCAGCTCCTTGGCGAGATCGTCAAACACCTGATCGCGCGGCGGCTCGATATCGGAGATCAACTCCTCCATCAGCGCGTCGTCATAGTCGGCGAGCCGCTCCAGCATCGAGTAACGCTCCTCTTTCTCCTGCGCCGCGTCGCCGGAGGGGATCGCGACGACCTCGGAGGGCGCGTGCTCGCGGTAGACATAGGCGCGCTCAAGCGCGAGATCGATGAAGCCGATGGCGAGGCCGTTCTTCCAGATCGGCATCTGCCGCGCCAGCAAGGGCGTGCGCGAGGCCGGCTGCAACATGGCGAGCGTTTCACGCACGCCCAGACTCGCCGCGTCGATCTTGTTCACGAACAGGAAGTGCGGCACGCGCAATTCCTCAAGCTCGCGCAATACCAGTTGCAGCGAGAAAACCTTGCGCGGGTCAGCCTCGCAAACAACGATCGCCGCATCAATGAGCGGAAGCACATTGCGCGCTTCATGCGCGAATTCCAGCGAGCCGGAGAGGTCGACGAAGGTGTATTGGTCGCCGAGATAATCGGCGTAGCCGATATTGGCTTCGACGCTCATTTGATGCGCCCGCGCCTCCGGGCTCAAATCGCCGACGCCGGCGCCCTCGCGCACGGCCCCGGCCCGTTCGAGCAACGCCTCGAACAATTTCGTCTTGCCGCTCTGAAAGGGGCCGATCAGCGCAATCAGCCGCGGCCCTCCAGTTCTTCTGCCCTGGTCATTTCCCGTCCCGCCCATGGCCTGCTCCTTTTTTGCCGGAGCCAGAGTTTTCGACACAGCCCGCTGAATACGGCGTCTGAAGGACGCCCGTCTTCGGAGACAGGCTGTGCGTCGGGCGTCCCTAGAGACGCCCGACGTGGTTGGCCCCGTTGCCGGATCGTCCCACCTCGCGAGCGAGAGCGCAAGGCGAAAGCGCGTCGCGCCGGGACGCAAGCTTCCCTCCGCCGCCAAAGCGCGTTAGAAGGCGAAATCGCTTAATTCAGGAGCCTTCATGCGTCCCAGCAAACGCGCGCTAGACGAAATGCGCCCAGTCAGTTTCGAGCGCGGCGTCGCCCGTTATGCGGAAGGCTCCTGCCTCGTGAAATTCGGCTCCACACAGGTGCTTTGCGCCGCGACGCTGGAGGACAAGCCGCCGCCGTGGTTGCGCGGCCAGGGACGCGGCTGGGTGACCGCCGAATACGCCATGCTTCCGCGCGCCACCCATACGCGCACGCGGCGCGAGTCCACTGCGGGCAAGCCCTCCGGCCGCACGCAGGAAATCCAGCGGCTGATCGGCCGCTCGCTGCGCGCCGTGACCAACCTGCCCCTGCTCGGCGAACGCCAGATCATGGTCGACTGCGACGTGATCCAGGCCGACGGCGGCACCCGCACCGCCGCGATCACCGGAGCGTGGCTCGCGCTGCGCGACTGTTTCGAGTGGATGCGCGCGCGTTCGATCATCAAGGAAAGCCCGCTACGCGATCACGTCGCCGCCGTCTCCTGCGGCATTTTTAACGGCAAGCCGGTGCTCGATCTGGATTACGCCGAAGACTCCACCGCGCAGACCGACGCCAATTTCGTCATCACCGGTTCCGGCGGCCTTGTCGAAATCCAGGCGACGGCGGAAGTCGCGGTATTCTCGCCGCAAGAGCTGCAATCCCTGCTGACGCTGGCGCAAAGAGGCGTGTCCGATCTCGTCGCCCTGCAGAAGACCGCGCTGGCGTGAGCGTGCGCAAAATCGAAGGGCGGCTGATCATCGCCTCCCATAACCCCGGAAAGCTGTGGGAGCTCCGGCAGCTGCTCGGGCCGCACGGCGTCGACGCGGTGAGCGCCGGCGAACTCGGCCTGCCCGAGCCCGAGGAGACCGAAGCGACATTTCGCGGCAACGCCCTGCTAAAGGCCAAGGCCGCAGCGCAGGCGGCGCAGCTCCCCGCCTTCGCCGACGATTCCGGGCTCTGCGTCGACGCGCTGGACGGCGCGCCGGGCGTCTATTCGGCGCGCTGGGGCGGTGAGAACCGGGATTTTGGCGCGGCGATCGAGCGCGTCGAGCGCGAGCTAAAAGAGCGCGGGGCGAAGCCGCCCTTCACCGCGCATTTTATCTGCGCGCTGGCCATCGTCTGGCCCGACGGCCACGTGGAAGAGTTCGAAGGCCGTGTCGACGGCGTGCTGGTGTTTCCAAAGCGCGGCGACAAGGGCTTCGGCTATGACCCGATCTTTCTGCCCGACGGGCTGGATAAAACCTTCGGCGAGATGATGTCGGCGGAAAAGCACGCCCTGCCGGGCGACGGGTCAATCGCGCTGTCGCATCGGGCGCGGGCGTTTCAGGCGCTGGCGCGGGCTTCCTTGGCGTCGCGCGTAAAATAGTCCTTTTTATTCCAGGCTTTGACGCGACATTAAGAATCCACCTGGATGGCGTTAACGAAGGGCTCCCCGGCGTGACCTTTCCGGCGCGCCATGCGATAAAGACTCATGGTCACGACGATTCGTACCGCATTCGATCCGGGCTTCGGCGTCTATGTGCATTGGCCGTTTTGCCTATCGAAATGCCCCTACTGCGATTTCAACAGCCACGTTCGCCGTGGCGATGTCGACGAGGATCGCTTCGTCGAAGCCTTTCGCGCGGAAATCGCCCATCGGGCCGCGCTGACGCCGGGGCGCGAGGTAAATTCGGTGTTTTTTGGCGGCGGCACGCCGTCGCTGATGGCGCCGTCCACCGTCGCGGCGATACTCGACGCCATCGCCAAGCAATGGAGCTTGGCTAAGGATGTCGAGATTTCGCTGGAGGCCAATCCCACCAGCGTCGAGGCCTCTCGCTTCCGCAGCTTCAAAGCCGCCGGCGTCAACCGCGTTTCGCTCGGGATTCAGGCGCTTAACGACATCGACCTGAAAAACCTTGGCCGCCAGCATTCGGTCGCCGAGGCGCTGGCCGCTTTGAATGTCGCGAATTCGGTGTTTTCCCGCACCTCTTTCGACCTCATCTACGCCCGTCCCGGACAGACGCCGGCGAGTTGGCGCAAGGAGCTCGACATCGCACTCGCCTATGCGCCCGAGCATATGTCGCTCTATCAGCTGACGATCGAGCCGGACACCATGTTCGAACGCATGTTCAACGTCGGCAAGCTGGTCGTGCCCGACATGGACGCCCAGCGGGCGCTGTGGGACGTGACGCAGGAGGCCATGTCGCGCGTCGGGATGCCGGCCTACGAAGTTTCGAATCATGCGCGGCCCGGCGCGGAATGTCGGCACAACCTCGTCTATTGGCGCTACGGCGAATATGTCGGCGTGGGGCCTGGCGCGCATGGCCGCTTGAACACGCCGCGCGGGCGCCGCGCGCAAGCCGCAGAGCGCCACCCAGAAATGTGGCTCACCTGCGTCGAGACGGAGGGCCATGGCCTTGTCGAGGATGAACTGCTCAACCCCGAACAGCAGGGCGACGAGTTTCTGCTGATGGGGCTGCGGCTGCGCGAGGGGATCGACCCGCAACGGTTTTTCCTGCTCACGGGCAAAAAACTCGCGCAGTCCCGAATCTCCGAGCTGATCGGCGACGGCCTCGTAGAATACACCCGAGACAACCGCCTGCGCGTGAGTTCCGAAGGTTTTCCGGTGCTGGACGCGGTTGTGGCCGATTTGGCCGCCTAAAGCTGGTTTGCGCCATTGCCATTCCCGCCGGCATTGCCTACATAAGGTTGTCGCTTTGGCGCGGGGTGGAGCAGCCCGGTAGCTCGTCAGGCTCATAACCTGAAGGTCGTCAGTTCAAATCTGGCCCCCGCAACCATTTCGACTTGCGAAGCCCCGACCCTCGCGGTCGGGTTTTTTTTAGGGAAACCGCAAGGATTCCAGAAAGATCGCCTCGAACGTCGATCTGCAACTCGCCGTTCTCGGGTGTCGGGATGATCGCCTTCACCGACGATCGGATCGTCTCGCCCGCCCTGAGCCGCTTGGCCTCGGTCTCCTCCTGCAAGGCCTCATATAGCTGCGAGACCTGAGTGCGGTAGAAGTTCGCCATTTCCGGGCGCAACAGCGGAGGCGGCTCCTCGGCGTCCGAAAGAAAGGCTTGCAGTTCTCGCTTCCGCTTTTCCAGCCTATTCATCTTCTCCTTCATGGAGGGGTGATACATGCCGTCCGCGATAGCATCCACTGTGGCTTTGATCTGCTTTTCAATTCGAGAGAGTTCAGACTTCGCTGTGTCGATTGATGCCCGGCCTTCCATACGTACGCGGTTCATTTCCCGCGTGAACTCGTCGCAGAACTCCTTGAACAGCGCCGGGTCCATCAGATGATAGCGCAGCGCATTGAGCACGCGTTCTTCCAACCTATCCCGCCGGATGTTCGTCCGATTTTCGCGGGCGCCCTTGTTGCGCGATGTCGCGCAGCCAATGAGTTCAGCCGAGATCATCGTGTAGCCGCCGCGGCAACGAGCGCAGTTGGTCAGCCCCGAAAAGAGGTATTTGGGGCGCCGGCGCTCGCGGAAATTGCTCTCCCCTTCGTCGCGGCCGTCGTCACCACGCTTCATCTTGATCGTAGCTTGTCGCGACTCGGCGGCGTTCCATAGCTCGTCGTCGACGATGCGCAGCTCGGGTGCTTCGCTAACGATCCGTTCGGATTCGGGATTGGGTCGCGCCTGGCGCTTACCGATATCCGGATCCTTGATGAACCGTTGCCGGTTCCATACCAGGCGGCCGATGTACATCTCGTTGTTGAGGATGCCATTGTCGCGTTTGGCGTTGCCGTTGATCGTGCTAAAGCCCCAATCGCCGCCGCTCGGCGCGCGAACGCCTTCCTTGTTGAGCTCCGTCGTAATCCTGTTTGGCGATTTGCCGCGACATAATCGCTGAATATTCGGCGAACTATGTCGGCCTCGAACGGGTTAATCGAACGATCCCCGCGCACAGGCTCGCCATTCGCAGCGAACTGCTTGACTACATCATAGCCGTACGCGTTGCCGCCGCCCGATTTGCCCATCTCGATCCGGCCACGCTGACCGCGACGGATCTTGTCCGCCAAATCCTTCAGGAAGAGCGCGTTCATCGTGCCCTTCAGGCCGACGTGCAAATGCGTGATCTCGCCCTCGGAGAGGGTGACGATCTTCACGTCCGCATAGGTCATGCGTTTGAATAGACCTACGATGTCTTCCCGATCGCGCGAGAGTCGGTCCGTCGCCTCGGCGAGGACCAGTTGATAACGTCCAAGCAGGGCGTCTGCGATCAACGCCTGAACGCCTGGCCGCAGCAGCGAGGCGCCAGAGATCGCACGATCCGAATATTCTTCTACGATCTGCCAGCCCTGCTTCTCCGCATAGGCGCGGCACGCGCGCAACTGGTCGGCGATGGAGGCGTCACGTTGATTGTCGGTGGAGTAACGGGCTTAGAGCGCGACCTTCATCTGGCGACCTCTCAAAAAAATCGGGACCGCTTAAGACGGCGTTCTTCCGCAATCTGATTGCGCCAATCCCGAGCGGCTCGGCGCGCTAACGCTCGCACCAACTCGACAAGACGCGGATCAGGCTCGTCCCCACGACGCACGAGCATCAACTCTGGCGCTGTCAGCTGAGTTACGCTTCTTGCCTTCTCTGCAACGACTTTCACCATTACGGCGCTATTCTCTGTCGATTGCACGAGAGAGCATGCAAAACTGTGGGGTGCCTTAGCTTCTCGCGCCAATCATGGAGGCGCCTATGCGGACCACGCCTTCGCAAAGAACCCAGAACTTAACCGCCAAAAACTTTGAGGCCCCACGACTTTGCATGGTCCCCTGTGAAACAGCAGGAAACCATGTCGACAGGATCATGCGGACGTAAATGCTCGAAAAATCTACCTTCATTGCAATAGCGTTTAGGACGACAGATTCGACGATCGCGAAGTTGCGAAGCCAGTCAGCTTTGCCTGGAAGGACGGCGAAAAGCGCCCGCAGCCGAACAATATCAAACTTGTCGCGGGGCGCGCGGCTCGAGGGGGAGCTTTTGCGGCGCATGCATGCGATATTGGGAAGCTTGGCACTGCTCGAATTCGTCCAGACGAAAATCGCGGAGGGAATGATGCCGTTTCATGATCGGGCAGAGGCAGGGGGGCTCCTGGCCAAAGAGTTGATCCGCTACAAAGACAGCGGGGCGGTTGTGCTCGCTCTTCCGCGCGGCGGCGTGCCGGTTGCGGCTGCTGTCGCGACAGCGCTACGCGCTCCGCTGGACTTGGTCTTGGTGCGTAAGATCGGCGTTCCATATCAGCCGGAACTCGCGATGGGCGCTCTTGCCGATGGCGGAAAGACCATCATTGTGCGCAATGAGGACGTTATCGCCGCCGCGGGCATCAGCGAGGCGGAGTTCGATCGCGTCTGCGACAGCGAGTCGCGGGAGATCGAACGGCGGCGCAGCCACTACCTCGGCGGTCGTGAACGTCCCGAGGTGAACGGACGTTTGGCGATCGTCGTCGATGACGGGATCGCCACCGGAGCGACGACCCGTGCGGCGCTGCGGGCTGTCCGCGCACGCGGACCGAGCAAGCTTGTGCTCGCGGTTCCGGTCGCGCCGACCGACACCCTCGACGCCATGTGCGACGAGGCCGACGAGATTGTTTGCCTGGAGGCTCATGACGCGTTTGGAGCTATTGGATTTTTTTACGCGGATTTTCGTCAGGTCGCCGACGAGGAGGTGATAGATATCCTGAACGCCTCGGAGGGTCTCTTGAAGCGCCAATGATCCTTCAAAACCCGACGTCGCTACCGTGACCGGGGCAAGCAACATAGGTTCGGCCTCTCGACGTTTTTCGATCTTGACCACACATAAATTCTTCGACGAATGCGGGAGGATTCATGCGAATTGGCGTACCCAAGGAAATCAAGGACAATGAATATCGGGTAGGTCTCATACCTTCTTCGGCGGCCGAACTCGTTCAACATGGTCACGAAGTCATCGTCGAAAGCGGCGCGGGAACCGGCGCGGGAATTGACGACGGAGCATATCGCGACGCCGGCGCAATGCTGTGCGACGGACCAGATTTAATCTTTGAAACCGCGGAACTTATCATCAAGGTCAAGGAGCCGCAGCCGCTGGAGCGGTCTATGCTGCGACCAGGTCAGATCCTATTCACCTATTTCCACTTGGCGCCGGATGCGCGACAGACGCGGGATCTCATGCTATCCGGGGCGCATTGCATCGCCTATGAAACCGTAACCTCGGCGACAGGCGGTCTTCCATTGCTGACGCCAATGTCGGAGGTCGCGGGCCGGCTTGCTCCGCAAATTGGCGCTCACTGCTTGGAGAAGCCGGCCGGCGGGCGCGGCGTGCTGCTCGCCGGCGTGCCGGGTGTGCCTGCTGCGGAAGTGGTCATCCTGGGCGCCGGCGTCGTGGGAACTCATGCGGCGACGATCGCGCTGGGCATGGGCGCGAACATCATCGTGGTGGACCGCAGTCCGGACGCGTTGCGCAAGATTGATCTTCGCTTTGGGAATTCAGTGCGCACAATTTTTTCTACCCGCGCAGCCATCATCGAGCTGGTGAAGCGCGCCGATCTTTTGATCGGGGCGGTTCTCGTGCCCGGCGCGAAGGCTCCAAAGATCATAAGTCGCGAGATGCTCGGCGTCATGAAGCCCGGGAGCGTCATCGTCGATGTGGCGATAGACCAGGGCGGCTGCTGCGAGAGTTCGAAGCCGACGACACATTCCGATCCGATATATGTCGTGGATGGAATCGTGCATTATTGCGTCACCAATATGCCCGGCGCCGTGCCGCGGACGTCGACATTCGCACTTAATAACGCCACTCTCCCGTTTGTTCTCGCAATCGCCGACAAAGGCTGGCGCGAAG
>Ga0265331_10002164_pt1 | contig 13507 bp, 8 predicted proteins | sample 41923metaG_FD_202088 | JGI IMG/M metagenome (GOLD analysis project Ga0265331, IMG submission 202088) | Rhizosphere microbial communities from Carex aquatilis grown in University of Washington, Seatle, WA, United States - 4-19-23 metaG | ecosystem: Host-associated > Plants > Roots > Rhizosphere >...
TCAAGTTCAGTGACTGAAGCGTTGCGTTGATCCAAGATGTATTACTCGCTGATAGCCGCTGCCGCAGACCCGTTTGGGCACGCTACCGCCCTGCAAGGAACCGTCAGTCGCTCCTCGCATCGAATTGTACAAGCCCGCAGCACGTACCTGCTTGGCTCCGGGAAAACTCAGCTGCTTACCGGATGCGAACAGCTCATTCTCATACCCTGCGACTCTCCACATCCCGCCGCATCTGCTCGATCTCGGCGCGCAGAACCTCGTATTCCCGCATCTTGATCTGCAGGAACTCGACGGTGAGACTGGCTTTCTCTTCGATACCCCGTGGTGTCAGCAGGTACATGTAGGCTGCTTTACTGTGGCTATTCTTGAAACGGCTGGCCTTGATCCAACCCTTGCGGATCAGGGCTTGCACGCAATAGTTGACCTTCCCCAGGCTGATTCCCAACTCGCGAGCCGCCTCGCGCTGACTCAGGCGGGGATTCGCCTCGAGCAGGCGCATCAGCTTGTATCGCATCTCATCCGTGACCACAGCACTCACCCAGTCGCCGCGGAGAGCACGAATCCGACAGGTACCCGTACCGAAGCATCCTGGCCCAGGAGCTTCAGGAGCACCAAAACACGCTCGGAACCCGAGTGCCGCTCGAACACTCCCTCCAGGCCCCCAAAAGGGCCGGCAGCGATGCGAACGCGCGAGCCCGGCGACAATGGCAGGGGAGGGCGCAGTCGGTGCAAACCGGACTCCGCATCCTCCCGCTCGCGCAGCTCACGAATAATATGCTCAGGAACAGCGGTATATTGGGGTCCGAAGCGGACGATACCGGCCACTCCCACGGTGGATCTCACGGGACTCAGAGACTGCCGACCTTCTTCAACTCGAACGAAGAGGTAACGGGGGAAAAGGGACACGACTCGATCTATCCACCGACCGCGACGCTGCACCGTTTGGAGAAGCCGCGGAAGGTAGACCTCATAATTTTGACGCTCGAGGTTCGACTGAGCGCTCGTCTCACCGGATGCCTTGCTATAAATGAGATACCAACGCAACATGGGTCAAAGCACCTGAGGTGCGTGTTCTCTGCGCGAATTCCGCGCTTCTTGCATCGTGACGACTGCAAGACAGTTGCACCCTGACATATGTTCAACTATTGAACGCATAGCGTAAGGGCAGGGTCGGAGCGTGTCAACCGCTCGGCTGTCGTGTTGCTGGATGGCGAATGACACTACTCCGCGCCGCTTTCCGCTCTTGGATCGACAGCTGGGTGGGATGATTGCGAGCTTGCGAAGTCCGTTCTGCAACCGGATGCGAGCGAATTTTGGGTTATGGACCCGGCCGTCGCATACCAAAGCCCAAATTTGCCATTCAGCTCTGGTTCAGGTGTGGTTCACCTTAGTCATTCTTTGTTCATGTATTCGTAACACTCAATCTGCAGTGAGGCCTTCGCAGGCAGCTTTTCGGCCTCCTTGCGGTGCGTTTTGATGCGCTGCCAGATTGAGATTTCCTATCGGATGCGTGCGTTGTTGAGCGTTGACTTCCTCGCCCCGGGCGAGTAAAAACCCTCGCCAATTACATAATTTGTCTCTATTTTTTACACCCGCACTAGGGGGAAGGGATTACTACTCAGTGCCACAGTGCTCGACTTGGGGCAGCGGTTCTGTGTCCGCACATTCCTCCGAATCAGGGCGGACTTCGCGCAACAGCCCCTTCGTGCGCTGGACAAGCGCCGAGATATGTGAATTTGGTTCCATTCCCGCCGGCCTTCGTTGTTTACCCTTGTCCGCTGTCCCCGGGAGTCGGTAAGTGAGTACCGCACGGAATCGTTTTGGCGATCGGGGACTCATGGACCGCCGCAGCTCGAGCGCGGGTCGTGAACAACGCAATGAGGACGGAATGCAGGTGAGCATCTCGGGAGCCGCACTATTGTCGCGGGCTTCACAAGCTGTCCTCAAGCTTTCGCGGCCGACTAAGCGTCTAGTCATGCTCGGAGCGGACGCTTTGATGTTGCCTGCCTGCCTGTTGCTGGCGTTGACCCTGAAGTTCGACCGCCTCGTCGGGCCTGACCGGATTGAGTCACTTCTGGCATGTGCCGTGGGTTGCGGTGTAATTGCCTTCTCCATTCTAGGCTTCTACCGGGCTGTTATCCGCTTCATGGGCGTAAAAGCCATCGGGCGCATGATCGTCGGCGTCACGCTGGCGGTATTGGGTCTTGCGGGTTGTGCGCGGTTTGGGCTGAGTGGGCCGGCCCCCGCATCGCTTCTGACCATCTACTGGGCAATCGCTCTCCTTTATGTGGGCGGCAGCCGCTTCATCGTCCGATACTTTTACCTGTATGGAGCCAAGCCCAGTAGCGCCAAGCGTGTGGCCATTTACGGTGCCGGTGAAGCCGGCGCCAGGCTGTCCGCAGTACTGATGGGTGGCCCCGATTTCGAGCCTGTTGCGTTCGTCGATGATCGTGCTGCGCTGCAGGGCAGTCAGATCAACGGCTTGAGTGTCTACGCTCCAGACGATTTGCCGCAACTGGTCGTGACTCGGCACATCGAGCGAGTGTTGCTGGCGATGCCATCGGCGTCACACCGACGCCGGCGCGAGGTTCTGGCCGGTTTGGAGCCGTTGTCCGTGCACGTCCAATCGTTGCCCGACCTGGCGGATATCATCAGCGGCAAGGCTCGTATCGATGAGCTGCGCGAAGTGGATGTATGTGATCTGCTGGGGCGTGACCCGGTACCGCCGAATCCGCAGCTGTTCGCGTCCTCTATCGCCCGCAAGAGTGTAATGGTTACCGGCGCGGGAGGCTCCATCGGTTCGGAGCTGTGCCGGCAGATTTTGCGGGTTGCCCCAACGCGCCTGGTTCTGTTCGAAATGTCGGAGCTCGCCCTCTACAACATCGAACGGGAGTTGCATGAAATTGCCGTGCGAGAGCAGGTTGACGTCGAGATCGTGCCGCTGTTGGGCAATGCCAACGATCGAGAGCGTGTGCGCGAGGTACTGCTGACCTATGCGGTACAAACTGTCTATCACGCTGCCGCTTACAAGCATGTTCCGATTGTTGAGCACAATGTCATCCGCGGCATTCACAATAATGTCATCTGCACCTGGAACGCCGCGCAGGCCGCATTAGAGACGGGTGTCGAGACTTTCGTTCTCATTTCGACCGACAAGGCCGTCAACCCAACCAATGTCATGGGCGCCACCAAGCGTCTGGCTGAGCTTGTCCTGCAGGGATTGCAGGAGCGAACTACGAGCACCCGCTTCTGCATGGTCAGGTTCGGAAATGTTCTCGGCTCTTCCGGTTCCGTTGTCCCGCTGTTCCAGGAGCAGATCCGCCGCGGCGGGCCTGTAACGGTGACGCACCCTCAGGTCATCCGCTACTTCATGACGATTCCCGAAGCGGCGCAGCTCGTGATTCAGGCCGGCTCGATGGCAAAGGGCGGAGACGTCTTTGTGCTCGACATGGGTCGGCCGGTGCGCATCGACGATCTCGCCCGTCGGATGATCAACCTCATGGGTCTCAGCGTACGCGATCCGGGCAACCCGGAGGGCGATATTGAAATTACTTACACGGGATTACGCACTGCCGAGAAGCTATTCGAAGAGTTGCTGATCGGTAACAACATCACCAAGACCGACCACCCCATGATCATGCGGGCCATGGAGCACTCGATTCCGTGGAGTCGCATGCAGCAAGTCTTAGAGGGCCTCAACTCGGCCCTGCAGTCTTCAGACTGCGGTCGGGCGCTGGTTCTCTTGCGCGAAGCCGTCGCCGAATACCGTCCGGCGGAAGATATCCGCGACTACGTCTGGACCCGAAATACGGTCCTACTGCCTGCCACGAGCGACAATAAGGTCGCCGACCTCGCCTCCAAGCGTCGTCACACGGAAGGATCTGTGCATTCCCTCCAAAAGTGGCGCCGGGACAACTTGGCGGCACGCCCCGATACCTGAGTCATTCCCCGACGTGTCCGGCCACGACACTGAATTCGTGCGCCATGTTGAGAGTCCCCCGCCGATCGTAAATCAGCCCGATGTCCCCGCGGCTATCGATTCCATACTCGATGTAGCAGGCCGTGCCCGTTACCTTATCGACCAGGAAGAGCCCGGACAGATCGCGGTCCGGGACCAGCCCATCACCCGTTATTCTGATTTTGGTGGTGCCATAGGCCCTGTCGGCGGGATCGGATATGTAAGCGGGCGTGCCTGCGAGTCTGGCGCGGCTCGCAACGACCGCAAACAGGCTCTGGCTTCGATCTAGCCAGGCATTCTTGTACCGGATCGGCGTGTCATGAGTCTCGCAGTACTCGATCGACCAGTCCGCATCCGAGTGGATCGGCTCGGCCCCTTCCAACGTAAGCTCGCCGGAGGCAGATGACGCCAGAATCTTCCGTCGCGTGCCCGTCGCGTTGTGCACGAGGAAGGAGTTCTTGTAGAGGCCTTGGTGAGCATCATGCAGGTCCGTCGCCACCTCGATCGTGTCGTCTCGTGCAGTATTGTTCCTGCGAACGGCGAGATGTCTTACCTGCCTGATCGGATGGATCTTGCTGAACACGGCGGCCGGGGTTTCCGTGCTGACGCTGGCGTGGTAGCGCAGGAACTGGGCTTCCCCCAGGTCGAGGCCCGGTATGAAAGGCCCCCCGTAAGATGCCGAATAGGTCGGATGGGTCATCTTGTTGAAATGCGTCCAGGCGCGCCGGTCGTTGATCGCGGCCGGACTGTTGGTGCCGCCGTCGAGCATCACCTTGCCGAGTCTGAGTGACCCTGCGACGTCGATATGGAAGTGGTCCAGCATTCCGCCAAAATAGAAGTTGTCGAGAATCAGTGAGCCGGTCGGCGCGATGGTGATGGCGGCGGCCGACTGTGGCCGGCCGAAACCGTCGTCTATCTTCCCGCTCAACACATAAATCGGGCTGCCGTCGACGTAGATACCGCCACTCAGTGCACCCTCGATACGCAAGCCATGACAATAGATGTTGTTACAGCCGTTATTGAAAATGACGGCCGACGTTCTGGCCGGATCGTCGCCGCGGCTGACGTGTCCGAGGATGTCGATATTCGTGTAGTTCGAATCCCAGCAGTTATCGACCACCAGGGCCGGGCAGGGACCGCCCGAGAAGATCAGGTCATCCAGGCGCCACATGTGGCTCAGTTGATTCATGTGCAGGCAGCCCAGGTTGCCCTGCGCGCCGTAGATTCTCAGGCGGGCGATGCGCCCGGCGTTGGGACCGGGTGTGCCGTTGCCGACCTCGAGCACATAGTCCGCAAAGCCGCCGGGGAGTAGGACGGTGTCATGTCTGCAGTCACCGGCGATGTCGTTCTGAACCAGAGTCTGCACCTTGCCCGTAACCTGATAGGTGCCTGCGGGGATGCGGACCGCGCCGCGAATCTGCAGTGCGCTATACAGATCAATGGTCGGCGCATTGGCGGCGACCGGCGCAGCGGGTGCGAGGTCGTTGCCTGCCAGCGAAGCCAACAATACTTTGGGAATGTCCCGGCGCTGCAACCTCGGATCCACCTCTAGAAGTGATAGCTCAGCGAGAATATCGCGCCCCTGACATCGTAGAAGCTGTCAGGACGGGGTCCCTGCGGATCGGTCGGCAGGAGATGGTCGCGAGCCAGAGTGTCGTCGTAGCGGAAGTCGACACCGACATCCAAATGGGGAAGTACATTGCGCCATTGCGCGCCCAGGCCGAGATAGAACCCGTAGGCAGGCGTACCGAGCGCGTATCGCGCGGCACCGAGGAATGCATCCAGGGCTATCGGTCCGTTGAATCGGTATCGATAGTCAACCAGCCGTACTCCAACCAGGCTGTGACCTTCAATGTTTTCGACCTCCACCCGAGTGCCGAGGTCGTTGTGCTCGGAAACAGCGCGCCGGGCGCCGATCGCGAAGTGGTATCCGTCCTTCTGTGGGTCTCGGGTCTTGTGGGTGGCGTCCTCCAGATCGACGGTAACCTGGTAGCGATGTACACCGGCATCGATGAATATCTCGCCCAGCTTCTCCTCGCTGCCGCCACTGGACTCCCTGAGGCCGCTGATTGCGGCAGTGAGCCCGGACTGCAGATCGTTGTAGCGGACGAACCCCGCTATGCGGGTGAAGCTCGCGCCAAAAGAGTCCTTTCCGGCGTCGAATTCTCCGCCTACGATCATCCCCTTCACCGGCCGCGAATACGCCACCGTCAGCTCGTGATAGCGGCCGTAGTGTATGGCGCCGTAGTTCTCATTCTGCAGGGTGCGATAGCGCAGCTCGAGCAGACCGCCGAACGTGGCATCCCAACCAAGACGTACCATGTTGGTTCTGGCAACGACATCGTCGCGAAATAGACGCTGATCGGCGCCCCAGTTGCCGGTAACGAGGCCGTCCTGCGTCATCCCATCCTGGTAGACGCTGTGGACGTACCAGGCGTTCTGCCATTCGGCAGTCTCGAATGTCAGGTCGAAGCGCTCGAATAATCTCGGGAAATGAATGCCGACAGACAAAGCGGAGTTGCCCAGCAGAAAGTTGCTGCCGCGCGAGGTGTCTTCGCCCGCATACTCCGCGTAGACGACGAACGGAACTCTGCCGGGGAACAGGAAGCTGCTGGTGATGGCAGCCTGTTGGTTGCCGAACTGGCTGTTGAAAGCCAGGTTGTTACCGGTGTTATCGAAGGAGGATGGGTTGAAGAATCCCTTGAGCAGGTCTTTCGGCGATTGCGGTCTGCCAGCGCCACCGTACTGCAGCAGTCGGTTCAATCCCAATGACCAGCCACTGGCCGGCTCCATCGATAGATGTACCCCGAACAACTCCGGTGTACCTGTTTTCTGATAATAACTGCCGTCGGGTTTTTGGAACGTTATCGCGTTCGATCGGGACATGCGCGCATCGAAGATCTCGTAATGTAGTCCCAACCGCGTGAAAGGCTCATAGTTCGAGATCGTCACCGACGGCATCGTCGGCGCCTCGCTGCTCATCAGCATGCTGCTGTCGTACAGGGGCGAGAACCAGTGCGGCCGAAACCCGATGTCAATCTGCGCGTAGCTGCCGCCCAGGCTGATCATGCTGCCGGTGAAATTGGTGCGGCCCTCGTAGCCAACCGCACCCACCTGGGCGAGCAGATAATCGCTCGGCTGCCAGTAGGCCGCTGCCGAGGCCTGCCACGCGCTCTTGCTCCCCATGCCATAGCTGTTTGGCAGGGTGTCGTTTGCACCAGTGCCGTGCGCGCCCTCGACACTTGCATGCGTGAGGCCGGAGCTGTGCGTATATCGCGCGAGGTACCGCTCGACCCGCTCGCAGAGCGCCGCATCAATCTTGCAGGCCTTGGGCAGCGCCTTGATGACCGTGGCTGCGGCGATCGGCCGTGTCAGCACCGGCTGGTCGCCGAGAATCAGCACCCGCTCGATCTGGGACTCGATTTCCGGCTCGAGGTTGAGAGGTAGATAGGGCGTGACGCCCCGTCCGAAGGACTGCGCCTGGAACACGAGCAGCAGCCATGGCGCAACTCTTCCGACTTTCCTCATGAGGCTCCCTTTAGCGTGCACCGAAGGTCTCGCAATTGACACGTGTATGGTGGAACATGCGCAAATTATTGCATGCGAGCCGCCCCGGGTCGGCGACAAATTATGCCCAAGAGAGCCTTGATTACCGGCATCACCGGTCAGGACGGCGCCTACCTGGCGGAACTGCTGCTCGGCAAGGGTTACGATGTCCACGGAATCAAGCGTCGTGCGTCGTCATTCAATACGGACCGCATCGATCACCTGTACCAGGATCCCCACGAGCGGGGGGTGCGGCTGTATCTGCATTACGGCGATCTTACAGACGCGACCAACCTCATCCGTATCGTGCAACAGGTCCAGCCTGAGGAAATTTACAACCTGGCGGCCCAGAGTCACGTGCACGTCTCGTTCGAGACGCCCGAGTACACGGCGAATTCCGATGCCTTAGGAACGCTGCGTCTTCTCGAGGCGGTCCGTATTCTGGGCATGGAGCAGAAAACCCGTTTTTACCAGGCGTCCACTTCGGAAATGTTTGGCAAGGTGATGGAAACACCGCAACGTGAAACCACACCCTTTTATCCACGCTCCCCTTACGGGGCGGCCAAGGTCTACGCCCACTGGATCACGATCAATTATCGTGAGGCGTACGGCATGTTTGCCTGCAGCGGCATTCTCTTCAATCACGAGTCGCCGATTCGCGGTGAAACGTTCGTAACACGTAAGATCACCCGCGGTCTCGCGCGCATCCATCAGCAGCTCGAGAGCTGTTTGTATCTGGGCAACCTCGATTCGCTGCGCGACTGGGGCCATGCGCGCGACTACGTGCGGGCGCAGTGGCTGATGTTGCAGCAGCCCGAGCCCGAGGATTTTGTCATCGCCACCGGCGAGCAGCACTCCGTGAGGGAGTTCGTGACTCGTGCCGCATCCAAGCTCGACATGGCGATCGAGTGGCGCGGTAAAGGGCTCGACGAGCAGGGGATCGACACACGCACCGGCAAAGTGGTCGTGAAAATCGATCCACGCTATTTCCGGCCCACTGAAGTCGACACGCTGCTCGGAGACGCCACCAAGGCGCGCACGAAGCTCGGCTGGAAGCCGGAAATCGGCTTTGACGGTCTGGTTGCCGAGATGATTGCGGAAGACCTGGAAATTGCGCGCCGGGATGCCGTCATTGCCCGCGAGGGTTTCAAGACCTACAAATATCGCGAATGAATCCAGAGAGCTCGATTTTCGTCGCCGGTCACCGTGGCCTGGTGGGCTCTGCCATCGTGCGGCGTCTGCTGGCGGGAGGCTTCCGCAACCTGGTCCTGCGAGATCGCCAGGCGCTCGATCTGACGCGGCAGAGCGCCGTCGAGAGCTTCTTCTCCGAGGCTCGCCCGCAGTACGTGTTCTTCGCGGCCGCCAAGGTCGGCGGCATTCTGGCGAACGACAGTTATCCGGCGGAATTCCTGCAGGACAATCTCGTCATCCAGACCAACATCATCGATGCCGCCTATCGCAGCGGGGCACGCAAGTTGCTGTTCCTGGGCTCGAGCTGTATCTACCCGAAACATGCACCCCAGCCGATTCCGGAGGACAGTCTGCTGACCGGCCCGCTCGAACCCACCAACGAGTGGTACGCGATCGCCAAGATCGCTGGCCTGAAGATGTGTCAGGCCTACCGGCGCCAGTACGGCTTCAACGCCATTTCCGCCATGCCGACCAACCTGTATGGACCGGGTGACAATTTCAGCTTGCGCACCTCGCACGTGCTGCCTGCATTGTTACGTAAGATTCACGATGCGAAGGAGCGCGGCCTGTCCGAGGTCGAAGTGTGGGGCACCGGCAAGCCGCGGCGCGAGTTCCTACACGTCGACGATCTGGCCGATGCCTGCGTTTTTCTCATGCAGAACTATGACGGCGATGGCTGGATCAATGTCGGTTGGGGGCGGGATGAGACTATCGCCGAGCTGGCTCGGACCATCTGCCGCGTCGTGGGATTCAAGGGCGAGCTTCGTTTCGACACGTCGAAGCCGGACGGCACACCGCGTAAGTTGCTCGACACCACGCGACTGACAGCCCTCGGCTGGTCGCCTCGCATTGAACTCGAAGCAGGCATTCGCTCCACTTATGAATGGTTCCTGAACAATCGCGAGGTCGTGAAGACCTGACGCGACACTGTCGCTGCAAAAAGCGCGGGGGGAACTCGGGATACAAGGCGATACTCCGAAGTCGTTCGGGCTTCAGTACAATCGCCGTTTGGCGCGTTAAACGACGAAAAGGGTTCTCATGCACGTGCTGCGACGCCGGCTGGTTGGGCTGGCTTGCTTCTGTTTTTCGATGATTGCCATTCTGGGGGGCACGGACTGGGTTTATGGCCAGGCATCGGTCAGCCCGAGCGCCGACCAGATCGAGATGTTTCGTAATCTCTCCCCCGACCAGCAGCAGGCAATTATGCAGTCGCTGGGCGGCAGCGGTGGTGGACTGGGCGGTCTCAGTGGCCTCGCGGGGGGCGCTGCGGGGCAGGGCGGCGGCGGTTCTTCCGCAGCGGCCCAACAGGCGCAACGTGACAATCAGGAGAACCTCAACCGAAATCGCAGGCCTTCGGACGAAGACGAGGAGACCGAGCCTCTCGTCCCCGTACTGAAGGGCGATGACTGGGTCATCATCGAAATCGACTTTCACCTGGGGCCGCGCCCCTTGCAGATCCCGGGGCAGCCCTCGCCTGTAACCGGCCAGGGGCTGCAGCCGCCGAATGCACAGAATCTGCAGGCTCTCCAGGCCGCCGGCGCCGGGGGCTTGATCAACCAGCAGTTGCCGCAGAGCCTGCCCAACCCGAACAGCAACCAGAATCCATGGCAGCAGGGGCAGTCACAGACGGATCAGTCGATAGCCGACCTCATGGCCCCTGCGCCCCTGACAGAGCGGGAAGTGAGGCGCCTGAAGGACCTGATCGAGCTCATTCGCCAGAGAAATCCATACCACCTGTCGCATGAGGGTGGCCTCACGCTACCGGGGTTCGAGGAAATCCCGTTGGCGGGCCTTACCGATGACCAGGCGAGCCTGCGCCTGAGGATCGAGCCGGCCTTCCGTGAGCTGGATATCCGGCTCACGCGGCTGCCTTTGAAGCGGACCGGTATCGATGCCCTCCGGCCCTTCGGTTACGACCTGTTCGATCGTGCGCCCTCGACATTTGCGCCGATGACGAATGTCCCGGTGCCTTCCGACTATGTCATCGGCCCTGGTGACGAGCTCACTGTCCAGCTCTACGGCAGCCAGAACCGCACCCTGCGTTTGCCGGTGGGCCGCGACGGCCGGGTCAACTTTCCCGAGATCGGTCCGATTAACGTGGTCGGCGAGCGCTTCAACAGCGTCAAGGAAAGTATCGAGTCCCGGGTAGAGCGCCAGCTCATTGGCGTGCGGGCCAGCGTCTCGATGGGAGAGACCCGCACCATTCGGATATTTGTGCTCGGCGAGGCACGCAGGCCTGGAACCTACACCATCAGCAGTCTCGGGACGATTACGTCGGCTCTGTACGCGGCCGGCGGTATCAGGCCCATCGGGTCGATGCGCAGGGTTCAGCTCAAGCGCCAGGGCACCCTGGTCCGCACGCTGGATCTGTATGACCTGTTGATTCGCGGCGACACGACTGACGACAACAAGCTCGAGCAGGGAGATGTCATCTTCATTCCGCCCGTCGGATCGACCGTGAGCGTGGCTGGCGAAGTCCATCGTCCCGCGATCTACGAGGTCAAGAATGAATCGACCGTCTCCGACCTCGTGAATCTCGCCGGCGGACTCACTCCGCAGGCAGACGAAGGTAAGGCCATGTTGGCCCGGGTCGACGAGAGCCAGCACCGGGTGGTTCTGCGCGTGGACCTCGGTAAATCAGGCGCCAGGACCGAGCCTTTGCGCAACGGCGATGTTCTACGGGTGAGCCGCCTGCGGCCGACGCTCGACGCCGGTGTCGTCCTGTCGGGTCATGTCTTTACTCCAGGCAACTACGCCTATCGCCCGGGCATGCATCTGACCGACGTGGTTCACTCGGTGGACGACCTCGAGCCCAACGCGGATCTGCACTATTTCCTGATCCGCCGCGAGCTGCAGCCTGATCGGCGGATTACGGTGTTGTCCGCGGATTTCGCGGCTGCACTGAAGGCTCCCGGCTCGAAGGCGGATGTCGAGCTGCTGCCACGTGACCAGATCATGGTGTTCGACCAGGCAACCGGTCGCGACCACATCATTCAACCGCTGCTCGATGATCTGCGTCTGCAAGGCAACTCTCAGCACCCAACCGAGGTCGTGCACGTCGATGGCCGGGTAAAAGTGCCGGGTGAGTATCCGCTCGAGGACGGTATGACGGTAGCCGACCTCGTGCGGGCCGGCGGCGGTTTGTCGGATGCAGCCTATGGAGGCAAGGCCGAGCTGACCCGCTACAAGGTGGAGGACGGCGAGACGCGTCGCACGGACTTGATCGAGATCGACCTGGCGCTGGCGTTGAAGGGCGACCCAAAGGAAAACATCAAACTCGGCCCATACGACATTCTGAGCGTCAAAGAGCTGTCACAGTGGCACACGCAGGAGAGCGTGACGCTGACGGGTGAAGTGCGGTTCCCTGGACGATACGATATCAAGCGCGGTGAAACTCTCGTTTCGGTTCTCGCCCGCGCCGGCGGGCTGACGCCTTTTGCCTTCCCCGAAGGCAGCGTGTTCACTCGTGTGGAGTTGAGAAAGCGCGAGCAGGAGCAGATGGACATGCTCGCGAGCCGCATGCAGACGGATCTTGCTGCGATGTCGGTGGCGGGCGTGGCTGCTGGCCAGCCGAACGCGGGCGGCGCCAACGCGGTGCAGGTGGGGCAGTATCTCCTCGGCCAGATTCGGTCGCAGAAGGCAGTCGGTCGCCTGGTCATCGATCTGCCGCGAATGATGCACCAACGGGCTGGTGCATCCTCGGACGTCATCTTGCGTGACGGCGATGAGCTCATCGTGCCGAGATTCCAACAGCAGGTCACCGTCATCGGCGAAGTCCAAAGCACAACCTCGCACTTGTACAATCCCGATCTATCGCGGGATGACTACATATCGTTGAGCGGGGGCACGACGAGTCGGGCGGATAAGGGCCGGATATACGTCGTGCACGCGAACGGCAGCGTCGTGGCTGGCGCGGGTCATCGCTGGTTCGAGTCCTCGGCGGGGAATTTGAAGATCAAGCCCGGCGATACGATCGTCGTGCCGCTCGACACGGAACGGTTGCCGTCGCTGCCCTTCTGGCAAGCTGTGACGACAATCATTTATAACGTCGCTATCGCCGTGGCGGCAGTTCACTCGTTGTGACGTGATATGACTTTAAAGGGCATCGTGCTGGCCGGAGGAGCGGGGACCCGCCTGCATCCGGTCACACTCAGCATCAGCAAACAGCTGCTGCCCGTATATGACAAGCCGATGATCTATTACCCGCTGGCGGCGCTCATGCTGGCGGGTATTCGCGACATTCTGGTCATTTCCACTCCAGAGGATCTGCCGCTCTTTCAGCGGCTGCTCGGCGACGGGCACCGTTGGGGTCTGTCTCTCAGCTATGCGGAGCAGCCCAAACCCGAGGGTCTGGCACAGGCTTTCATTATTGGAAAACGGTTCGTCGGGAATGACCGCGTTGCCCTGGTATTGGGCGATAACATCTTCTACGGTCACGGCCTGCCGGAGCAGTTGCGGGCCGCAGCCCAACACACGGCCGGGGCTACGGTGTTCGCTTATCGGGTGAGCGACCCGGAGCGGTACGGTGTGGTGCAATTCGATGCGGATGGCAGGGCGCTCGACATCGAAGAGAAGCCGAAGCAGCCGAAGTCCAATTACGCTGTGACCGGTCTGTATTTTTACGATAACGATGTTCTTGATATCGCCGCCGCCCTGAGGCCTTCCGCGCGCGGCGAGCTCGAGATCACCGATGTCAACCGTGCTTACCTCGACCGCCGTACGCTGCGTGTCGAGCTCATCGGCCGTGGGATCGCCTGGCTGGATACCGGTACGCACGAGTCGCTGCTGCAGGCGGCGATGTTCATCGAGGCG
>Ga0265331_10002165_pt1 | contig 13500 bp, 13 predicted proteins | sample 41923metaG_FD_202088 | JGI IMG/M metagenome (GOLD analysis project Ga0265331, IMG submission 202088) | Rhizosphere microbial communities from Carex aquatilis grown in University of Washington, Seatle, WA, United States - 4-19-23 metaG | ecosystem: Host-associated > Plants > Roots > Rhizosphere...
GTTGAGCCACCGCCTCGCCGAGACGTGCCGCGCATGCTCGATCGACATCGAACCGCGCAAAAACGAGCGCCCGTCCGATCACGCGCCGGTGACAGCCGAATTCACGACCGGTTAGGTTGCCGTGCGCGGTGACATCGAACCGCGAGCAGGAATTCAGTCTTCGCCACTCTTGCCGGCGTCGAGCCCGAGTTCCTGAATTTTGCGCGTCAGTGTATTGCGCCCCAGCCCCAATAGCTGAGAGGCTTCGATGCGCCGCCCGCCGGTATGCGCGAGCGCCCGCGTGATGAGGGCTTTCTCAAATTGCGGGCCGAGCACGTCCATCAGGCCGGACTCCCCGCGGTTCAACGAATTCGCCACTTCGCGCTCAAGTGCGGTGATCCAGTTCTCACCGGCCGCGGCCCCCGCTTCAACGCGCAGTTCGGATGGCAGATCGTTGACATCGACGTTGACACCCGGCGCCATCACGGTCAGCCAGTGACACAAGTTCTCGATCTGGCGCACGTTGCCCGGAAAATCCTGTGCGCTCAGGAATTTCAGCGCCGCATCGGACAGGCGCTTCGGCTCGACGCCGAGTTCGCGCGCGCTCTTGGCGAGAAAATGCTTCGCTAGCAGCGGTATGTCTTCACGCCGTTCCCGCAACGGCGGCAGCCGCAGCCTGATCACGTTCAGGCGGTGAAACAGATCTTCGCGAAACAAGCCCTGTTTGACGCGCACTTCCAGGTCCTGGTGGGTCGCCGCAATCACGCGTACATTCGCTTTGATCGGCTGATGCCCGCCGACGCGATAGAACTGGCCGTCCGACAATACACGCAACAACCGCGTCTGCAGATCGGCCGGCATATCGCCGATTTCGTCGAGAAACAACGTCCCGCCATCAGCCTGCTCGAAGCGGCCGCGGCGCATGGTTTGCGCGCCCGTGAAGGCGCCGCGCTCGTGACCGAACAGTTCCGACTCAAGCAGATCCTTGGGAATCGCGGCCGTATTGATCGCGATAAAAGGTTTGGCCGCGCGCGGACTATGGCGATGCAAAGCGCTCGCCACGAGTTCCTTGCCGGTGCCGGACTCGCCCGTGATAAGGACCGTGGCGTGCGACTGCGCGAGACGGCCGATCGCGCGGAAAACTTCCTGCATCGCGGGCGCCTGACCCAAAATCTCGGGCTCCGCGCCGGGCACCTCGATCACCTCATCCTGACGCGTGCTTTCTTCCATTGCCCGCCGGATGAGTTCGACCGCGTGGTCGACATCGAACGGTTTCGGCAGATATTCGTATGCGCCGCCCTGAAATGCGGCGACCGCGCTTTCGAGGTCCGAATACGCGGTCATGATGATGACCGGCATATGCGGGTAGCGCTGCTTGGCTTGCTGCAATAGTTCGAGACCCGATTCGCCGGGCATCCGGATATCGCTGACCACCAGTTGCGGGGTTTCAGTACCCAGCGCGCCAAGCGCCTCGTCGGCGGATGAAAATGTCTTGAATGCGATGTTCTCGCGCGTAAGCGCCTTCTCGAACACCCAGCGTATCGAGCGGTCGTCGTCAATAATCCACACCGGTTTCATGATTTCGTACTTTCGCTGTTATTAATCGGCAGCAGCAACGTGAACGTGGTGTTGCCCGGCTGACTATCGAATGTGATCGTACCCCCATGCTGGGTAACGAACGTCTGGGCCAGCGTCAGGCCCAATCCGCTGCCCCCCTCGCGTCCCGACACCAGCGGATAAAAAATCTTTTCACGCATATCTTCGGGTATGCCGGGCCCCGTATCGTTGATTTGCACCACCAGCGCGTGCTTGTAACGTTTGCGCGCCAGCGTCACCTGGCGCGCGATGCGCGTCCTGAAGGTCAAACGGCCGTCGCCTTTCATCGCCTGCGCCGCGTTACGCGCGATGTTGAGCACGATCTGGATCATCTGCTCCTTGTCGCCTTTCAGGAGCGGCACGCTGGTGTCGTAGTCGCGGCGAATTGCGATGCCGCGCGGATGCTCGGCCAGTATCAGGCTGCGCACGCGCTCGAGCACTTCATGAATGTTGAGCGGCGCCGGTTGCGGCAAACGATGCGGCGTCAACAACCGGTCCATCAGCGATTGCAGGCGGTCGGCCTCCTTCATGATGACCTGCGTGTATTCGTGCAGCCCGGGCCGCTCGAGTTCATGGTCGAGCAGTTGGGCCGCACCGCGGATGCCACCCAGCGGATTCTTGATTTCGTGCGCAAGATTGCGGATCAGCTCGCGGTTGGCCTGGCTCTGGTCGTGCAGGCGTTCTTCGCGCGCGATTTTTATCTGCTGCTCGATATGCCGGAACTCGAGCAGCAAACCCTGCCAGCCCGCGACCCAGCTTTCGATCTCGACCGGCGTCAGCGTGCAGCTCAAATGCAGTTTGGCGTGGCCCGGCACGCCGATCTTCAAGTCGTGCTCGGTATAGCTGCAATTATTCGTGCGCGCGTAGTCGATCGCCGCCGCAAGCACGCGATCGTTTTCGAAAATTTCTGTAATCGTATTTCCCACAAAGCTCTTGCTGCTCAACTCGAATAAATTTTCCGCAGCGGGATTGGCCAGGCGCACGACGAGTTCGCGATCGACGATCACGATCGCCGTCGCGAGTAGGTCAAGTCCTGCTAATGCGGCAACCGCCATTGTTTAACTATCATTCCATGAGGGAGCAAGAATCAGACCAGGCGTGCAATCCCGTCGGGGGGCCGCGCCTGGTGAAATGCAATTGCACATGCTCGATCGGCCCGGCCGCCAACAAGCGGCTACTTGACGCTGGAGAGTTCTTTCCGCAGGCTCTCGACGTTGCCTTCGTGCAGCTTGACCTTGTCTTCGTAAGGCTTCAACCGCTCTTCGACCCGCGCATAGTTTTTTTCCGTGCCCAGGCGCACGTCCTTTTGTTCCGCGAGCTGTTTTTTAGCGGCATCGAGCATTTGCTGTTCCTGCGCGAGTTCCTGCTCGAGAATTTTCCGGCGCCCGGCATCGCGGCTGCGTTGTGTGTCGCTGTCGACGCTCGGGAAATTCGCGGGCTTCTGCTGCGGCGCGCGCGGCGGCGGCTGTGCAGTATTCAACGGCTCCAGGTTCAGTCCCTTGCACCCCTTGGCGTCGCCTCTAACGTTGGTGTAGCGGGTGTTGCCGTCGGCCTCAATGCACTTCCACATTTCCGCGTGCGCGAACGATGCCGCACAAGCAAGCACTAAACATAAACACATTCTCATAGCGGTCCTCGGGTAGCCGTCTATTGCAACGGTCGATACCATTTGCGGTTGACACCGCAAGATCCAAGCGGTCGCGCTAAGTCTATGTCAGAAAAGACGAACTTACAACGTCGCGGGCATTCCCAAGTTGCAAAATGCAACAGGGCGGGAGAACCCGCCCTGTTGCGATCAAGCGTGAACCTGCTCGTTCGTTTACAAGCTGTAATACATGTCGAACTCGACCGGATGGGTCGTCATGCGGAAGCGCGTGACTTCTTCCATCTTGAGCGCGATATACGCATCGAGCATGTCGTCCGAAAACACGCCGCCCGCAGTCAGGAACCCGCGGTCCTTGTCGAGATGCTCGAGCGCCATGTCGAGCGACGAGCAGACGTTAGGCACCTTCTTCGCTTGCGACGGCGGCAGATCGTACAGATTCTTGTCGATCGGATCGCCGGGGTGAATCTTGTTCTGCACGCCGTCGAGACCCGCCATCATCATCGCGGTAAACGCGAGATAGGGATTCGCTGTCGGATCCGGAAAGCGTATTTCGACGCGGCGCGCTTTCGGATTGGTGACATAAGGGATGCGGCATGACGCGGAGCGGTTGCGCGCCGAGTAAGCGAGGTTGATCGGCGCTTCGAAGCCGGGCACCAGGCGTTTGTACGAATTAGTGCCGGGATTGGTGATCGCGTTGAGCGCCTTGGCGTGCTTGATGATGCCGCCGATATAGAACAGCGCGAACTCCGACAGGCCCGCGTAACCGTTGCCCGCGAACAGGTTCTGCCCGCCTTTCCAAATCGACTGGTGCACGTGCATGCCCGAGCCGTTGTCGCCGACTACCGGCTTCGGCATGAACGTTGCGGTCTTGCCGTACGATGCAGCGACCATCTGCACGGTGTACTTGAGAATCTGGTTCCAGTCGGCGCGTTTCACGAGCTTCTCGAACTTGGTGCCGATTTCGCACTGGCCCGGCGCCGCCACTTCGTGGTGGTGCACTTCGACTTCAACGCCCTGTTGTTCGAGCGCGATGCACATTGCATTGCGGATGTCCTGCAGCGTGTCGATCGGCGGTACCGGGAAATAGCCGCCCTTGACGGGGGGACGGTGCCCCATGTTGCCGCCTTCGAGTTCCTCGCCGGACGACCACGGCGCTTCCTCGGACTTGATCTTGACCGATGAACCCGACATGTCGACACTCCAGGTTACGGAGTCGAAAATAAAAAATTCGGGTTCCGGACCGAAGTAGGCGGTGTCGCCCAGCCCGGTCGACTTCAGATACGCCTCGCCGCGCTTGGCGATCGAGCGCGGATCACGATCGTAACCTTTGCCATCCGACGGCTCGACCACGTCGCACGAGATATTCAGCACGGGCTCATCGGTGAAAGGATCCATGCGCGCCGAATCCGGGTCCGGCATCAACAGCATGTCGGAGGCTTCGATGCCTTTCCAGCCGGCAATCGACGAGCCGTCAAACGCATGGCCGTCGGTGAACTTTTCTTCGTTGAACGCCTTGACGGGTACCGACACGTGCTGCTCTTTGCCGCGCGTGTCCGTAAACCTGAAATCGACAAACTTGACTTCGTTGTCTTTGACCATCTTCATTACATCGGCTACCGCCATTGGGTTCTCCCTTACTTGAGCGTGTTTATCGAAAACGGAGGATTCCGGAGTGCACGATTCAGCACGAAATATGCCAAGCCTAAAACCGGGGGAAAACATTGTGCCACAAGTCAAATCCGGCGGCATCAGAAGTACAATTGCACCCATATAGTGCAAATCAAGTTTATTTGCACTATATGGGTGCGGATTGTGCACAAATTACATGCGGTAAAATTTTGGTTTTAATCAATATTTGGGGGCATCCCATGACCGAGATCGAGGCAATCTTAAAATCCGCACGTGCGCGTGCGCGCGAACGCGGGCTTCCCTACGAAGGCGCCCTGCTGCCGGCAGAAGCCCAAACGATTTTGCAAACACAGCCGAACGCAAAGCTCGTCGACGTGCGCAGCCGCGCCGAACTCGAGTTTGTCGGCCGGATTCCCGGCAGCGTCGAGATCGAATGGAAAACCTATCCGGGCATGCAGCCGAATCCGAAGTTTCTCGAGCAGCTGAAACAGCAGGTGCCGTCCGATGCCGTCGTGATGTTTCTGTGCCGCAGCGGCGGACGCTCGCACGATACGGCGGCGGCAGCAACCCAGGCGGGCTACCGCGACGCTTACAACATACTCGAGGGATTCGAAGGCGATCGCGACGCGGGCGGGCACCGCAATTCGGTCGGCGGGTGGCGCGCGCGCGGATTGCCCTGGACGCAAAGCTGACCCGGGTGAGGGGTGAGGCGCGATAGGTGATTCAGTGATTAAGTGATTCAGTTACTCAATCGCCCAATCACTGAATCACTGAATCACTCAATTAATGATTCACTGCTCCCAGCTCACCACGCCGAAATAACCGGTACCGAGCACCACCAGCCCGAAGGCGATGCGGTACCACGCGAACGGCGTGAAATCGTGGGTGGCGATGTAGCGCAGCAACCAGCGCACACACAGGAACGCGCAGACAAACGATACGATCATGCCGAGCGCGAATATGCCGATATCGCCGGCCTCGAACAACGCGCGATTCTTAATTAAATCGTACGCGCCCGCCGCGATCAGCGTCGGTACCGCGAGGAAAAACGAAAATTCGGTGGCGGCGCGGCGCGACAACCCGAATAAAAGTCCGCCAATGATGGTAGCACCGGAACGCGATGTCCCGGGTATCAGCGCGAACGCCTGCGCGCAGCCGACTTTCAGTGCGTCGGTCCATGTCATGTCATCCACCGACTGGACGGTAATCACGTGCTTGCGCCGCTCCGCCCACAAGATGATCAGGCCGCCGCCGATGAATGCGATGGCGACCGGTACCGGCTTGAACAGCGCCGCCTTGATGTATTTCCCGAATAGGAGGCCGAGTACTGCCGCAGGCAAAAATGCAATCGCGAGATTCACTGCGAACTGCTGCGCTTTACGGTCGGAGGCAAGACCGCTCAGCAGGCCGGCGAACTTGACGCGGTACTCCCAGACGATGGCGAGCATTGCGCCGGTCTGGATCACGATCTCGAAAATCTTGCCTTTCTCGTCGTTGAATCCCAATAACTGGCCGACGACGATCAAATGCCCGGTGCTCGATACCGGCAGAAACTCGGTGAAGCCCTCGACCGCACCGAGTATCACCACTTTGATCCACAAGAGGAAGTCCATCACGCCATTGTATTGTAGCTTCAATTCGCGCGTTTTTTTCGCGGCGCGCAGGGCGATGCAACTGGTAGCATAAGCTGACGAAATTTCCTTGCGCGCGCCGCCGACAATTCGAACCCCATGTCCCGACCATCTCCGACACGATCGCTGGCGGGAATAGGTTTGCGCGCCGCGCACTACCGGTCCTTCCTGGACGGCCGCCCGCCGATCGGCTGGCTGGAAGTGCACAGCGAGAATTATTTCGGCGCCGGCGGCTATGACATGCATGTACTCGAGCATGTGCGGCGCGAGTATCCGCTGAGCCTGCACGGCGTGGGACTGTCGTTAGGCTCGGCTGACGGATTACGCGAGCAGCATCTCGCCAAACTGCAGCGGCTCGTCGAGCGCGTCGACCCAACACTGGTGTCCGAGCATTTGTGCTGGGGCGCCTTGGGCCGGCGTCATTTCAACGATCTGCTGCCGTTGCCTTATACCGGCGAGGCCCTGACCCTGATGATCGAGCGCGTCGACCGGGTGCAAACCGCTTTGGGCCGCAGCATATTGGTTGAGAACGTTTCCAGTTATTTGCAGTATCGCGATTCAACATTGCCCGAACTCGAGTTTGCGGCGGAACTCGCGCGCCGCAGCGGGTGCGGGATTCTGCTCGACATCAACAATCTGTACGTGAACTCGGTGAATCACGAATTCGACCCGTATGCAGCGCTGGCCGCTTTGTCCGTGCAATCCGTAAAAGAAATCCATCTTGCCGGACACACCCGCGCCGAACTTTGCCTGATCGACGATCATGGCTCGCGAGTAACCGACGCCGTATGGTCGTTGTATCAAGCGGCACTTGCGCGGCTCGGCCCGGTGCGCACGCTGATCGAATGGGATACCCGGATCCCGGAACTTGACGTGCTGCTCGACGAGGCACGCAGGGCTGAAACCCTGCTGGATTCTGCCCATGTCTGAACTTGCGGCGCTGCAGGAACTCTTCGGCGCGGCCATGACCGATCGCGCGCGCGATGAACACGCGCTGCCGCTCATCGCCGGCAATGAAGTCGAGGCGCGCCAACGCCTCGCGATCTATCGCGCCAACGTCGCCGCCAACGCAGCGGGCGCACTGGCCTCGATCTACCCGATTGTCCGCACGCTCGTCGGAAATGAATTCTTCGAAGGTCTCGCGCATGCCTATTGCGGCGCGCACCCTTCGGCGAGCGGGGACCTTAACGAACTGGGCGAACATCTCGCGGAATTTTTGCCGGCGTTTGCACCCGCGCAAGCGCTGCCGTATCTCCCGGATGTCGCGCACCTCGAGTGGCTTGCGCACAGGGCGCACTATGCGGCCGATCACGCCCCGCTCGATGTCGGCAACCTGACGAGCCTCTCTGAAGACGACTACGCGCGGCTCGCTGTAATGCTGCATCCGGCGGTTGCCGTGGTGAGTTCGGCCTATCCGCTTTTCCGCATCTGGGAAGTGCATCAGGACGACTACCGCGGCGAGTTCGCTGTCGACCCGGCGGCCGGCGGTGAACGCGTCGTTGTTTACCGCCCGCAGTTTCGCGCAGCAGTCGCGCGACTTGCGCCGGGAGAGGCGATTTTTCTCACGGCCGTTGCGCGCGGCAAGCGGCTGGGGCCCGCGCTGGAAGACGCACGCAACCACGATCCGGGTTTCGATTTTGCCTCGAGCCTGCAAAACTGGACGCTGGCGAATATCGTCGTGGAACTGCGCACTGACGTGCAACCTTCAAAATGACAACGGCCGCGCAGGCGGCCGTTGCCGTGGAAATGCGCCGGTCCGTCAGGCTTTGGAATAAATCTGGGCGCCCTGCTTCACGAATTCGGCCGACTTTTCCTCCATCCCTTTCCTGAGCGCAGCCTCTTCGTCCACGCCCTGCTTCGCCGCATAGTCGCGCACGTCCTGGGTGATTTTCATCGAGCAGAAATGCGGCCCGCACATCGAGCAGAAGTGCGCGAGCTTGGCGCCTTCCTGCGGCAACGTCTCGTCGTGAAATTCCTTGGCCTTGTCGGGATCGAGGCCGAGGTTGAATTGGTCGTCCCAGCGAAATTCGAAACGCGCTTTCGACAGGGCGTTGTCGCGAATCTGCGCACCCGGATGGCCCTTGGCGAGATCGGCCGCGTGAGCGGCGATCTTGTAGGCCATGATGCCGTCCTTGACGTCGTTCTTGTCGGGCAGACCGAGGTGTTCCTTCGGCGTCACGTAGCACAGCATGGCGGTGCCATACCAGCCGATCATCGCCGCGCCGATCGCGCTGGTGATGTGGTCGTAGCCCGGCGCGATGTCGGTGGTGAGCGGCCCCAGCGTGTAAAACGGCGCCTCCTTGCAGACCTTCAACTGGCGCTCCATGTTCTCCTTGATCAGGTGCATCGGAACGTGGCCGGGCCCCTCGATCATGACCTGCACGTCGTGCTTCCACGCGATGCCGGTCAGCTCGCCGAGCGTTTCGAGTTCGGCGAACTGCGCTTCGTCGTTGGCGTCGTACCCCGAACCCGGGCGCAGGCCGTCGCCGAGCGAGAACGATACGTCGTACGCTTTCATGATGTCGCAGATGTCTTCGAAGTGCGTGTAGAGGAACGATTCCTTGTGATGCGCGAGACACCATTTCGCCATGATCGAACCGCCGCGCGAGACGATGCCGGTCATGCGTTTCGCGGTCATCGGAATATAGGCCAGGCGCACGCCCGCATGAATTGTGAAATAGTCGACACCCTGCTCGGCCTGCTCGATCAGCGTATCGCGGAACATTTCCCACGTGAGTTCTTCAGCTTTGCCGTCGACTTTCTCGAGCGCCTGGTAAATCGGCACGGTGCCGATCGGCACCGGGGAATTGCGGATGATCCATTCGCGCGTCTCGTGGATGTTCTTGCCGGTCGAAAGGTCCATCACGGTGTCGCCGCCCCAGCGCGTCGACCACGTCATTTTTTCGACTTCCTCCGCGATCGAGCTCGACAGCGCCGAGTTACCGATGTTGGCGTTGATCTTCACCAGGAAATTGCGGCCGATGATCATCGGCTCGGTTTCCGGGTGATTGATGTTGGCCGGAATAATGGCGCGCCCGCGGGCAATTTCGTCGCGCACGAATTCGGGTGTGATCACGGCGGGAATCGCGGCACCGAAGCTCTGGCCCGGATGCTGGCGCGTAATCAGTTCCGACAGGCCGTCACGACGCTGCGTTTCGCGGATCGCAATGTATTCCATTTCCGGCGTGATGATGCCTTTGCGCGCGTAATGCATCTGCGACACGTTCATGCCGGCCTTGGCACGGCGCGGGTGGCGCCGTAGGTTGAAGCGCAGTTCGGCGAGCTTCGGATCGGCGGCGCGGCTGCGACCGTAGGCCGACGTCAGATCGGGCAGCAACTCGGTGTCGTTGCGCTCGGCAATCCATTTTTCGCGCAGTGGCGCCAGGCCGGAACGAATGTCGATTTTCACCGCCGGGTCGGTATAAGGGCCAGAAGTGTCGTAGACGTAAATCGGCGGGTTTTTTTCCGCGCCCATGCCGGCCGGCGTGTCCGACTGGCTGATTTCGCGCATCGGCACTTTAAGATCGGGCCGCGAGCCCTCGATATAGACCTTGCGCGAATTGGGCAACGACTTGACCGCGGCCTCGTCGACGTGGGCCGTGGCACTCAAAAACTTGGGATTTGCGTTCATGCTTGCTCCTCGCTTAACAAACCAGGGAGGAGCGGCGCTTGCGATATGGGCGCCACGCTTCCCTGCGGCGGCATTATCCGCATCAGGTTCGAAGGGTCTATCTCACCCGGCTGCCGGCCGTAAATCCAGCCCGCCAGGACCCCCAACGTGTGACGGTCAAACTACTGGAATTATGCGATAATTGCAAGCTCGGTTTCTTGCCTCCACAGCCCGGATTTCTCTCCTCTCATGAACGCCCAAATGGACATTGAACGCGCCCGCTTCAATATGGTTGAGCAGCAAATCCGCACCTGGGATGTGCTCGATCAACATGTGCTGGATCTGCTCTTCACGGTGCGGCGGGAAGACTTCGTCCCTCCGCAATACCGCAGCCTCGCCTTCGTCGACATGGAAATCCCGTTGACGGAAAACGCGTTGTCCGGGGAGCGCATGCTCGCGCCCAAGCTCGAAGCGCGCATGGTGCAGGAACTTGCGATCAAACCGGCCGACCGCATACTCGAAGTCGGCACGGGCAGCGGCTACATGACGGCGCTGCTCGCCAAGCGCGGCGCACACGTAACCAGCGTCGAGATCAATCCCGCATTCAGCGCCGCCGCCGGCGCCAAACTCGCCGCTCACGCCATCACGAACGTGACGCTGGAAATCGGCGATGCAGCGCGCGGTTGGCACAAGCAGGCGCCGTACGACGTGATCGTGCTGACGGGGTCGGAGCCGGTACTGGCGGAAGAATTTCAGCGCAGCCTGAAACCCGGCGGACGGCTCCTGGCCGTCGTCGGCGAAGCGCCCGTGATGGAAGCGCTGCTCACGACCTACACCGGCGCCGGTGCGGCGGCCACGGTTGCGCTGTTCGAGACCTGCATCCCGATGCTGCGCAACGCGCCACAGCCTGAAAGATTCGTCTTTTGATCGAGCAATTGCCGGCAACGGCATTGCGCGAATGGCTGGCCGACAACGCCCGCGCCATGCCGCTGATCCTCGACGTGCGGGAACCGTGGGAAAACGCGATTTGCAATCTTCCGGATGCGCAGTTGCTGCCGATGCAAGAGATTCCATCACGCTGGAATGAACTGCCGCGCGATCGCGACATCGTCGTGCTCTGCCATCACGGCCTGCGCAGCCTGCAAGTCGCCAATTATCTGCAAAGCATGGGACTCGGCCGCCTCTACAACTTAAGCGGTGGCATCGCCGCGTGGGCCGAGCACGTCGACCCCGCCATGGCGCGCTACTAGCGTATGCAAACAATCGCCCGGCATTTACCATTACTGGGACTCGTTTTGTGCGGGGCGATGCACGATGCGATGGCCGCCGACTTGTTGTCGGTATATCGCGAAGCACAGACCGCCGACGCGGTCTACGCCGCGGCGCGCGCGAGCTATATGGCCGGCCAGGAAAAGCTGCCGCAGGGATTGTCCGGGTTGCTGCCCGCGGTTACCGTGCAGGCGAACACGCAGTACAACGACCGCGACATCTCCTTTCGCACGCCGTCACCCGGCCTGGTCGGCGGTAATTCCAAGTACAACTCCAATTCGGTAACCGTCACCGCGACGCAGCCGCTCTTTCGCTACCAGAACTGGATCACGTACGAGCAGGCGAAGAATCAGGTTTCCCAGGCGGACGCGACATTCCTGCAGGCAAACCAGGACCTGATTCTGCGGGTCGCACAAGCCTACTTCGACATCCTGCTCGCTGAAAGCAACGTGTCGCTCGCCACCGCCCAGAAAACGGCGTTTGCGGAACAACTGGCCCAGGCGAAACGCAATTTCGAAGTCGGGACCGCCACCATCACGGACGCCAACGACGCGCAGGCGCGGCACGACCTCGCGGTCTCGCAGGAAATCGCCGCACAAAACGATCTTGAGATCAAGAAACAGACCCTGCGCCAGATTATCGGCCGCACGGCCCCGGACATCGCGAAGATCGGCCGCGGCTTCGTCGCGCAATTACCAGCGCCCAACAACATGGACCAGTGGGTGGATAACGGCACTTCGACCAGCCTGCAGGTAAAGATCGCCCAATCCAACCTCGACATCGCTGCGCAGGACGTGACCAAGAATCGCGGCGGACACCTGCCTACGCTCGATGCCGTTGCCACCTACAATGATGCGGGCCAGGGCGCGGGGTTTCAGGCCGGACCGGGGTACGACACGACTATCCGCTACATCGGTCTTCAACTCGCGGTGCCGTTATACCAGGGCGGATTCGTCAACTCCAAGGTGCGCGAGGCGTTGGCCGGCCAGGACAAGGCCAGGCAGGACCTGGAGAACACCAAACGTACGGTAGCGCTCAACACCCGCACGGCATTTTTGGGCGTGACCAGCGGCGCCGCGCAGATCAAAGCGCTGGAAACCGCGCTCGTCTCGAGCCAGAGTTCGCTTGATTCGACCAAGCTCGGCCAGGAAGTCGGCGTAAGAACGCAGGTCGACGTGCTCAATGCCACGCAGCAGCTGATCAGCGCGCGCCGCGATTACGCGCAGGCGATCTGCACCTATGCAATCAACGTGCTGAAACTCAAGGCGGCGGCCGGCACTCTGAGCGATGAAGATCTCGCGTACGTGAACCAGTGGCTGGAAAAGTAGCGGCCGACACCAGCCCCAAAGCGGCGCTGCGCCGGCAAATCCTCGCCGCGCGCGACGCGCTGCCTGCAACGAAGCGGTGCGAACTTTCCGCCGCCATCACTTCGCAAATGCTTGCCCTCGATGCCTATCGCAATGCGGCCTGCGTTCTCGCGTACATGAGTTTCGGCAGCGAATTCGACACCACCGCCCTCGTGGCGGACGCGCTCGCATCCGGCAAGCGACTGTGCCTGCCGCGCGTCAATCGCGACACCCGCCGGCTCGAATTGCGCGAGGTAACCAACGCCGAAAGCGACCTGCAAAGCGGCACGTGGGGCATCCGCGAGCCGCGCGTGGATCGCCCGCCGGCGGATCTAGCCCGCATCGATTTCATCCTGCTGCCGGGCGTCGCGTTCACTCCGCGTTGCGACCGACTCGGCTACGGCGGCGGCTTTTACGATCGGCTGATTCCGCGGTTCGCGAGCCGGCCGCCGCTCGTCGCCGCCGCTTTCTCGCTGCAAATATGTGAGGAGGTTCCGCTCGATGCCAACGATCAACGCATCGACATCGTAATCACCGAAAGCGCAATGTTTCGAGTGGGTAATTGAGCGATTTGGTGATTGAGGACTGAATCACCCAATCACTTAATTGCTTAATCGCTGAAATGAAGCATTTCAATGACATGCGCCGTGGCGCCGCGGTGGTCGCGCGCAAAAGCGAGTCCGGCGTCGCCCATGCGGCGCGCGCGCGCGGCATCGCACAGTATTTCACCCGCGGCGGTTATCGCCGCCGCCGCATCCTGCGCGCGGACGGCTGCGCCGGCTTCGACCGCAAGCTGCACGACCTCGGCGAAATTATAGATATGCGGACCGACGA
>Ga0265331_10002167_pt1 | contig 13492 bp, 8 predicted proteins | sample 41923metaG_FD_202088 | JGI IMG/M metagenome (GOLD analysis project Ga0265331, IMG submission 202088) | Rhizosphere microbial communities from Carex aquatilis grown in University of Washington, Seatle, WA, United States - 4-19-23 metaG | ecosystem: Host-associated > Plants > Roots > Rhizosphere >...
ACGTCACCACCGTCAGATCCACCAGCAACTGGTAGCCGGTTCGCACATCTTCGCCCGCCAGCATGGCGAGCAGGATCACGGTGCAGGCGACGGCCTGGCTCAGGATCGCGACGTGCGGCGTCTTCCAACGCGGGTGGAGGCGAGCGAAAGCGGCGGGCAGGTAGCGGTCCAGCCCGATGGCGAACGGCACGCGCGCGCAGCCGGCGATCCAGGCTCCGAGCTGGCCGGTGATGCCGAAGGCAATGAGCACCGCCACAAACGGGGCCACCAGCGGTACGCCGAGCCGATCCCCCGCCGCGGCCGCCGCCTGCGCCAGGCCGGAGACGATGTTCACCTCGCCTGGCTTGAGCACGGCGAGCACCGCCAGCGTCCCGGCAATGTAGAAGGCCGCGATCGCCAGGCCGCTGATCCACGCCGCGCGCGGCACGTTGCGCTCGGGGTTTCGAATCTCGCCGCCCATCACCGCCCCAAGCTCGAGGCCGCCGAAAGCGAAGGCGATCTGCGACCAGAAGTTGAGCCGGTTCCAATCCCAACGTGGCGCCAGATCGAGCGGCGTGGCCGAACCGTGCATGATCCACACGCCGATTCCCAGCCCGACCACCAGCACGCCGGCGGTGTACGTTGCCACGGCGCCCGCATTCTGCGTCCACTTGCCCACGCGCAGGCCGACAAGGTTGGTGATGGTGCCGATCCACAGGACGGCCACCGACACCGGGATGACGAACAGGCGCGCGTCGCCCAGCCAGGCGTGGCTCGACCCCAGGCCGTAGACCGCCATTCCGATGCCCGCCAGCAGCAGGTTGGGGATGTAGAACAGGTTGCTCAGCCAGTAGCACCAGCCGCACAGGAAGCCGTGCCAGTCGCCAAAGCTGTTGCGCGTCCAGGCGTAGAGGCCGCCCTCTTCGGGAACCTTCGCGCTGAGGCGCGACACCGCCAGTGCGGACGGGATGAAGAAGAATATGGCGGCGCCCAGCCACAGGCCGATGGAGTCCGATCCGGTATGTGCCGCGGCCGCAAGCCAGCGAATCCCCACCACGGCCGCGATATTGAACAGGACCAGGTCGCGCAGGCCGAGTTCGCGCGCGAGGGCGGGTTTGCGATCGGGCATGGGGTCATCTTCATCGTACCTTGCGGCGCTGCGAGGTTTCCGGGCCCATTTTTCCGGCGGAGCACGGCGGTGGCTGCTATAGTGTAGGTGAACAGTTCAACTATCCAACTGCCATGTCCATCGTAACCGTCAAGAACAAGTACCAGATCGTCATCCCGCGCGCCGTCCGGGAACGGATTGGCGTGGCCGTCGGTGACATCCTCGAGGCGAAAGTGGAACGGGGACGGATTACGCTCACACCGAAGTCCTTGGTGGATCGCGCCATCGCCGAGGGCCTCGAAGACGTACGGAAGGGACGCGTGCGCGGTCCCTTCGATACCGTCGACGAGATGATTGACTCTCTCAAGGGGCGCAAGCATCCCACTGTCCGCAAAGCGTCCTGACTCCTGTGACCTGGGCACACACGCGGCGTTCAGAGAGGGATTACCGGGCCGCGCCGCCCGCAATCCAGAGGGCCTTCCAGAAGCAGTCCGGCTGCTGGCTAAGAACCTCACCCATCCTTCTCTGCGCGCCAAGAAATACGACGAGACCGCCGATCTCTGGCAAGCGCGCGTGAACCGCGACTGGCGCTTCTATTTTCTTATCGAGGACGACACGTACCTCATCGTGGCGATCGTCGCTCATCCGAAGTGACGCGAGCCGAGGACCGACCCCGCCAGGAGCACGCCGTCGCCGTAAGCAGCCGCCGGTCAGGCGCCCGCCCCGATACTCCAGCTAGACATGCCGCACCTCGTCTGCGCGCGCCGGTCCCGGCCACCCGGTGTGGTTCGGAGACAGCAGACCATCCTGTCGGCGTCAGCGGCCCGGAACTTTAGTCGCGGCGCCCGCGCGGCCGAAACCCGCCCTCCGGGCTGAAAGCCGCGCATGTATACTCGCAGGAAGGGACCTTGTGCCCCCTTATGCCGCCCAGGCTCACCGTCGCGCTGATTGCCGTGCTGTCCGCGTGGGCTCAGGCCCAGCCCTCGCGCTGGGACGCGGCGATGGATGCCGGCAGAACCGCCTACGAACAGGGTCACTATGCCGACGCCGAAAAGGAGTTGCAGGCGGCGCTCGGCGAGGCGGAGAGCTTCGAGAAAAACGATCCGCGCCTGGCGGCGACCCTCGACCAGCTCATCACCGTCTACCGCACCGAGGGCAAACCCATGCTGGCCGAGCCGCACTATCACCGGCTCCTGGGCATCGAGGAAGGCACCTGGGGGCCCATGGACCCGCGGCTGGTCACGGTCCTCAACGGCCTGGGCACCTTGTACACCGCGAACCGCCAGTGGGCCGACGCCGAATCGGTTTACCAGCGCGCCCTGGCGATCCGCGAGAAGGCGCTGGGCGGCGAACATCCCGAGGTCGCCGCCACCCTCGAGAATCTGGCGGCGCTCTATGCCGTGCAGGCGAAGTTCGACAACGCCGAGGCGTACTACCTTCGCGCGCTAGGGATCCGCGAGCGCTCCCAGGGCGCCGAGCACCTCAGCGTCGCCGCCACCATCGACGGACTGGCGGGGATGTACCGCGACCAGGGTAAATTCGCCGCCGCCGAGCCGCTCTTCCGCCGCGCCCTGGCCATCCGCGAAAAGGCGCTGGGACCCGATCACGCCGAGCTGGTGCCCAGCCTCGACAACCTCGCCTGGGTCTGCTACGCCCAGCGGAAATACACCGAAGCCGAGCCGCTCTACGGGCGATCTCTCCTCATCTGGGAGAAGATGGTCGGCTCCGAGCACCCCACCGTGGCCACCGCGCTCGACAACCTGGCGGGCACCTTCGTCGCGGAGGAGAAATTCGCCCAGGCGGAACCGCTCTACGGGCGCGCCCTGCTGATCCGCGAGAGAACCACGCTCTCCAACTACGACAAGCTGGCATCGGTCTACGTAGGCGAAACGAAGTACGCGCAGGCGGAGCAGGTCTACCGCCGCGCGCTGGCTTTCGCGGAGGGCAGCCTCCAGCCCGATAGCGTCCAGGTGGGCATGCTGCTGGAGCGCTACGCCGAGCTGCTCAGACTGCTGAACCGCCCCGGGGACGCGGAACGTATGCGGGCGCGCGTCCGCCAGATCCGGAAGCGGCTGGCGGAGGAGACTTCGGCAGCCGGCGCGGAACCCCCCAAGCAAGCCAAGCCGTGAGTGGGGCAGGCGTCCACGCCTGCAGCGGGTCTCCTCCAGACCCGCCCGGCGGGGTCTGGTAGTATCCTCGGATACGGACATGAACCTCAAACTGACTCTCTCTTTAATGATCGCCATCGCCGGCAGCGCCCTGTGCGCTTCCGACGTGGTGAAGACTGACAGCGGCCGCCTGAAGGGCGTCACAGCCCAAGGCGTCACATCCTTCAAAGGCATTCCGTACGCGGTAGCCCCGGTGGGCGATCTGCGCTGGAGACCGCCGCAGCCCGTGAAGCCCTGGAGCGGCGTCCGCCCGGCTTCCGAATACGGCGCCGACTGCATGCAAAAGCCCTTCCCCGGAGACGCCGCGCCGCTGGGCGTCACGCCCGCCGAGGATTGCCTCTACATGAACGTCTGGATCCCGGCCTCCGGAGCGGCCAAGAAGCTGCCGGTGCTGGTGTGGATCTACGGCGGCGGATTCGTCAACGGAGGCAGCTCGCCCGCGGTCTACGACGGCAGCCAGTTCGCCAAACGCGGCGTGGTCTTCGTCAGCTTCAATTACCGGCTGGGCCGCTTCGGCTTCTTCGGCTTCCCGGCGCTGACCAGCGAAAACCCCACCGAACCCCACGGCAACTACGCCTACATGGACCAGATCGCGGCGCTGAAATGGGTGCGCCGCAACGCTGCGGCCTTCGGCGGCGATCCGGGCAACGTCACGTTGTTCGGCGAGTCGGCGGGCGGAGGATCGGTATTCGCCATGCTCACCTCGCCTCTCAGCCAGGGCCTTTTTCAGAAGGCTATCATCGAATCCGGCGGAGGCCGCAGCGGTCTTTTCCCGCCACGCTATCTGAGTAAGGTGAGCCCGACCGGGATGCCCTCGGCCGAAACGGCAGGCCTGGCGTTCGCCAAGAAGGCGGGCGTGAGCGGCGAGGGCCCGGAAGCTCTGGCGGCCTTGCGAAAGCTTCCCGCCGAAGCCGTGACCGACGGCCTGAATATGGCTACCATGATGACGCCGACCTACGCGGGGCCGATGATCGACGGCCATGTGATCGTGGAGACTCCCGATGCCGCCTACGCCGCGGGCCGCGGAGCCAAGATTCCGCTGATTGCCGGGGCGAACAGCCAGGACATCGGCTTCAATTCGGCAAAGACCATGGACGAACTGCTCGGCCGCTTCGGCGCGAATGGCGACAAGGCCAAGGCGGCGTTCGATCCCGCCAGCACCGGCAACGTGCGCCAGGTCGGGACGCTAGTGGCGGCCGATCAGATGATGATCGAGCCGGCGCGATTCACGGTGCGCACGCTCGCGGCGGCCGGCCAGCCCGCTTACGAGTACCGCTTCTCCTATGTCGCCCTGTCGATGCGCAAGCAATGGAAGGGCGCGCCGCACGCCACCGAGATCCCCTTCGTCTTCGACACCGTCGAAGCGCGCTACGCCAAGGACCTGGCGCCCCAGGACAAGGCGACAGCTGAGGCGGCGAACACCTATTGGGTGAATTTCGCGAAGACCGGCAATCCCAACGGAAAAGGACTGCCGGAATGGCCGGCCTACGACGCCAAGACCGACCAGTTGATGGATTTCACGCCGGACGGCCCCGTAGCAAAGCCGGACCCGTGGAAAGAACGCCTCGACCTGGTCGAGGGCATCGCGACAAAGAAATGAGACTCGCGATCTTCCTGCTGGCGGCCGCGGCTTGGGCTCAGGCTCAATCCACCGCCAACCTGGTACAGGTGCCCGTCGTGGTACGCGACCGCGACGGGCATGCAGTGCAACGTCTCCTCAAAGAGGCCTTCGAGTTGTACGACCGCGGCAAGCGGCAGCAGATCGTGTCCTTCGCCGAAACCAGGCTGGGCGAGCAGACCGTCCCCGCGCGTCAGGTGGCGCTCCTGTTCGACGATGTCGGGATTCGCGACTCCGCCGATGTCACGCGAGTCCGCAATGCCGCCGCACGGCACCTGGCGGCCTTGCAGCCCGGCGAGCGCGCCTCGATCGCCAGCACCACCTGCCGCGTGCTCCTCGACTTCACGGAAGACCGGGCGAAGCTGCAGGAAGCGGTCTCGCGGATTTCCTTTGGGTCGCCTCCGGTCTGCCGGGTGGCGCGGAAGGAAGTGCTGCAGCTTTCCGTGCTGAGCTCGCTGGTGCGTCAGGTCGCGCTCGCGCCCGGCCAGCGCGGCGTGATTCTCATCTCCCGCGGGTTCTACGTGGGCCACGACCGGACGGCCGAGATGACACAACTGATCGACCAGGCGATCGGCTCGAAGGTCCGCATCGACGCGCTGGATGTGGGCGGAGTGTCCGGGAGCCCTACGATAGAGACCACACACCCCTTCTCTCCGGGCCCCCCGGACACGGTAACCCGGCAGACGGGTGGTCAGCAGCTGCAACAGGTACCGCCGAGCCACCCTGTGGCGTTGATCGAGCTGACCAGCGGCACCGGAGGCACATATGTTGCTGCCGGCAACGACCTCGACGTAGGTTTCCGCAGCCTCGCGACGCCGGAGAGTTTCTATCTCCTCGGCTTCGCGCCCGGCGGCGCCCAGGCGGGCGCCGGCTTCCACGAGTTGAAGGTGAAGGTAAAGGACCCGCGCCAACTTGCGGTGCAGGCCCGCATCGGGTACGCTGCGGGGGCGCGGAAGCAAGAATAGAATCATGAAACGCATCGGTGCGGTGGCGGTTGTCACGATGAGCACGGCTCTTGCCGCGCCGGCCCTTTGGGCTCAGGCCGAAACGCCGACGTTTCAATCGGGCGTGAAACTGGTGCAGGTGCCCGTCGTGGTGCGCGACCGCGACGGGCATGCGGTCAAAGGCCTCCACAAAGAGGACTTCGAGCTTCTCGACAAGGGCAAACGGCAGGAGATCGTCTCCTTCGCGGAAACCAGGCCGGGCCAGCAGACCGCCCCCGACAGGTCGCTGCCAGGAACGAGCTCGCCGGCCGGGGGCGGCGTGGCAGTTCCCGAACGCTTCGTGGCGTTTCTGTTCGACGATGCTGCGATTCGGGGCCCCGCCGATCTCACGCGAGTCCGCGATGCGGCCACGCGGCAACTGGCGGCCCTGCAGCCGGGCGACCGGGCCTCGGTCGTCACCACCACCTGCCGGGTGCTCCTCGATTTCACGGACGACCGCGCCAAGCTGCAGGAAGCCGTCTCGCATATTGCCTACGGATCGCCGCCGGTCTGCCGCGTGGCGAGGACGGAGGTGCTGCAGCTCTCCGTACTCAGCTCGCTGGTGCGCCGCGTCGCGCTCGTACCTGGCGAGCGCAGCGTCATCCTCATCTCGCCCGGCTTCTACGTCGGCCACGACCGGACCGCCGAGATGGCCCAACTGATCGATCAGGCGATCGGCTCGAAGGTGCGCATCGATGCGCTGGATGTGGGCGGGGTGGGCAGTGGCGGCATCCGGCCCGTGAACCCCTACGACTCTGGGGACGCGATGGATCGCGGGATGGGGCGGCAGCAGGGGTACGTACCACCCGGTAACCCCGTGACGTTGACCGAACTGGCCCGCGGAACGGGAGGCACTTATGTGGCGGCCGGCAACGACTTCGACGCGGGCTTCCGCCAGCTCGCGACGCCGGAGAGCTTCTACCTCCTCGGCTTCTCGCCCGGCGACGCGAAGGCGGACGGCAGCTTTCACGAGCTGAAAGTGAAGCTGAAAGACCCCCGCAAGCTCACGGTGCAAGCCCGCGCCGGCTACTATGCGGGCGCCCGGCCGTAGTGGGGCGGCTCTCCAGAGCTGCGCCGGACGTCCACGTCCGGCTTGCTTCGTCTCAGGAAGTTGGACGGAGGCGGGTCTGGAGACCCGCTGCAGGACTGGAGTCCTGCCCCACCCCTCAAGCCAGCGCGAAGAACACGTCGAGGCGACGGACCATTCCGGTGCGCTCGAAGACGGCGGCGCTGGTGTCGTTGTCCAGTTCGAGCCCGTCAACAGTGCGGCGTGAGCCGTCGGCGCCCGAAATCTCGATCCGTGGAGGCCCCGCCCGGTGAGCAACCACGGGCACCTGGCACACAGTGAACGCGAGCGTACCGGGCTCGAGAGCGAGACCGTAGAACGGGAACGTCCGCGCCTCCTTCAGGAACTCATCGCGGTTCACCAGGTGAGCCCGGAAGCCGAGCCGTCCCGCTTCGACCGCGACGCCCATCTCGCCCAGCCGCGAGATGAGATCCTCCTTCACCTGGCCGGTCATGCCGGGCTGCTGCACACCAGCGAATCCGGGCGTGTGCGAATAGGGATCGGTGGGAATCGCGCCGTAGAGCTCGGGCGGTTTGTGCGCGCCGATGCCCTCGCGGATGTCACGATAGTGGCTGCGCAGTCGCTCGACAATCGCGGCGTCTTCCCCGGAGGCGGCCGCGCGGTCCATCGCTTCCTGAACCGCGAGCAGCAGCTTCGAAACCATGTGCCAGTAGATGCAGCCCAGCCCCTCGTACTTGTAGAACGTGCCCGAGCGGCCGGTGAACGACTGGTGATCGAAGACCTCCTCGTATACCGCGAGGACCTGGTCGCGCTCCGCGTCCGGCAGGCCGAGCGGCACGAGCGCCTCCTTGAGCAGCGTAGCGTTGCGGAACGCGGCGTTGAAGTGAGCCACGCCGTTCACGTCCTGTATAGCGATGCGGCGGTCGGCCAGCGCTTTCGACTTCGCCAGCGCCGCTGCGGGAATGTTGTTCTTCTCGAAAAAGCCGGGCAGCCTGCGGTCGGGATAGAGGACGTAGCTGTTCTGGTCCGCGCGGTAGAGCTTGCTCGCTCGTAGCGCGTCGAGTAGCGCGGCCGCTTCGCCTGCCGATAGCGCGCCCGAACCGAGCACCGCCATCTGGCCTTCCAGCATCTCGTAGAGACGCCGGATCACGATCCCGTCGCCTGCCACCTTCATCAAGTTGTACGCGTGATAGAGGCCGTCCGAGCGGCGGTTGGCGCGAATCGAGTGGTCGATGTGCCGTAGCGCCACGTCGCAGAAAGCGGTCAGTTCGGCCGCGGTGAGCCCGGCCTGCTTCCCCGAAAAGCCGCTCGCGTAAATCCGCGCGCGGTAGTCGCTGCCGGCTGCGCCCAGCGAATCGAGCACGGCCTTGCGATCGCGGTCCGAGATCGGGCCATCGAGCAGGCCCGCATGCCGCTCCAGCGCTGCCGCGACGCGGTGAAACGCCTCGGCGACTTCCGCGGAAACCTCGACTGCCTCGGTGAAAAGCTCGCGGCAGAACGAAAGGAACCGCCGCAGCGAATACAGCGTCACCATCGAAACGCCCGACCCCACCAGCGCGTTGTTGGCGTCGTTCCACTCCGGCCGCTGCGTGTTCATCCACAGGCCGGCCTCGGGGATGTAGTTGAACAACCGCGCCAGCGCCAGGACCAGCAACTTCTCGGCCAGGTTCACGCGATAAGGCGCGCCGTCCGCGCCCTGCAGAACCTTGCCGTCCGCGCCCATCGCATCGGCGCGCCGGCGGATCTCGCGGTCGGCCGCCGCGTCGAACTCGATCGTGTTGCGCGAATCCTCCAACATCGCCGGATACGGCTTGATGCGGTAGGGAACGTCGGCATACGTGAACACGCGCCGCCCGAGCAGGCTCGCCAGGGCCCCCGGATGATACCGCGCCGAGACCTCCAGCAGCTTCAGCAGGTAAACCACCTGGTGATCGCCCCAGTAGCCGATGTAGGCCCACGCGTCGTGCGGGTCGAGCACCTCCCAGTCGAAGCCGTCCCGCATGACGCGGTAGGGATTGTAGCCGTCGGCGGTCGAAGCGCCGGCGAACTTGAAGATCATGCTCTCGACGTAGCCGGGAAAGGAGAGCGCCAGCGCTTCCCAGTTTTGGAAAATGTCGCGCCAGTTTCCCTGGTAGTTGAGCAGCCGCTCCCCGTGCTCGCCCTTCACTTGGATGGAGAAGATGTTCCAGGGGCGGCTGGGATCGCCGTGGCGGCGGCTGAAGGTCAGCGGCAGATACTCGTGCGCCAGGCGCTCGAGATCCGGGTCCTGACGCTGGTGCGCGAGTTCCAGCAGAGTGCTATGCAGAACCGTCTCCGGAAGCGCGTCGAGGAACGCGGCGCACCTGGCGGCGACGGCGTGGTTGGCCTGCGTGACGAACGCCTTGAAGTCCGCGCGCGCGATCTGGTAGCCGCGGTCGGGGATGCCGCCGCGCATCGTGTTGAACAGCGCGTTCGAAAAATGCCGCCACGAGTTGAGGTCGTCGCCGGTTACCTGGAGGCCATCGGCTTCGGCCACGATGCGAATCAGGTTCTCGGTGCCACGCGCGACGTCTTCGTCGAGTTGCGCGCGCAGGTCTCCGCCGGATTTGAGGAGGGCGACAACCGCCGCTACGCCCGCGGCGTCCTGATCGATCTCCGCCACCATGCTCCACTCTTTGCGGCCGCCTGCGGGAAGCGCCAGCCGCGAGTGAATGAAATACGCCCCCCGCCGCCCGCGGATCAGCGTTTCGTCTTCGACCGCTAGACCCTGCCGGAAACGGTCAAGCTGAGCCGCGCACAACAGCCGGTGCGCCGCCTCGATGCCTTCCGACCAAACCGTGGTCACCCGCAGCGCCTCGTTCGGCTCGGGCCTGTCGGCCGGAATCGAGCTGAGCTTGAACAAGCCCAGCCCCGTTGCGGGCTCGAGCTCGTTCTCCTTGTATCCATCGGCCAGCGTGCTGTATTCCATCTGGAACCGGCGCGTCAGGCCGTACGGCATCAGGTTCTGAATGCCGTCCAGAATCTCGGCCTCGACGGGCTCCGCCCCGGTGTTGGCCACGGCGACCCGCCGCACGAAGCCGAACCGGTCCGTCGTCATCCACGCAAAGGAGAACGCCAGCCCCAGGTCGTGATTGACCTCCTCGAACACGATTTTGTTGCTATAGACGCTCTTCGCAAGGCTGCGCGTGATGCGGTAGAGCCCCTCGTACCGTCGCGAGAACGGCTCCCACAGCGACGTCCGCCCGCCACGCGTGACCTGCAGAACGGTCTTTCCCCCGGTCTGGTCCTGGCTGTCGTGTATGCGGTCGTCGGTGTAGTAGGGAAACAGCGCGTGGTCGGGATCGCGCCGCCCTGCGGTGAGCGCGCCCGTGCTCGAAACGAACATCCAGTGGTCGGAGTCGCTCACCAGGCTCATCAGAAACGGCGGCATCGCGTCATAGTTGACGATGCGGTAGAACCGCTCTCCGCCGATGTCAACGTGGCCGCCTTCCACGTTGCGCGGGCAGCGGTTCAGCGGTGCTTCGCCGATGAAAGCGGTCGTCACTTGGCCTCCTGCGCATCGTATCCTGGCGACGTCGCCCTCACTGGCATCAGGTCCGGAAACAGCCCCTGCATGGCCGGCTTGGCCTTCCGCCCTTCCGTGAACAACCCCCAGTGGCCCTCGGTGCCGCTCCCCTTCCAAGGCTCGTCGAACGCCTCGAACCAGAACACTGTGACGTCGTTGGCCTTGCCCCACGCCGTCAGTTCCTCGTAGTAGCGCTTCTGCTTCTTCTCATCGCCGGCGCGCGGAGCGTTCTGCTTGCTGTTGGTATAAGTGGCCCAGCCCGCCTCGCCCAGCACGATGGTCTTGCCCGGGTGCGCCTTCCGCACGCTCTCATAATGCTTGATGGTCGAGGCCATGGCCGTATCGATGTCCTCGCCGCCCCACATGGGATACGCGTGCATGGTGATGAAATCGACCAGGCCGGCCAGCTTCGCCTCCGGCTGCCGCCAGTAGAGAACGTCATCGGCCACCGTAACCGGGCAGCTCACGGCCTTCTTGACCTGCTGGACGTACTCGATAGCCCGGTCTTCGGTCAGCTTGTGGTCCGACCACGACACCAGAATCTCGTTCCCCACGCTGATGGCCACCACGATGTCCTTGTACTCGTTCGCGAGGCGAATGCCGGTCGCTACCTGCGCGGCATTCTCCGCCTGCTTCTCAGGATGGCCGTCCAGCCACACGCCCAGCATCACCTGGATCGGGATCTTCTCCCGCCGTATGACCTCCAGCACATCCTGCGAGTGCTGGTCCCCGCCGTAGAGCCGGATCAGCCTCCAGTTCCTCTCCAGGATCTTGAGGTCTTCGAGGATCTGCGCCTGCGTCGGGAACCGGTTGAGTTGCGGGTTCTGCCCCGCGCGGTAACCGGAATAGTCGATGGCATTGCCCTGCCACTTCTGCACGGTCAGATCGGCCGCCGCGGCCGAAGACAATAAAGCGAACAGGCACAGCAGCGCGGTCTTCATTCCTAGGCCTCTCCGCGCCGTTCCTTCAGGTCCGATTCGATCCGCACCATCAGCTCCTCGCTCAGGGGATAGAACTGCATGAGGGCGGTGGCGAGCAGCATCAGGCCGCAGGGAATCCAGCTCATCGACAGGATGATCCCGTCCAGCGACCGGTGCGTCTGCGCCACGTTGGGCACATAGCCGAAGTAGTCGAGGATGAGCCCGAAGATCAGAGCGCCGATCGCCACCCCGGCCTTGGTGCTGAAGATGGCCGACGCGAAGACAAGCCCCGTCGTGCGGCGGCCCGTGCGCCACTCGGCATCATCCGCCGTATCGGCGAACATGGCGAACACCAGCGGCGAGTTGAACCCGATGATGAAGCTGGAAACGATCTGGAGCGCGAACATCAGCACGATGTCCGACGGGCCGGCGATATAGAAGCCACCGATCACCAGGCCGCCGATGCCAATCGCCATCATGAAGAGGCGCTTCTTGCCGAACACCTTCGCCAGTTGCGAAGCGATCGAGACCGCCACCAGGAACGCCAGACCGTTCGACACCAGGAACGGCCCCAGCAGATCCTCCCGCTTGACGAAGTACTTGAAGTAGTAGGCCGACACCGACCCCTTGATCACGAACGCCGCCAGAACCAGAAGCAGCACGCCCACCAGAACCAGCCACGGCCGGCTCGTGAACAGATCGCGGAGATCGCGATTGAGGTCCGACTTCTGTTGCGCGGGCGGCGCGACGCGCTCCCGGGTGGTGGCGAAACAAAGCGCCAGCATCGCCACCGCCAAAACGCCGTACAGCACCATGGTGAGCTGCCAACCGCGCGCGTCGTTGCCATGCCCGAAAAAGCCGACCAGCTTCAGCGTGAAGTACTGGACGAAAACGCCCGCCGTGAAGGCGCCGATGAAGCGGATCGAAGCGATCGAGGTGCGCTCCAGCGAGTTCGGCGTCATCACGCCCATGAGCGCCGTGTACGGGATGTTCACCGCGGTGTACAGGAACATCAGGAGGCTGTAAGTGATGTACGCGTAGACCAGCTTGCCGTTGCCGCTCAGGTTGGGAGTAGTGAAGGTCAGCACGCCGGCCACCGCCAACGGAAGGGCGAACCACAGCACGTAGGGCCGGAAGTGGCCCCAGCGCGTTTTCGTACGGTCGGCGATGGCTCCCATCACGGGATCGGCCACCGCGTCGGCCAGGCGCGTGACCACCAGCATCGTACCCACGGCCGCGGCGGAGATGCCGAAGACGTCGGTGTAGAAGATCATCAGGAAGAACTCAAACGTCTTCCAATAGAAGTTCGAAGCCGCGTCCCCGAGCGAATAGCCGATCTTCTCTTTAAGGGAGATCCGGTCCGCCACCGGTATCTTCTCTGTAGCTATACTCACACCAACCTCCTACCTGGCGCACACGTAGCGCCAACGTAAGAGTCTAGCGCGGTTGGAGGATAGAATCGATGCGCCCCAGTTCGCCGGCCGAAAACTCCAGGTTCGCCAGAGCCGCCACGTTCTGCTCGATCTGCTCGACCTTGCTCGCGCCGATCAGCGCGCTGGCCATCGAGCCCTCGCGCAGGACCCACGCCAGCGCCATCTGCGCCAGGCTCTGCCCGCGCTCGCCGGCAAGCGCGTTGAGGCCGCGAACCTGGGCCAGGCGGGCGTCATCAATATCGGCCTTTTTCAGAAAGCCGTGTGGCTTTGAGGCCCGTGAATCGCCGGGGATGCCCTGAAGGTACCGGCCAGTCAAGAGGCCCTGCGCCAGCGGGCAGAACGCAATGCCGCCGATTCCCTCCGTGGCCAGCGTGCTGAACAAGCCTTCCTCGGCCGTCCGCTGGAACATCGAATACTTCATCTGATGGATCACGCAGGGCGTCCCCAGGCCCCGCAGGATCGCGGCCGCGCGCGCCGTGCGTTCGGGATCGTAATTCGACACGCCCGCGTAGAGCGCCTTCCCCGACCGCACCGCCTGGTCGAGCGCTGCCATCGTCTCCTCCAGCGGAGTCTGCGGATCCATCCGGTGCGAGTAGAAGATGTCCACGTACTCGAGCCCCATGCGCTTCAGGCTCTGATCCAGGCTGGCCAGCAGGTACTTGCGCGAACCCCAGTCGCCGTAAGGCCCCGGCCACATCCCGTACCCTGCTTT
>Ga0265331_10002168_pt1 | contig 13491 bp, 16 predicted proteins | sample 41923metaG_FD_202088 | JGI IMG/M metagenome (GOLD analysis project Ga0265331, IMG submission 202088) | Rhizosphere microbial communities from Carex aquatilis grown in University of Washington, Seatle, WA, United States - 4-19-23 metaG | ecosystem: Host-associated > Plants > Roots > Rhizosphere...
TGATACGTGAGACCTTCCGCTCCAAATAAAGCTGCCCCTCGTTGTAGTTTCTGAGGGTCAATGCAATTTTGCATCAATTCCCCATGAATTGCTGCATGAACAGGCTTTATCTGTTTAGCAGCTTTATGAGCAGGATGTTCAGCTGGAAATTCTGAGGAGCTATGCACAAAGTGGGTTATCAATGCTCCACCTAAAGCGCCTCCGAGAGCCCAAATAATTGGTGTCATGGTTTTATATTCCTGACGTTGAATAAGAAATGTTTAGATCAGTTTGGTGAGAGCTTCTTTACTGGCAGCATAAATCTGCTTACCATAAGCCACATAATCACCCGGAGTCTGACTCACAGCTCCAGAATTGTAAACAGTTGCAGCAGCAACTTCCATTACTACATCTCCTATTTGAGCATTGTCAGCATCAGCGATAGGAGCGCTTACAGCGTTTTGAACAATGAATTCGTCTGCAATTGCTCGTGCAGTAAGAGCGATGTTTGCATAGTCAGTTGCCGTGAATGAGCCGACGTACTTGCTTGCCATCAAACCAAACATTGCACCAGCGACGCATGAATTCTGAATAACTGTTACAGCCATGATACTATTACCTTTCGTAAATAAAGTTGAGAAGTTTTTTCTTAGTTCAATGTAACGGCATTGAAGTTGACAGCTGTCTGCGATAGACATTGACCAAACATTACAGCATTTGCACCTAAAGTAATATCTGTAGCGCAAAGAATAATGCCATAGAAATTTGAAGCTGCGCCAATAGCCACATTACCTGCTACCTGCCAGAACACATTTTGGGGTAATACACCTCCAGATAAAACGATGCTCTGTGCTGCTGCAAGACTTAGTACGCCAGCAATTTCAAAAACGAATACAGATGAAGCGTCACCTGTCAAAGTGATGTTACCTGAAATAGCAACTCCTGTGCTCCACTTGTAGACTCCAGGCGTTAATACGTCGCCATTGAGCAATCCGCCATGATATTCAGTGAAGTTAGGCGCACGTCCAGCTGCATTGGTATATGCAGCTTGCATATCAAGTACAGCCTGAGTTAGTGTAGCTGGTGTAGGAGCTACATAATTGGCTGCGTATACCTTGCCACCTCCGTGAACCTGCGCACTGGTCGAAAATGCCCCTCCAACATCAAGTGAAAGTGCAAAACCGGTAATAGCAGTTGACGCAATTGGGCTAACCCCCATATTAGCTGGACTAACTGTGCTGCCAATATTTGAAGTACCAGTATTCGTAATACCAGATTTTGCAAGTACTGCATAGTTTGCTGATGTAAGTAAAGGAACAACTGGCACAGTATAACCAATTAATTTTGTCAATCCTTCTTTACTAGCAGCATATATTTGCTTGGCGTAAGCTACATAATCACCCTCTGTTTGACTCGTAGCTCCAGATTCAAAAATAGTTGCAGCAGCAACTTGTGTAACCAGAGGTCCTATCTGCGCATCGTCACCATCAGCTATCGGAGAGCCACTTGCTGTGTTTTGAACAATGAACTCATCCGCAATTGCTCGTGCAGTGAGAACAATGTTTGAATAGTCTGTCGCTGTAAATGAGCCGACGTATTTACTCGCCATCAAGGCTTTCATTACCCCTGCGACACATGAATTCTGAATAACCGATGTAGTCATGATTGATTTTCTTTCTATTCCACGGAATACGACATTAGTTCAATGTGTCACTATTGAAGTTGACAGCTGTTTGTGAGAGGCATTTGCCGTGAAGTGTTGCTCCTGCCCCTAAAGTAATATCAGTGAAGCCTAGAATAATGCCATTGAAGGTTGCAGCTGCACCAATAGCTGTATTGGTAGCTACTTGCCAAAAGACATTTGAGGCTAGTACACCGCCAGACAAGATAATACTTTGAGCTGCTGCAAGTGTTAGAGCTCCAGCTATCTGGAAAATGAATACAGAAGAAGCATTTCCTGCCAAAGTAATGCTACCTGAGATAGCAACAGCTGTACTCCATCTATAAACACCAGGGCTCAATACATCGCCATTGAGTAATCCAGCATCGAATTCTACAAAATCAGGAGTGCGACTAGCTGCATTGGTATAAGCTGCTTGCATATCAAGTATAGCTTGTGTCAATGTTGCTGGTGTTGGAGCTGTATAATTAGCTGCATACACATGTCCTGTGACTTGTGCACTTGTTGAGAACTGTCCACTACCATCAAGAGTAAGAGCAAACCCAGTGATAGCAGTTGACGCAATAGGACTTACACCCATTGCCCCAGTAATATGTGAAGTGGCAATATTCGTGATACCAGACTTCGCAAGTACTTCATAGTTTGCTGCTGTGAGTAAAGGGACTGCACTTGGATTTGAGGGTGTAGAACCTCCAATTTGATTGGGTATAAATGCGTAGAATAAAAAGTTTAGATTAGCAGTTAATGTTATCGAAGAATCAATTGGATTATAGATTCTAATATGTACTTCTGGAGTTGCCCCATTTTGCACAACATATGAACTCCAAACACAACTACCGATTTGAGACTGCCAATGTGCACCCTGTGGAGTTATCGTACACGACATCTGCTCAATATTTGATGCTCCGAGTATGCTTTCTACAAAAGGAAATACTATATCAGTAGTACCAAGTGCATTCAATACAGTTCCAGAAGGAATTGCAAGTCCAATAGACACACGCATCTGACGGCTAAGCTGAACAATTGCAGATCCAGCAAGTACCGGATTTTCTGGTAAAGCTCCATATGTTCCGTCAATACTAGGAAGATTATCACCAGCAGCAGTAATTGTACAAGTACCATTCCTAGCTTGACTGTTTATCATCTCAATGATTACAACTTCGCCAGGATTTGCATTTCCATGCTGGTCGGCATTTATATCACCTTCCCAACAAGAATTGAACATCTGTAAACTAGCACCAGTATCTGTACCTGCCCATACACTAAGCGATGCACCCGAATTAATACCAGCAGTATTTTCCCAAATTGACCCACCACCAATTTGGAGATATTCACCAATAAGCGTACATCCATGTAATTCAAAACTATCACTTGACGCCATAGTTACTGACAAATCAGTACTAAGTTGGCAATTAGTCAATGAAAGTAAATTATCAATAGTAGTATCAGCTCCAGTAAAATCTATATGAACATTAAGACCACTAAGTTCACAATTAGTAATCCATGCAGATTGATTTGCTCCTAGAAAACTAGTTCCAAGACTAATGTTACCAGAGAGATCTGCTGGATAAGTGGAATTAAGAGCTGATTGGGTTGGATCAAAACCTACTATCTTAGTAAAAGCTTTGATAGCGACATCTTCAGTATATTCTCCAGGATAGAGAATAATTTCATAAATCTTTGAAGCTGACGCGTCAGTAATTACTGACTGAGCATGAAGTATTGTTTGAAACGGATTGAAAATACTTCCGTCACCAATAGTGTCAGAACCCCACGAAGCAGCAACCCATAGCTCTTGAGTTATACTCCAATTAAGTGGAGGAAAAGTAATGCCACCAGCAGTAGCTGTCGAATCACCTTTTCTTATCATAGCGACTAATGCTACTGCTACGATAGTCCAGTTGTCTTGAGTGATAACGGCGCCTTCAATGGGCCAACCTGCTCCTCGAGCAAAGAGGTTATCAGAGGCATCTGTGATAGCTTCAATATCATAAGTATTTGCAGAGTTTGCACCCCACGCTGTATCAACAGCTTGAGCAAATACTGTAGCTACACTAATTGGCAATCCATAGTCATCGGATACGGGATCTGTAATGAAAGCCCCTGATGGAATTCCAGTACCAGCCACGGCACCTGCGAATGCAGCTGTGTAAACATTGATATTGAGTGGTGAATAGGTCATTGACTCATTTCCCTTTTTTATGCCGTGGAATACCTAGGTAGTTCCTGTGTGCTACCCATACCTAAAATTCTACTTGGACATTCCCATTTACCGTTTCCGTGTAGAATGAGAATATGAAACATTGTCCCCCACCCATCAGTGATGTTACGAAACACTGGCATAGCAGCTTTGCCATTCAAACGTAGTTCGGCGATTCTACCAGCGACCAAACTTTTACAGTCGGAGAACCCGCGCTCAACCATTGTTGGAATGGTATCCCAAGCTGCTTTTGTGGGCATCAATTTATAAGTAATACCTGAAGAATATAAGAATGGTAACGTTGGATCAAAATTCAAGCAAATAATATCTAAGTCAATAAGACAATTGAGAAGCGCCCGTAAAGCAATAGCGTTACTATCTTTCGACGCACGCGGGTGGAACGCGTTGTCAATACCAAACACTATACCTTGCGGGCGCATCTTTGCACGCCCTACTTCTAATGCGCATTTGCGAATGCACGTCCTAGCTAATTGTCCCTCTTTTGAACCTGGGTCCACGAGAAACGAAGGAAGTCCAAACGCAATGTTCATTAATTACTCCAAAGTAGGTCTTCTATAACGATTCTTACTGACCGTATCCACCAGCGAGAGTAGACGGACCTTGCAGAGTAATGATGAATTGGAAGCTGTTACCAGAGGTATACCCAGGAGGCAATACACCCGTATAAGCACCAGCCGACGTAGCGCGGTTCTGGGGGTCGAGTCGCGGCAAATCGAGCATAACGCCCTGTGCTCCAGCACTATACGTATAGGCATCTTCAGTGCCACCAACCAACACATTGACGTTAGCAACTTGCAACGATGAAACTAGAACGAAACCGGGAACCGGCGCGTTCATGATTACACGTTGACCCTTGATTGACGTTGAGGGCTGTTGCGTGAACGGCGTAATATTGCTTGCAGTTCCAAGAACAAGATTCGTTGACGGTGAAAATGAGAAGCTATAGCGCTCCACTTTCACAATCGAATCGCGGTTCGGGTCGAGAAGCAACGTACGCGACATTGTGCTCGAGGGATTCTGCATCTCCCAATGACGAGCCATGTGATGACCATGATGCACTCCCTGATGCATTCCATGGTGGACTGCCGGATGTGGAGCAGCAATGTGAGGTGCCATTGAAACGCCTGGCGGAGGAGGTGGCGGAGGAGCTCCAAACCCATAACCATAGCCATAATCAGTATCATCTTCCGCATAAGGCGGAGGGGGCGGAGGAGCTGGAGGAGGAGCATAAGCGTATGGCACATAAGGCCGATGATAATAACGATGGGGCTCAAAAGGAACCATGGAGTGAGGATTGTACCCATGATGAGGGCCCCAACCAACTCCAAGATTCATCGACGGGTCAAAAGCCGAAAAGCCGTAGCCGTAATCGTCTCCGAACCCAACGTTAGAACCTTCTTGATCTTCTGGCAATGCGCCCATAACGAGAGCCAATGCAGGCTCACGCATAAGCATTTCTTGATTTCTCATTTGTGTTTCCACCTTTCTTTGCAGATTTAACTGCAGACACCTCAAAAGCCCGCCCCAGCGTTACCTGGGTTCGAGCATTTGAGTATTCTATGGAATACTTTTAGTACCAACGAGAATTACGATAAAACCTATATCCAAGAGCACCTACAGCTGCTGGAATGAGCCAATGTCCAAAACCTACGTCAGCACTATTAATATCATCAGTCACTTCAATATTATCATCATCTGTAGTTTGATCTGAACCATCATCTACTTGATAATTCAAATCTACAGAAGCGTCATATCCTTCAGGATATTCTGGAGCGTCATCTACAGGTTGAGGCGCTGCAATTGGTGGTTGTGCATAATTACCACTATCATCATAAGACGCCGGTATTGGTACCGGCGCTACATATGGTATATGTGGATGATGGTGATGATGGTGATGATGATGTGGATGAAAATCGGTATCATCATTAGGAATTGGAGAACCATCCGCAGCCAATGGAGGAGGTGGCGGCGGAGGGGGTGGCACTGGACCTCTATTGAACCAAGAATGATGTTGTGGAGGAGGTGGTGCTATCGAAAATCTACCAGTTGGTGCTGATGGTACTGGACCGTAATACCTACCGGTAGGAGCTGAAGGTATGGTTCCTAATTGACCATAAAACCGCCCAGTTGGTGCAGATGGTACTGAATAAGATCGTCCAGTAGGCGCTGACGGTACTGAATAAGAACGCCCAATTGGTGCATTAGGACGTACAATAGTGCCAGGATGCACAATAGTTCCAGGATGTACAATAGCGCCGCGATGTACAACAGCACCAGGATGCACAACAGCACCCCGATGTACTACAGCCCCAGGATGAATGGTAGCGTTAGAATGTATAATAGCGTTGGGATGTATAATAGCAGCAGGATGTACAACAGCATTTGGGTGTACAATAGCGGTAGGATGTATAGTAGCAGTAATACTGCCTTTAGGGGAATTGACATTTCCACTTGGGGCATTAACATTTTGAATTTTCTTAATAGCACTTGGAGGTGCTATTGTGGCTCCCCATCCATACCTTCCACTTTCCTGAGTCGCCCCCATAACAGTAGCCAATGCATGCTCACGCATGTACATCTCTTCTGGCGTTAGCATTATTTTCACCCTTTCTAATGACGCTAAGGACAATCTCTTGACAGTCCTTAGCGTCACGGTCATATTCTACGGAATAACAAATGTTACTGACCGTATCCACCAGCGAGGGTAGACGGACCTTGGAGGGTGATAATAAACTGGAAACTATTACCAGAAGTATATCCAGGAGGCAATACGCCCGTATAGGCACCAGCTGACGTAGCACGGTTCTGCGGATCAAGTCGCGGCAAATCAAGCATAACGCCCTGCGCTCCAGCACTGTACGTGAAGGCATCTTCAGTACCACCAACCAACACATTGACGTTAGCAACCTGCAATGACGAAATCAGAACGAAACCGGGAACAGGCGCGTTCATAATGACACGTTGACCCTTAATCGACGTCGAGGGCTGTTGCGTGAACGGCGTAATATTGCTTGCAGTTCCGAGAACAAGATTCGTTGACGGCGAAAATGAGAAGCTATAGCGCTCCACTTTCACAATCGAATCACGGTTCGGGTCAAGAAGCAATGTACGCGACATTGTGCTCGAAGGATTCTGCATTTCCCAATGACGAGCCATGTGATGATGATGCTGCGCATTATAATGACCATGTTGGCCATAATGAGCACTACCAGCTTGGTGAGATGCACCATGATAGGTTGCTGGATGCTGATAGGTCGCCGGATGAGCATAACCAAAGCCATAACCATAACCGTCATCACTACCATCATCTTGTGGAGGTGGAGGTGGCGGAGGTTGTTGCTGTTGCTGTTGGCGATGATAATGAGGGTGATGATAATGACCATGATGGCCGTAACCAAAACCAAAATTCTCACCCTCTGGTAGTGCGCCCATGAGCATAGCCATTGCAGGCTCACGCATGAGTAATTCCTGTGCTCTTGCCATTTTACTATTACCTTTCAAACATTTATTCCGCAGAATAGGTTAGAACACGATGTGAAGAAATACACACCGTAATAACTTGTATTCGCAAATAAATGCGATAGTAATATCTAGTAAAATGGGCAGCAGAGAAAGCTACCTATGTAACTCTTATCAAGAAACCGTTACAGTGTCAAAGATAACGCGATGCTTCTACAAGTCTATCTTGTGCAGAAGCTCCATAACCATAACCAGGGCCAACTTGGTTGTAAGCAGGTACGCCATGGAAACGATGACGACCTCCAGATACACCATACTCACCAATACCGCGCCGACCCAAGTCTTCAAACTCGCCCTTGATACCAAGGACACCATGCATGTTGGTCTTGAAGAACTTCTCAAAAGTACGCACAGCAGCTGAACCGCCAGCAGCAATGCTAGCAACCTTCAACATTTGGCTATACTTATGATTAGCAACGGAAAGCCCAAGAAGACCGAAACCTACCGACATAAGACCGTCAATAGGAACTTCAAATCCACCAATCTTCTTATCGAGACCACCCATGGTTGCCGATACTAGGCCTACAGCGGCACCAGCGGCAGCAGTAACCACTAGATCTTCACCCATTTGAGTTGCATCGTGGGGATTGATTGAATGAAAATCTCGCTTCAGTCTTCCGTAATAATGTGTCAAAGCAGTCATTGTATTTTTCTTTCTTTTCTAGAGGTCCACTAATTGTCAAAACGCAGACTTCAACTTGAGAACAGGGTCACCACTCAACTGAGGTGTATTCTGTGGAATACCCTTCTTAGACTCTCGCCATTTGTGAACTGTTCGATACATCGCAATACTAGAGCATGATTGCCCCATAGCGCGATAATCGAGAGATAAACCTTCTGGTTTATTCGAACCCTGAACACTCAAGACATAAAAAAGGGCCGCACCCGCCCAATCAAGGGGAACACGACCACCTAAATCAAGACCTCCAAGGTCAGTATCAATAAATGCGAGTAGCGCTCCAATGGCTGCCCCTTCAGCATTTTGCCGCAAACCTACTACAGCAGACTGTACTGGAGTAGAGGGTTCAACAGCTTGAACACCCTGTATCTCACGCCACCAATCGCGGAGTGACCCACGAGATGTATTCTGTGGAATAGCAAGATTGCTACTAGGTTGTTGATAGGGTACTAACGATGTAAACGCATTACCCGCACGCGCGTAAGGTACTAGTCCACTCATGTGATTATGAGTATACCATGTATAAAACACAATGTCAAGCGATTATTCCATAGAATATTACTAATTATCATCTTCATCTTCTTCGTCTACTTCTTCATCACTATCAGAGATATTTGGTTTAGGAGGTGCTTCCAAACGACTCATTGCATCATCTTCCGTAATTTCGAATACCCCTCGTTCCACCATTTCAAAGTATTGTGAAACTGGAGCAGGGCCATTACGATTCTTTCGAATATGCAATCTTCTAGGGTCGCTTGGTCGATCTCCTAATATCTCAAACATGGCGGTACAGTCAACTGCATGTTGTATTTTATTCAGTCCAGCATGGTCGCCACTTTTAGTTACTTGGTTGATAACGATAGTGGGTGCATTAAGTCTTACTGTGTAATCTTTGAAGCGTTGGCAGATAGTGACCGCTTCGTTCATATCCTCGCCAGACCATTTAGTAACTGAGTCAAGAATCGTCAAACACGGTTTATAGTGAAGCAACATTTCACCAATATCATGTTGTACGCCACCCATAGCTTTGACGATATGAATTAGCGGCATATGTTTTAACTCTAATCGTGTTGCTGTATCATTCAATTCTGAATAGTGTTGTTCATTGGCAATATACAACACTAATTTATCAAATATTCCAGCAAATATATCTGATAACTGTAAACACAATGTGGTTTTACCAGCGCCAGGGTCACCAGCAAGAAGAATTACAGATGTTTTTGCAATGCCCTTACCACCACCAAAACATTTATCAACGATTCCTGTCAATATACGTTCAACCGGTACAGCATCTTTGCCGCCCAACGGTTGAACACAATCACTCATACTCATTCCTGAAGCTGATGCAACATTCCACATTCTACACTTAGGATTTACACACCGATACTTCCCCTCTAACAACATATGGTTACAATGAATACATTTCATAAATTAACCATTTCTGAATTCCGTGGAATATGATTCCAAAGAATGCTCTTGCCAATCCTCGCTTATCCGTAAATCCATTTTTATGTAAACTAATGGGCCTTCTTGGTTGCCATTCTCTTCTGGCATGTTCGCAATAATAAAAACTGCAAGGGGGCCTAATCGAAACCCAAATGTCAACGCTCGACCTTTACTGGTTTCAATTATTTTTGAACGTGTTCGTAACTGCATTTCTTTACGTTTCATATTACTGGTATCCTTTTATGAATCATTTGATACAATTCTTATTTGCGGAATATTATTCATATTTTGCAAAATCTGAGGGTTGACACCCGCTAAATATTATGATATGATTGTAATCTGCGAATGGGGAGGATTATCTTCTCATCGCATATTCCGCGGAATGAACCGCAATTGAAAGAATAGATACACATGTCAAAGAAAAAGACTGGCGACACAAGCAACAGCGAAATGACACTTGAAGCTGATGATGATAACATTGTAGATCCAAACCTTGAACCGCAAGCTGATGATTTTGAAGAAGAAGCTGGTTTCGAATTCGATTCTAGTTTGCTCCTAGAAGGCGTTAAGCTTGTTGATCTTGCGCCAGATTTCGTACGGCCTGAAGGATTCCTTATGGTTCCACGGCTCAACAAAAAGACTGGTGAAGTTTCTCCAATGACCACAACGTTCGTTGGCATCCTTCACGACATTATTCCGTGGAAAGACAACCGTGGCAAGGAACGTTTATGGTTTGCATTTGAATCTACAGCCGCCATTCCCGGAACATTTCTAATCGGGAAAGACGAAAAGAACGTTGAATTCAAGAAGCCTGTAGAAAAAGGTGCTCGTGTTGGTATTTCAGGTTCAGGTGCTATCAACGCACTAAAGACCAAACGTGGACATTTCGTTGTTTTGCATTGGACTGGTAACAAGATCACTGTGAAAAATGGTGACATGTGGGAAGTCAAGGCTAAAGTTAGCGAGAAGCCACTCATAGAAATCAAGGAATCATAGAATTCAAAAAGGACGGCCCCACGTGTTTTTGCACTTGGGGCCGTCTGACGTCTGAGGAGATAGCGGCTCACCCAATACGCCATTTCATATGGTAAGGATAGCAAAAAAATCGCGTTCTGTCAAGGGGGTAAAAGGACAGAACAAGCCTAAAAGCCCACCGCGATATACTATCCGAAAAGACTCGCTGGACCGACGCTATGCCATTGATAAGCGTACTGGTCGGCGAGTTTCTGTTTTAGTAGCAGACGCTGAACGAGCCAAACGTAAGAAAACAGCTCAAAAGACTAAACCTTCTCAGCGTACCACTAAAAAAGACTTAGACCAGCGCTATGAAATTATTGATAAGCGTACTGGCAAGCGAGTAAAAGCTGATAAGATATTCCGTGGAATAACACCTTCAAAACCTACTAAAGCTAAGAAACAACGTAAAACTACTAAGAGTAGGTCTGGTCCTTCAACCACTTCGAAGCGTCGTGAAGCGGCTAAAAAAGGATGGGAGACTCGGCGCAACAAAAAATACCTCCAATCATATCTTGAAAAAGTCTCTAAAGTTCCAATCAAGCCAATTATACAAGAGCCTGAAGTTGAATGGAGACCTCCAACATTTGAGGAATTGATTGGGCCACTCATCCCTGAAAGGGTGAGAATGGAAAGTCTTGAAGAAGGCATTGCAGAACGTGCTGCTAAATATCCAAAGGTTGCAGAAGTTGCAATGTTAGCTTTTTTAAGACTGACCGCTGAAATTAATGATAGAAGATATGCAATCATGATGGGGCAGCCAACATCTCCAATCGCTACCCCGCGATTCGACCGTTTATACGGTGCAGGACATGGTGAATTTGTTCGTACTAATTACTTTGCACAAGCTAAAAATCTAGTAGAAGTAGATGCACAAGTAATGACATTGGTAGAAGACGAAGATTACGATTACGGCATACGAGAGCTGTATACATTATACTTTAGCCCGGATGTAATGTAACATGTCCGCTAATGTTCGTAACATACATTGTAAAGAAAGAGTACTAAACATCAAATTAGTACACTTCTACATATTCTTACTGTCAAGACCTTTAATGCCAGAAATTCGACGTGAAATAATACGTCGGTGTTCTAACATGAAATGTGATGGGTGTGGAACTTTAGTGCTTGATCATCAGTACGATGACAATCGAGATATAACGCTAAATTGGGCTAGTAATTGTGCAATAGTCCCCTCAGAGAAAGTTATTAAAACCATACTAAGTGAGGCAAAAAAGAAATGGCCAAAATTGAAAATCGTCTGATGAAAAGATACCTGATACTTGTTCAACACGAGGTGATTATGTACGGTGAAGACGAGAAGGCTGCCACGAGCAGCCTTTTGCACAGTAAGTTCATGCGAGACCGTACTAACATCAAATGTGTCTATGTACAAGAATTACCACTACATGATAAACAAGAACCAATTATTGATGTGAGAACGGCACCAGGATCATGACATTAAATGAATTAGGTAAATTAGCCAATGAAAACGCTAAAGCTCATGGATTCTATGATGAGCCAAACCCAATACCTCAACAGATAGCATTAATGCATTCTGAATTATCTGAAGCTCTTGAATGCTATCGAGATGGCGAAATGGAACTAACGTTCAATGATAAAGGTAAACCATTAGGATACCCATCTGAACTAGCTGATGTTATTATTCGCATTGTTGACCAAGCTTATGAACTAAACATAGACTTAGATAAAGCTGTTACAGCAAAAATGGCTTATAATGCTACACGACCCTATAAACATGGTCGTAAAGTATTATAAGATAAACCATTCCGTGGAATAATCTAAACCTATGAAGATAGATCATACCTTCAAAGGCAACGAGCAATACTGCGAACAGTGCAAAGCTCCACGCAACATGCATCGGGGAAAGCATGCATACGTTCGTAAACCTAAAGATACCATCCCTATAACATTCGTTGGCATCGACGGTGAAGGCACTACAGACCACTTTGGACCATGGCCTGGAAAACATCGCTATACAATGCTCTGTGCAGCCGATGAATTTGGACGTAAATACAGTGTAAAGAATCCAAAAGGTTTGACAACCAAAGAATGTTTCAAATTCATTCTCGCATTACCTCATAAAAATACGAAGATATTTGCCTATTCATTTGGTTATGACCTAACGAAGATTCTAGAAAACGTTGACGACGCAACGCTCTATAAGCTGGTTCGGCCAGAATTACGACGTCGTGTTCAAAAGAATGGTCAAAAGGTTCAGGTACCCGTATATTGTCCACCTTCAAAACCGAAATACTGTCTTGATTGGATGAATGGACGATTCGCTATCAAGAAATTAGAAGGAACTGAGATTGTTGCAGATCTAAACACTGGACAACCTATAACAGCATTCAAATGGAGTCCAGCAAACATCATTCACGATGTGTGGAAATTCTTTCAAGGAAAATTCACAGCAGCCCTTGAGGATTGGAAGGTTCCAGATAACGTGGATAAAGAAGAACGCAAGGTCATTCTGGACCGTATGCGTGAAATGAAGGACCAACGGTCGAATTTTGACCAATTGAATGAAAAGGAAATTGAAGAGTATTGCTTTAGTGAATGCCGATACATGGCAAATCTTGCTAGAAAACTAACTGAAGCGCATATAAAGGCTGGAATACCGCTCAAAAATTACTTTGGTGCTGGGTCAAGCGCCGAAGCAATGATGCTTGTGATGAAAATCAAAGACCATGTCAAACAAGCAAGAGCTGATAATCCAACACCTTCCTCCTCCGAGGATTCCCCAGGGTCAAATTCCGTGGAATATGTGCAACGATGTGCATTCTTTGGCGGTCGTTTTGAAATAGGGCGCATTGGTCCTGTACATGGCGAGATATTCAACTATGACATATCGTCTGCATATCCCTTTCAACTAACATTCCTTCCTTGTCTTATTCATGGCAAATGGGAACACACTACTGACCGTAAAGC
>Ga0265331_10002169_pt1 | contig 13485 bp, 15 predicted proteins | sample 41923metaG_FD_202088 | JGI IMG/M metagenome (GOLD analysis project Ga0265331, IMG submission 202088) | Rhizosphere microbial communities from Carex aquatilis grown in University of Washington, Seatle, WA, United States - 4-19-23 metaG | ecosystem: Host-associated > Plants > Roots > Rhizosphere...
TGGCGCATATTCCGCTCACTAATCAAAGAAAAGGAACCCCATGAACAATATACGCAAAGCAGCCGTGATCGTCGGCAGTCTGAGGAAGGCTTCGATTAATCGAATGGTCGCAAACGCGCTTGTAGAGCTTGTGCCTCCAGGGCTGAAGCTCCACATCATCGAGATTGGGCATTTGCCGTTCTATAACCAGGATGGGGACGATAATCCCTCGGATGCATGGACCGAATTTCGCGACCGCATACGGGCGGCCGACGCTGTTCTCTTTGTCACTCCCGAGTACAATCGCTCGGTGCCTGCTGTGCTCAAGAACGCTTTGGATGTAGGCTCACGGCCATACGGCAAGAGCGCATGGAGCGGTAAGCCGGGCGCAGTCGTCAGTGCATCGCCGGGCGGTATTGGGGGATTCGGCGCTAATCACCATCTGCGGCAGTCGCTCGTTTTTCTGAACGTCCCCGCGATGGCACAGCCGGAAGCCTATATCGGAGGCGCCGACAAGCTGTTCGATGCGAACGGCAAGCTCGTAAATGATGGGACACGGAAATTCCTGCAAGGGTTCATGCAGGCCTATGACGCGTGGATCACAGCGAACCTCCCGCATAACGCGCGATAGTGCCGCATGACAATACACACAACCTACCTCAAACTCGGGCTGTCGGGCTCAGTAACAAATGTATTTGGGTGGAGAGCAGTGACTTTTACTGAGGTGTCTGACGGGTGCGGTGGTGATCTGGGTGTTTAACAGCGTCTGAACCGGGTGAGAACACAGTAGGATCGATTTCACCACCACTATGCATGCAGCTTTGAAAGCTGTCGGTGCGAGATTGAACGGGTCAGTGCCACACACTCGACCAACCGAGCGGACCGATCAACCAACGATATCCACACGTAGCGCACCGAAACTGAACTCTACCTTCGGGGTCTTTAGCCGACGGGACCAGTTCGCTGTGCGGCTCCCTCTTCGGAGGCGCCCCGACGAGGCCAAGGCAATCAATACACGCAGGTGCGGTAGGCATGGTGCTTTTTTTGGACAGCTAAAGTCTCTTGCGGCGTATTCGGTTTATGCGTTGAGAGGTCCTTTTCGCGGCGAAAATAGGGCAAGCCTATTTAAGAAAGCTTTAGTTTGTGCAACATCCATGCGGCGAAGTATGGAGATGGTTTTCCATTCGCTCGCAGTAATGTTCTGATTGTAATTATCTCTATCCATCCAGCCCTTAGGTTTTGCTAGCTTACTCTCGATTTGGCGCGCTCTCCGGTCAGAGATTTTTCCGGTTTCACCCGACATGAGATAGCTTATGGTGCTTTTGTTTATACCGAGCTTCTCTCCAAAAACATTTTGTGTTGCGCAGAAGCCAATTAACAAACTCAAATTGCATTTCCTAATATATTGAGTTTCCATTTTTGCCTCCCTGGCACCTTGGAAATTAAATGGGCATCGCTAAAACTGGCAGGTATTGAAGATGGCCCTCGTTTGAATAACGACCGCACCCTACGGTACATACGTTAGCATTAATACACGGGGGAAGCCCCGCTTTTTTTCACGGTATCGGTCTGCGCTAGTTCAATCGGCCACGAACTCCCGCCAACCCGCGATCCCGACGGCGCGAACTACTGATTCGCGAACAAACGCGGCGTCGATTACTCACCTATTTAAGAACTAACAGCGACCTGTCGGTATCTTCAGCGTCGTGACGATGTGGAAGGGCGTTACACTGATCACCCTTATGCGGTTCTGACGCAGGTGGTGAAGACCTGGTTTGTTCGCAGGTTTGGCGAATGATTGCTGTGGTGCGCAAGAATTCGTGACGCAAACTTCCAAACGATGGAAACCTCTGCGCTGGCCGCAAGGCGCTTGTGGTTGATGTCGTGAACAGGACCTCACATGCTATTCAGGATCTATTGCAGAATCCATGCGCGCGCCCGATTTAAGCGCGGCGCTCAGGCGGCCCCGACTGCGGACCGTGTCGGCTGATCCATTACCTGAGGCTGTTCTTGCAGCACCTCGACAGCCGGATTCATGTGCGGCATTTTCACCTGGCCGAAAATGGTGGCAAAGGCGGTGTCCGCGGCATCCTTGCCGGTGGCGATGCGCACTACCTCGGTGAGCGGCGCGAGCTGCGTCGCGTCGAAGAGAATCCAGCGGCCGCCCAGAAAGGCCTCGAAGATTGCGTGGAAATCCGCCGGCGGCTCGGTATACCAAGTGTAGCCGGTGACAAAGCGCGCCGGTATGTTGAGGGCGCGGCAAAAGGTGATTCCCAGATGCGCGAAGTCGCGGCACACGCCGGCGCGGTTAACCAGAACGTCGCGTGTGGTGGTGGTCGGGCCGGAGGTGCCGACTTGGTAGACGATATTGTCGCGTATCCACTGGCAGATTGCTTCGATGCGCTGATAACCCCTTGGCATTTTGCCGAACGTGCGCCCCACCACTTGCAGCACCGCGTCGGACTCGCAGTAACGGCTCGACCAGATGTAGGGAATTACCTCCACCGGCAGCTCGGCGATGCTCATTTCCGCCTCCTCACCGGTGGGCAGGGGATAGTCAACCTGCACGGTGGCGTCGTAGCGGACCTTGAACGGGCCGGCGCCGCTGCGCGTTTTTGCAAGGCGATTAAGGCCAGTCGGATGCAGGCCAAAGGTGAATGGTGCGACCGGCTCCACGCTCAACTGCTCGCTGAGGATCGTCTGCCAAGGGTGATGTGCCGCCTGAAGATTGAAGACGTAGTCCGCCTCGCCTCCTGCCATGTAATCGAGTTCGCAACTGATTTTCAGGGTCTTCATATAAGGGATTTCCTGATGATAGACGCGATTTTATATACCTGGTGGCCCGCGCGTGTCTGTGCTGTCGCGAGTGCCTGAGCCATCAAAGGAGGGTATCGGCTTGGTAGATGAATCGTTGATAGGACTGCAATTCCAGAAATCGAATTGCCGTTAATCCGATCCCGGCGATCAATATAAGCGGTCAAGCGGGAGCGGTGGCCCCCGCCGCGCGAAATGTCCCTTCACGTCTGGTTTATTGAGGCACACGGAATCGAATCACATAGGGGGCGATCACCTTGACGTAAATGCATTAGGTGCGGAAGAACCCCCCATACAAGCGAATCTGCGAAGCCAACCTTAATCATTGTCATTCAGCGCAGCCTCGCCGTCTGCGCATCATGTTTGATTCAGGCGCTATATGTGTGCACGATCTTGCAGGTCTTTGACAATGCGGTAACACGTGCAAGCAGCTGCTTCAAGACCTTTGCGGTCGAGGATTTTAATGTTGCCACGGCTGTAAATGATCAATTTCCTCCGTTGCAGCGCGCTGGCCGCCGTGGTGACGCCTTCTCTACGTACGCCGAGCATGTGCGCCAGAAATTCGTGCGTCAGCATAAATTCGTCCGCATGTAGGCGGTCACTGGTCATCATTAGCCAGCGCGCAAGGCGAGCCTCCGCCTCATGAAACCGGTTGCACGCGGCGGTCTGCGAAACTTGGGCCATCAATAGATGGGTATAGCGGAAGAGCGCCCGTTGCAACGGAAGATTTGTTTTGAATTCGGTACGAAACTGACCTGCGGTCATGCGCATGGCAGTCCCGGCTCCCTGCACGAGTGAGCGAACGGCTGAAATGCCGATCCCCAAAACCATTGGCATTCCCACCATGCCTTCATTGCCGACCATGCCGACTTCCAGAGTTCGTCTCTCGTCGACTGCAGTCAGTAGGGAGACCAGGCAGTCGATGGGAAAGTAGACATATCGGATGGGTCCCTTGGGCTCATAGAGTACTTGGCCGTAAGCCAGTTTGACCGGATCGAGGTGAGTCAGCATGCGCTGATAGGCTTGCCGGGGCATGGCCGCCAACAAGTGGTTCGCAGTGGAGGGACGTTTTGCAGTTGGCATTGAATTTGACTCCAATCTACGGGTTAGTGGTGATATGTGCTGTCGACATGCGTGTTGCCAAACTCGCATTCCGGGCGAAGCAAACGGTCATGCTCCCGTTTGACAATCTCATGGTACTCGCACACTTGTACTTTCAATTGGGGGCGATTCATTGTGGTCACCCAAACAATATGAATTGGCGATTGACTCGATATTTTTTAAGCATGCCTCGCACTTCGGCTTACCCAATGACATGGATCAATTAATACGCGATTTTCGCGGTTTGTTATGTACGATAACGAACAGAGCGGGCCTTAAGGGTGTCATAAAATTTTACGTACTTAATGACGAAAGGCGGAAGCTGCTTTCCAGGGCGCAGAATTACTGTAAGCAAATGCAGCGTTTTGAGTGAAATCAAAACAAGGAGAAGCAAGATGAGTATCGGAACAATCCTTTTAGTTGTCTTGGTATTGGCGCTGGTAGGGGTAATTCCAACCTGGCCTCACAGCAGGGAATGGGGTTATGGTCCCAGCGGCGGCGTCGGACTGATCCTCGTGATCGTGTTGATTTTATTCTTGCTCGGCAAGATCTAGCCGTGATTATCCATTGCGCTGAATGTAGCGCTTACAACAGGAGCGTACGAACATGAACAAAGATCAGGTAAAGGGTGTGGCGAAAGAAGTTGCCGGCAAAGTTCAGGAAAAAGCCGGTAAATTGGTCGGAAGCAAAGAGCAGCAGGTCAAGGGGCTATCAAAGCAGATTTCCGGCAAGGTGCAAAAGGCGGTCGGCGACGTTGAGCAGTCCGTGGACGATTTGAACAAGCGCTAGCTCATACACGGTCGCGTACCGAAACAAAACACGCAGCCGCGTTGACAATGTCACTCGAACAGTTGCTCAGACCGCGTTTGATGTGCGATTTAGTAGAGATATGTCTTTACGCCGGGCACACCATTCAGCGCGGTGTGCGCTGGGCGTCGAACGCAACTTACGCAATACAAATCGTTTTAACCTTGGAGAGCTAAATCATGAATACAAGACTGGCGACATCTTTAATGATCGGCGCGCTGATCCTGCCTGTGGCTGGTTATGCTGCCGATACCAAATCGACGAAGGAAAGCGTCAAGGAAGAAGTGGGTGATTCGGTGATCACCACCAAGATCAAGGCTGAGTATGTCAAGGACAAACAGGTCAGCGCGTTGAACATCAAAGTCGACACGGACGACAAAGGTGTCGTCACGCTGAGCGGCAACGCCAAGAGCAGATCGGAAGTGGACAGGGCCGTCAAGATTGCGCGCGACACCAAAGGCGTGAGGTCGGTCACCAATAATATAGTGGTCGTCGACGCCAGCGGTAAAAAAACAATGACAGAAAACGTGAAGGAAGAGGTCGGCGATTCTGTAATTACCACCAAGATCAAAGCCGAATACGCGAAGGATAAGACCGTCAGCGCGATGAGCGTCAAGGTCGAAACCGATGATAAGGGTGTGGTCACGCTGAGCGGCACCGCCAAGAGTAAGGCTGAGGCAGACCAGGCCGTCAAGCTTGCGCGTAATACGAAAGGCGTGACTTCTGTCAAGAATGAAATCAACGTTCAAAACAAGTAAGACGCCTAGCACATTCAGATAGAGTCCCCATTACGGGGCTCAATCAGGGGGTTCAGTATTGTTCGGAAATCGCGTGACCATCGCGGGAGAATCGTAAGCGCGGAGGATTTGACGAGCTTAAGGACCTTTTTTAAATGAAGGCAATGATATTAGCGGCCGGCAGGGGTACACGCGTGCTTCCGCTCACCTACGAAATACCGAAGCCAATGATCCCGATTCTTGGCAAGCCACTACTGGAATATCTGATCGAGCATCTTGCGCGCTACGACGTGCGAGAAATCATGCTCAATGTCAGTTACTTGCACGAGAAAATCGAGCAGTATTTTGGTGATGGCCACCGCTTCGGGGTTGAAATAGGTTACTCGTTCGAGGGTTCCGTTGTGGACAATGTGGTCGTGCCGAAACCCCTGGGGTCGGCAGGCGGCATACGTAGGATCCAGGACTTTGGCGGATTTTTTGACGATACGACGCTCGTAATATGCGGCGATGCGCTGATTGATCTGGACATGAAGGCCGCATTGTCTGAGCACTGCCTCAGTGGTGCCAAGGCCAGTCTGGTAGCGAAAGAGGTTCCATTCGATCAGGTCTCGAATTACGGCATCGTGGTTACTGATGCCGACGGGCGTATTACATCATTCCAGGAGAAACCGCATCCGGAGCAGGCGCGGTCCGCCTGGGCCAGCACCGGCATTTATCTTTTCGAACCGGAAGTCTTCGATCTTATTCCACCGAAGCAATCGTTCGATATCGGCACCGATTTGTTTCCGCTGCTGGTTAATGAGGGAATGCCGTTTTTCGCGCAGAAGCGGACGTTCAACTGGATTGACATCGGCAATGTGAGTGATTACTGGACCGTGCTGCAGAAAGTGATGCAGGGGGGAGTGCTAAATTGCAGTATGCCCGGGCGGCAGATTCGCGCGGGCGTGTGGGCTGGGCTGAATACGCGTATCGACTGGAATGGTACGACCATTAGAGGGCCGGTATACATTGGTTCCGGCTGCGATATCGAGGCGGGAGCTACCATCATCGGCCCGACCTGGATCGGTCATGGTAGTCGCGTCTGTGCAGGTGGCTGCATCACACGCAGCGTCATATTCGAATATACGTGCGTAAACCCGGGATGCAATTTTAAAGACATGGTCATATGCGGTGACTACGTCGTGAACCATAGGGGTAAATCGCTGCACGTTGACGAAACCATTGATGCCCAAAGATGGAGCGATTCGCGTGCACCATATGAATCGCCAGCGCGCCACGCGAACACAACAAGAATGCCACCATTACGATCCGAAACCGCATTGCAGTTGCAGTAGGCGAGGCGCTGCGAAGTGTGGGTTAGTGGACGCAATTGGTATAAGGGCGGATGAGCATAAGCACTACACCGTGAGAATTAATATTCGAATGAAGTGATTTGAGAGCCGATTGACAGCAGTAAACATTGAATGGATGTTTCGTTTGATATAAATTCTAATGGTCAATTTTATGTTGAGAAATATAGTGAGCCACATAACAACATCTCAGCGGCACAACAGGTTTGTGCAATCGATTCTCGTGGCGGTATTCATCGTATTCGGCAATCTCGCGGACGCCAATGCGCAGCCAGTGCGCGCCGTTGCGCGCGGCGAGCTGCTGTACTCGACGCATTGCATCGGTTGCCATAGCGCCCAGGCGCATTGGCGGGACAAGAAAATTGTCATTGACTGGACAAGTCTGCGGTCAGAAGTACGTCGCTGGCAGAGTAATACAGGGCTTGCGTGGAGCAATCAGGATATTGCGGAAGTTGCGCGCTACCTGAACGCTCTCTACTACCATTATCCAACGGCGGACTGACGGCCGGATAGTTGCTGAGGGATTCCCCTTTGGTATTGGTAGACTGTGCCGCTGTATTAAGGGGCCAAAATGCGCCGATCCCAATGAACGAAATGCCGGAGCATAATTTCCTCGCTTCCGGGAAACTTTCGTGATCGCCGGTTATTCGGTTGGCTCGCGAAAGCGCGAGATATTGGATCCGCAAGAGCGCTATCGACAGGCGGTGAGAAGTGAAAGCTGAACCGACTGAAGGTGAATGGCTTGCCCAGGACAATGAGTTCTCGTTGGCAGAGCTTGCGAAGCTGACAGGCATGTCGCAAGCGGAGCTATTCGAACTCGTTGACTATGGCGCTCTCATACCGATTAATCCGGATGCGCAGCCTTGGGCTTTCAACGGGAAGTGTTTAATGACCGTACATACTGCATCCCGTTTGCGACTAAGCTTTGACCTCGAGTCGCGCGGAGTGGCCCTTATTGTTTCGCTGCTGGACCGAATATGCCAACTCGAGACGCAGATACGCAGTTTGCGCGTGAAGCTGCCACACCATGTGAGTTCGCATGCTCAGATGTATACGAACCCGTGATCCGGTGTTCGATGCCGTCGAGGCAGTACGCATAGATGCGCTGGAGCATGGTACCCGGCAACTCGTTTCGCTCGAACAGCCAGATCAGCGCGTTCAGCATGGATGTCGGATAGCAATCGACTTGCGTTGCCTGGTAGTCGAGTGGGGTGAACGACGCGACCTCGGTGCAACCGTTTTGCACAGCGACGATCGAAAACGATGATCGTTACCCCCCGCGTAGCGGATCATTTCGTCGTGCGCACCGTCAGCACCGGCACCGGTGAGGAACGGATGATCTGCTCGGCATCACTGCCCATGACGAGGCGACTGAGTCCGCGGCGTCCGTGCGTGCCGATCACGATAATATCCGCCCGCCATTTCTTCGCCTGCGCGACGACGGAATCGGCCGCCCGCCCGCCGACGGTTTCAAACATTACGGTATCCACTTGCAGGCCATGCCTGCGCACCAGGGCTTCCGCCTTCTTGAGCAATCTGGCGCCGCTTGCGCGGAAGCTTTTCTGGATGTCGTTAACATAGCGGCCGGCCTCCAGCGTCGGCGTGACGGCGAACCCGTCGACGACGTGCACCAGCCGCAGCTTGGCCTGGTGATGTGCCGCGAGTCTGATCGCTTCATCCAGCCCCCGCTGCGCGGTGCGGCTGCCGTCGAGCGGGACGAGAATTTTCTTATACATGATGATCACTTTTCGATTGAACAAGCATTATGCGCTCCATGTGCATGGCATATCTTTGGCGCCGGCGGGAAAGCGGGATCAATGCGCGCAGGCGGGATAACCGACGCTTTGCGCGAGGATGACGCGCTGATTCGGACGCAATTTCATGAGCTTGGCGAGTTCGTGGCGCGGCACCATTCCGCGCACGACAGTGGCCAGGCCTTCGGCAGCGCAGTACAGGCACACGTTCTGGCTGATGAAGCCGGCATCGGCGGCAGAATACAGGATGCGGTCGGTCTCCTCCGCTTCGACCATGCGTGAATGGTCCGCTACATACACGAGGTTGAGCGGCGCGTCGGCGACGAATGACTGCAAGCCGGTTTTGATGCGGATGTCCTGCGCGAGCGCCAGCCGCAGCGAGTGGGTGCGTGCCTCGTACACGTAAAGTCCGTCAGCGGTCGCCACATAGACATCGATCTCGTGCCACTCGTGGGTCGACGGCGCGGTGCGGCCGCCGCCCGCGCGGTTGATGCCGAACGCCGCCCACAGCAGATTCGAAATAACGATTAATGGTACTGCCTTGGCGCTGAATTCGCGCGAGGTATGACGATCCTGCAGCGCCTGCATCAACGATTTGCCGCTTGCCATGTCGGGGGCGGGCAGCTTGATCGTTTCCTGCGCCTTCGTCTGCCCGCGTACTTCGGTGCGCAGCAAGGCGCCGCCTTCCGATGGTGAGTGCAGCATGACTGTTCTCCTTGGCCGGTAAATCGCGAGTAGACCCCTTACCCCTCAGGCACATCGTCAAGTTTGCGCCACGGCGGCGGCGCCTGTTTGATGCAGGTCAACTTGTCTTGCGGAGTGCCCGCTCAGGGCGAACGCGTTCAAACGCGCGGTTGTGTAATACGAGACCGACTACGGTCACGACGAGTACATGTATTCGCGGGTAAGCGGCAGCGGCGCAGCCAGCGTGTTTTTCGTCTTGCAGGCAAGCACTTGATAGATATTGATCCAGCCGTTGGCGAAGCCGTAAGCGCAACCGGCCAGATATATCTGCCAGATGCGCAGCCGGCGGTCGCCGGCGATCGTGGCGGCGCGGTCGCGCCGGGATTCGAGGCGGCTGGCCCATTCGTGGCAGGTGCGCGCGTAATGACGCCGCAGCGATTCGGTATCGGTGACCTCCAGGCCGGCCCGCGCCATTTCTTTCAGCACGAGGCTGATATGGGGCAACTCGCCGTCCGGAAACACGTAGTGGTCGATGAATTCGCCGACGCCCAGCCCTATCCAGCTGCTGTCGGCATGGCTCGAAGTGATCCCGTGATTAAGTACCAATCCGTCGTCCGCAAGGGCGGACTCAATCGTGCGGAAATAGGCGGGCAGATTTTTAAGACCGACATGCTCGAACATGCCCACGCTCGCGATCTTGTCGAATTTGCCGATAGCGGCAAGATCGCGAAAATCGCAGAGCTCGACCCGGCAGCGATCCTGCAAGCCCGCGGCCTGGATCCGCGCACGCGAGTATTCGAGCTGATTTTTTGACAGCGTAATGCCCGTCGCAATCGCGCCGTGCTTTTCGGCAGCGCGCATGACCAGCGCGCCCCAGCCGCAGCCGATGTCGAGAAACCGCTCGCCGGGCTTCAGCATCAGCTTGGTGAGGATGTGGTCGAGTTTCTGTTCCTGCGCGGCGTCCAGCGTGTCGTGGTCGTTGCGATAGTAGGCGCACGAATAAACCATGTTGCGATCGAGAAACAGCGCGTAAAAATCGTTCGACACGTCGTAGTGGTACTCGATCGCCTTGCGGTCGCGCTGGCGGCTGTGGCGCGTAACGAAATGAAATCCAGCGCGGGTGGTGGCGGCGACGCTGCGGGCGAGCGACTCCGAGACGCGAAAAGCTTCTTCTATCGAACCTTCCACCCGGATGTGGCCTTCGACGAACGCCTCGCCGAGCTTGTTCAGATCCGGCGGAATAAAGAAACGCAGTGCCGACGGCGTTGGAATGGCGATGGTCACAGTGGGGGAGGGCGACAGGTCAAACCGGTGCCCGTTCCACAGTTCCAGCCGCAATGGAATGCTGGCGTTACCGCGGATACGATCGATCAGCCGTTCAAACCGTACCTCGAGGAACATAGTCGATCCTCACGTTGAAACTGCCTTTCGCGCGGGGGGGGGGGCGCCGGTCCCGACGTGCGGGAACAATCGATCATACTCCCGTTTGATGGCTGCATAGCACTCGCAGGCCCGTGCCTCCAAACCGGCCCGTTCGATTACCGTGATGTGGCCGCGGTGGTAATGTATCGCTCCCGCCTTTTGCAGATTCTTGGCGGCTTCCGTAATGCTTTCGCGGCGCACGCCCAGAATATTGGCGAGCATATCCTGCGTCAGCGTCAGGTCGTTCGACGGCGCCCGGTCCACGCATGACAGGAGCCACCGGGAGAGTCGCTGTTCTATGGAATGGTGCCGGTTGCACCCGGCGACCTGGCCGATCTGCGCGATCAACGCGTGGGTATAGCGCAGCAGCAACGCCAGCAATGCTCCGCCGTGCGCGAGTTCGCTCTTCAGGACCTCGCTCCGCAATCGATAGGCATGGCCGGCGCTCAATACCACCGCCTGGCTCGGCATGCTGTCGTCGCCGAGGATCGCGGCGATGCCGATTGCGCCTTCGTTGCCCGTAATGGCAAATTCCGCCGTGTCACCGTTCGCCATGACGTAGGCCCGGGACACGATGCCCGCGGCAAGGAAATACACGTGCTTCTCGGACTCGCCGGCGCGATGGAGGGTCTGACCCACGGCCAAACGAACGAATTCCAGGCTGGGGAGCAGGCGCGCATATTCATGCGGCGGCAATGCCGCAAGAAGACGGTTTTGCCGGGGGGTATGCGGAACGGGTGCGACACGCTGAACGTTTTGGGGCGCGAAACGCGTTCGTGGAAAAGGCTGAATTGATGGCTGCGCTAACATTGGCGTCTCCCTGAAATGTCGAATGGGCCTATCGGTGCATGCGAGTTAAGTATGCGGGCTCATGCCGCTGCCCGATTGACTTAAGTCAAGCTTTATGTCCGATAGCGAACATAAGGAGTATTATGGCTTGCGCTCAGAGCAATTGTGACGTTGCAATGCAGCCGGCGTTTGCCGGCTCCTTGTGTCGGTTTTGTTACAGCTAACTCCCGCCTTCGCGGTCTGCGCGAGTCGGGGAGGGGCGAACTGCTTTTTTTGGGAGAGCGCCATGAAGGCCCTCGCTGTGCTGGAAACGTTCCCTCCCATCGCGCCTGCAATCGAGCGTACGCTCGTCAATGCGCCGGATGCGCGTGTCGTGCACCTGACGACGCAGTGCTGCAATTGCAGTCTGCGCGAACTGTGTCTGCCCTGCGGTGTGCGCGAAGCGGCGCCGCCTCGCATGGACGAACCCGTCTTCACGCGCCGGCACGTAAACAAGGGCGGACATTTTTATCGCGCCGGCGACAAACTTACATCGGTATACGCGCTACGCAGCGGCTTTGCCCGGCACAACATGATGCTGATGGATGGGCGCGATCAGGTCATCGGCTTCTTCATGGCGGGTGACCTGATGGGCCTGGACGGCATCCAGACCGGCCAGCACGCCTGCGAGGCGACCGCACTCGAGGACAGCGAGGTATGCATGATTCCGTTCGCGCGCCTGGAACGTATGAGCCTCGGGATCCCGGCGATCCACCAGCACCTCCAGCGCCTGATGGGACGCGAGATCACGCGCGCGCACGGCCATTTGCTGTCGCTGGGCAGCATGTGCGCAGAACAGCGGTTGGCGAAGTTCCTGCTTCATCTCTCGAGGTGCTACGCCGGGCGCGGCTATTCAGCCACGCTCTTCAACCTGCGCATGACGCGCGAGGACATCAGCAGTTACCTGGGACTCAAAATCGAAACCGTCAGCCGGACGTTGTCGCGATTCCAGAAACGCGGCCTGATCACGGTGCAATCCAAAGTGATCGAGATCACGGACTTCGATGGACTGCAACGCGTCGTCGGTGACTCCGCCTCGGGCGAGTCCGCACCTCTGACGTAACGCGCAGCCAGCTTTACACGCCTCGCATGACTCGCCGCGGCGGCTGAATTAGCTGGAATTCAGTAGGAAGCGAACTTCAACACGGACAGACCGTTTACTCAAACCGGTCTTGGTTTACCGCTCGTTTGCCGGATTACGTCCGGTAACTGCAGCGGTATATTACCCAGGCGCTTTGGGGCGGCAACAACGGCAGCAATACGCCCACTGCAGGGCCAAGTTGACGCAGTGACAGGAACTGGCCGTCAAATAAGGGGTAGTTTAAGTCGTTGAAATAACTACCGAATTCTGTAGCGTTTCACTGCCTGTAATTCAGGTTGCACGTCCCCGCAACCAAACGCGAAATCGCCGGCAGTCTCTACGCTGCCGGCGATTTTTTTTGCCAACTGGTTCGGGGCGGATAGATTGCCTGTCACATGAGAAAATAAGCGGTTCGCAATCGTTACAGCAAGGAATCCATGAAATTGCTGGGCTCACCGGGCAGTCCGTACGTGCGCAAGGTGCGCGTCGTGCTCGCCGAAAAGCACATCGACTACGAATACGTCGTCGACCGGCCGTCCAATCCCGGTTCGCGGGTCGCCGAGTTTAATCCGCTGGGAAAGATCCCGGTGCTGGTGCGCGACGACGGCAGCACGATCTACGATTCTGTCGTGATCGTTGAGTATCTTGAGGGACTCGTCGCGGAACCGCGGTTGATTCCGGTTGCGTTCGAAGACCGGATCCAGGTCAAGCGGTGGGAAGCACTCGGCGACGGCATTGCCGATGCAACAGTCGCGGTCTCGCACGATTTGCGCGAGGCCGAACCGCAGCGCAAGCCTGCCGCGTGGTACACGAAGCAGCGGCAGAAAATCCAGCGTGGTCTCGCCGCGATGGAGCGCGATCTTGGCGATGCCCAATTCTGTTACGGCGGAAAATTCTCGCTTGCGGATGTCGCAGCGGGTTTCGCGCTT
>Ga0265331_10002170_pt1 | contig 13482 bp, 15 predicted proteins | sample 41923metaG_FD_202088 | JGI IMG/M metagenome (GOLD analysis project Ga0265331, IMG submission 202088) | Rhizosphere microbial communities from Carex aquatilis grown in University of Washington, Seatle, WA, United States - 4-19-23 metaG | ecosystem: Host-associated > Plants > Roots > Rhizosphere...
ACAGATGTGCGCAAAATCAATTGCGCGCTCAAGAAATATTTGAAATACTACAACAACGAAAGGATACATCTTTCGCTTAGCACTACACCGTCACAGGTGGTGCCAAGCTGGTGAGAGGAATACGTCCCTCTTATCTTTTCTTCATCGGATCTTCATCACTCCTTCATCGAACCTTGAGCGCTTCTTCGGCATTCCTTGAGCGGCATCCTGATACGATACTCGCATGAATGAGAAGGGCATCACCGAGAGCGAGCATATCAGCTTCCAGGGCGATTCTGCGGTCGATATCGTCCAGGCCATGCTCGAGCGCGCGGCCGCTATCCGCGCATCCGATATCCACGTCGATCCCTCCCCGGCAGACACCCGCGTCCGCATGAGGATAGACGGCGAGCTCGGCGACATCGGCTCCATTTCCGCCCGCATCCACGAAGAGGTCATCGCCAGGCTCAAGATCCTTTCCGGAGCCAGGACCGACCTCCATGCGATCCCGCAGGACGGGAGATTCAGGGCCGAGCTCGGGGATAGGAGCTTCAACGTGCGCATCTCATTCATGCCGACGTATAGGGGCGAGAATGCCGTCCTGCGCCTCTTGCCGGCCTCGGGCTTCGGCGGAGAGTCGTTCGCCGCTCTCGGATTCTCGCCAGACCATGCGAGGGCTCTCCAGAGCGCCCTCGAAGCGCAGAACGGCCTCATCCTCGTCACAGGCCCGACCGGCTCGGGCAAGACGACTACGTTGCGAGTCTGCCTGTCCCTCGTCGCGGACAAGCCCATATCCGTGATGACGCTCGAGGATCCGGTCGAGTACGAGGTCCCCGGCGTGCGGCACGTGCATATACGCGAGTCGTACGGCGTGAGCTTCGCGGCGGGACTGCGTTCGGCCCTGCGGCAGGACCCCGATGTCATCATGGTCGGCGAGATCCGTGATGCCGAGACGGCGCGCACGGCAGTCAATACCGCGCTCACCGGGCATCTCGTGCTCTCGACGCTCCATACGACATCTGCTCTCGAAGCCATCCTGCGGCTCTCGCAGATGGGGGTGGAGGGCTTCATGGCAGCTGCCACGCTCAGGCTCATCGTGAGCCAGCGGCTCGTCCATACGGTATGTCAGTCGTGCCATGGCGCCGCCCAGGGATGCGCGGCATGCAGAGGGAGCGGCTTTGCCGGGAGGTCGGTCATCGCAGAGACGCTCGAGATGGATGATGGGCTGCGCGACCTCATCCTCCGGCATGAGCCGCTGCACAGGCTCGCGGAGTATGCCGTCGCGCGCGGGTTCCGCCCGATATCCGAGGATGCCGCCGAGAAGGTCGAGTGGGGAGTGACGACGCGGGCCAAGGTCGCCTGCGCGCTCGATGCATGAGGGCTCGCCTGAATACAAGGCAGATGGCCATGCTCCTCGAAGAGCTCGAGATGTATGTCTCTGCGGGGCTGTCCCCGGGGCGGGCCATCGGGGCCATCGCCAAGGCCGCGGGCAAGCGCCAGAGGCAGGTTCTCGAGAAGCTGCGCACGAGGCTCGATTCTGGCCAGAATGTAGCCGCCGTCTTCGAGCAGGAGCTGGGATTGCCGCCGCCTATCATCGGACTCTTGTCGTGCGGCGAGTCGTCGGGCTCGCTCGCTGCTGCGCTGCGAGCGGCGCATAGCGTCATGGAACAGAGGGACGAGCTCGCGAAGAGATGCCTTTCTGCCATGACGTACCCCATCGTCATAGGCATAGCGACAGTCGCCCTGGCTCTCGGCCTCATGGATGGAGTCATGCCGCAGATGATCCCGCTCCTATCCGGGCTCCACAGGGACCTTCCGGTCCTGACCCGGGTGGTCATGGCGGTGTCTGGGTTCATCTCGACGTGGGGGCTGCTCACGGCCGCAGCCATCGTCATATCAGCGATCGCAGCCACAGCAGGATATCGCCGGATGCCGTCGGTCAGACGGGCCGCACATTCATGCCTCGGGCATATCCCGGTCATAGGCGGGCTCACGAACGATTGTTCCTGCGCGCTCTTCCTCCGGTCGCTCGGGACAATGATCGGATCAGGCATGCCTGCGGATGCTGCCTACGGCAGGGCAGTCGGAGCGGTGTCATTCGGACCTTTGAGGAGCGCTCTCTCGAGCGGCGCGGATACGATCAGGAGCGGCGGCTCGATCGGCGAGCTCGCAAGCGCGCGGATGCCGGGCTTCGTGGCTGCGCTTGTAACGGCTGGAGAGGCATCGGGCCAGTTGAGCGAGGCGCTCATCAGGTCCGCCTCTATCATCGAACGGCAGATCGGCCACACGCTCGGACGGCTGACGGCCCTCATGGAGCCGGCCATGATGATATGCATGGGCGGCATGGTCGGATCGATCGCGCTGTCTATCATGATGCCCATATATGACGTCTCGAGAGCTTTGCAGAGATGACGGCTTCATCCTGGTCGATGCGATCATCGCGCTCGCCCTCGCAGCGATGTTCATCTCTATCCTGTCTGCGACCGCCCTCGCAGCTCAGGAGATGTATCTGGATGCGTCTCGGCGGATGGAGATCATCCAGGCATACCGCGATCACGTCGGCGACATCGCGGGTATGATGCCGTATGAGACGAGGGTCCTGAGCTATCCTGTCGCGTCGTCGTCGCCATTCATCATGCGGGCCAGCGCTCGTTGGTATGGCGATGACATGATAGAGACGGATGCGAGCATCTCCGAAGGGTCGACGACAGTCGAGTTCGCTGCGGTCCGTTCATACCCATATGGGTCTCGAGATGAAGCGGCAGGCACACCGTTATGTTCCGCTGACTTCATGTCGGGCAACATCGTAGGATCGTATGGATATATCGCCGGCATGAATGATGTTCGGGCGCCCCACGTGACGGCAGTCTCTCTTCCGGTGAACGCATCCCTGCCGATCACTGATCTTGCGGTGCGCGATGGGGTCGCATATCTGAGCGCTGATTCGGTGTCTGCGGCAGATCCCGACCTGATCATCGCGGATATCTCTGATCCATCGCATCCGCACATGCTCTCTATGCTGAATACCGGGCCCGGCCTGTCGGTGCTCTCGATCGCTGGTAGGTACGTATTCGCCGCGGCGGACAGCGCCGCGGCGCAGCTCCATGTGATCAGGCTCGACAGCTTGTCCGCTCCGTCCCTTGTTGCCACGTATCAGCTGCCGCTTCCGCTGGCCAGCACATCGCCGCCGGCAGGTACAGCCATCGCATATGACCATGGCCGCGTCTATCTCGGCACGACCAAATGGGACGGCCAGGAATTCGCGGTCATAGACGCGTCTGTTCCCGAGGCTCCGGCGATGATCGGGGGCCTGGATATCGATAGCCAGGTAGATAGCATCTACGCGCATGAGGGCTTGGCATATGTATCTTCTTCTGGGCAGGATGCGCTCTCCGCGACGGACGTGAGCGATCCTGCCCATCCACATGCCTTCGCTTCTTTCAGCCCGCCTGATTGGCAGAGACAAGGAGGAGGGAACGTATCGTATTTCGAGGATAGCCTCGCCTTCGCTCGGCCATCCGGAGGCTTCAATATCGCGAGCGACAAGGAGATCTTCGGATGGGATGCGGCCTCGGGGACTCCTTCGCGCTATGGGCCGGCACGACCCGCGGATATAAAGAGCGCCGCGTCTATCCATGGCCAAGACATTCCTGGGGGAGTGTACGGGGTAGTGACCGATAGGCGGCACATCTTCCTTGCTACGCGCACAGCGGGAAAAGAGTTCACGATCTTCGACCGTTCCCTGGCGACCTCGTCTGAGGCACATTATCCGCTGCCTGCGCCGCCGCAGGCTATGGTCTGCGATGGAGACACGATCTATATCCTCGCCAAGACAGCCCCCATCATCTATGAGATATCATTCTGATCACCGTGGATTCACTCTGGTCGAGGCGATCATCTATATCGCCCTGCTGAGCTCGCTCATCGCGACCTTCGTGCCGTATGCATCGGCGCTCGCCAGCATGAGCCTGGGCTTGGTCGGCTCCATCTCCGATGCGCATTCGCCATAGGACAGAGCCACGTGGGTCGGCCGGCTTCGGGGCATCGATAGCGGTGATGCTCCTGTCTCTTGGCTCATTTGCGCTCGCCTCGGCTGCCCTCGGCGCCGCGATCGTCTACTCCGACATGGCTGACCGGAGCGAGGCGCGCATCCAGTCGTCGCTCGACGCCGCAGCATGTGCAGATACGGTGGCGCTCATGCGAGCAAAGGACGCTTTCGCGTCAGGAAGATACGAGATACCCGAATTCGGCTGTTCGGGCCAGTTCTGATGTTTCCGTCGCGAGCGCACTTATCAACATCTAACCACCATCAGCATGAAGATACAGGCACCACTCCGTTCCGAGGGATTCACGCTCATCGAAGTGCTCGTCGTCATCGGCATCATCGCCATACTCGCCGCTGTCGTGCTCGTCGCGGTCAATCCCGTTCGGCAGTTCAAGCTTGCCCGGGATTCGCAGCGCACCGCCAATGTGGCCGCGCTCCTCGATGCCATCCACGAGAACATGTCGGAGCATAGAGGGTCATTCGTATGCGGGGGGAATGTCAGGCAGATCCCGGCCACATATACCGACGTGAGGTACGGAGGGGGATATCCATCGTATCTAGGCGACATCGCCCTGTGTCTCGTGCCCGACTATATCTCGGCGCTGCCGTTCGATCCGGCTATACCGGGAGCGCGCTTCGCGAGCACGACTGACTATGATACCGGCTATGAGATAGCTCAGGATGCCAACGGCCGCATCACGGCGAGCTCGACTGGCGAGCTTGTCCCGACCATATCTGTGACGCGGTGATGCTCGGTACAGCGTCCGGCAGGGCAGCCATGGCTGTGCTACAGTAGGTGTGATGCGCGAACACCGAGCTATCGTCGCTGCGATCGTGGCTGCATTCGCCCTGGTGGGGATCGCGGCTGGGATCCGCATGGCCGAGATCCAGACTGCCGGACGAGCTCAGAGCGCCACACCGCCCGTCTCATCCGAGGCTTCATCATCGCAGCCGTTCGAGAAGAGCGCAGACCGTCTGCATACGGATGGCCAATACCTCTCGACGAAGAGCGCGACGACGACCACCAAAAAGGCTCCCCTATCCTCAACGCCCGCAACTGTTCAGCCGGTTGACGCCGTCACTGCCGAGGCATACATCGTCGGCGACCTCGAGACGGGCACGATATACGCGGAGAAGGATGCTGATACGAGCCTGCCTGTCGCCTCGATATCCAAGCTCGTCACCGCGCTCGTCGCAACGGACATATATTCGGCTACGACGACTATCTCCATCGAACCGGAAGAGCTCCAGGCTGTCATCAATCAGGGTGTCGGACCGGAACAGGCCGGCCTCGTCCCGGGCGAGCGATTCACTCTCGACGAGCTCATGCATGCGCTGCTCATGGATTCGTCGAACCTCGCCGGCGAAGCTATCGCTTCGTCGACCGATCGCGCGCATTTCCTCAACCTCATGTCCCAGTATCTCTGGGAGATCGGCATGCCGACATCGTTCGCGGCAGATCCGACCGGCCTTTCCCGCGACAACTCCGGCACGGCCCGAGGCATATTCGGCCTGACGGAATATCTCTACCGGCACAGGCCCGACATCCTCGCTATCACCACGATCTCGACGTATTCGATAGCGACGACGACGCAGCACATGGCTCATACGTTCGTGAATATACACCCGTTCGCCGGCGACCCGCTCTTCCTGGGCGGCAAGACCGGGCATACGAATGCGGCACAAGACACCATGCTCACGATCATGGATATAGGAGGGCATCCGATAGCCTTCATCGTCCTTCGATCCACATCAGGCGAGCGCGCCCGCGATACGGGCATCCTCATCGAGGATCTCAAGCTCTGAGAGCCGGAAGAGCAGCGATGCGCTCAGAAGAGCCATCCCTGGATGATGCGCTCGGTCTCTTCGGGCCCCGAGACCTGGATGCAGTCGACGCCGGTAGCGCGAGCCGGGTAGTCGTTGCCCCCTAGGAAGAGCTTGTCGCCGACGAAGACGATCTCTTCGGCCGATATATCGAGATAATGCTCGAGCTTCTGGATGCCGTAGGCCTTATTCACGCCGCGCTTGGTGACGTCAATCGACGTGGTGCCTCCGACCCGCACGTCGAAGCCGGGGAGCTTGGGGCGCATGGCGTCGGCGATAGCCTCGCGCTTGGAGCGGTCGGGGTCCCAGGATTCTTTGATCTCGATGGGTGCCTCCTGGCCCAAGGCGGAGAACGTCACCTGCGAGCCGCGGTCTTCGATGACCTCTCCGAACGTGCGCTCCGGTCGGGCGTATCCGATGGCATGGAAAGCGGCCTCGAAAGCTCCCATGATGCGCTTCTTGTCATCGTCGGCGAGGTCTTCGCGGTATCGCTCGCGCCACTCGCCGCGCCACTCGAGGAAGCGGGTGCCGGACGTGGGCAGGAGATAGAGGTTGGTCAGGCCGTGCGAGTCGAGAGGGTAGAATGACGACAGGAATCCGGCCTGGAACTGCGCGTAGCCGCCGCCGGAGATGATAGCGACCTTGACGCGCTCGAGGAGCCTAGCGAGGAGCCCCGCCGTGGACGGCTGCATCGGCTGCTTGGAGCGCGCCAGCGTGCCGTCGTAGTCGAAGACGACGAGCTTCTTTCCGGCGAGCGATGGCGTAAGGCCGTTCATGATGAGAGGCCCCTCAGGATCTCGGGCAGATCGAATGTCGCGACGCCGATCGAGTAGTCAGCCGCTCCATAATAGATGTAGCCCGTGTTGCCGCGGATGACCAGGCCGCAGGGGAAGACGACATTGGGAGTGGTGCCCTCGCGTTCGTAGCTCTCTTCCGGTTCGAGGAGGGGAGCGGCCGAGCGGGACCGGATCGCCGTTGGATCATCGAGGTCGAGCAGGACGGCGCCGACGCGATACGTCTTGGATCGAGAGATCCCATGGTAGAGCAGGAGCCAGCCGTCACGGGTCTTCACCGGCGGCGCGGCTATGCCGACCTTGGTATCGTCCCACATGCCAGGACGAGGCGCGATGATCTCGAAGCTCCGGGTAGCCCGCTCCTCCGTGAAATCGAGCGACTCGACGTAGCTCCCGCAGATGCTCTCATGCGCTCGGTGCAAGATGAGCCAGCCGTGTTGGGTCCTTTCGCACAGGATGGTCGCGTCCTTGTCTGCGATATCGGGAGGAGTGATGGCTTCGGGTCGAGACCACGCATACCATCTCCTCGCCACGAAGTCATCGGCACCGATCGAGCTCACTGCCACTCGAGGGATCCGTCCGTCGTATCCGGTATATGTCATGTAGATGCGGCCGTCGATCATGACGAGACGGGGATCTTCGCATCCGTGGCCTATGGGTGCGCCGGGGGTCCTTTCCCCGCATCCCATCTCGAATGGCATGCGAGGGAAATATACCGGTTTTTCGGATCTGAAGTCGATCGAGAATCCGTCGGTCGACCTTGCATAGCCGAATGTGGAGATGTTCCCTTCGGCTGCAGCTCGATAGAGGATGTGCGTCACGCCGTCTATGTCTAGAGCGGCAGGGTTGAATGTGCCGGCGGCCTCCCACAGGTAGCCAGGGCGCGGTGCGATGATGGGGTTGCCCCGGAAGCGCGATATGGTGGACATCGGGGATATTTTAGCACAGGCGTTCACAAGAGGAGATGCTATACTTTCTGCATGGCCTCGATTGAGGAACTCAAAAGATCTTCAGGAGCACATTTTTTTGCTTCCATCCTCGGTAAGTCGACTATTTCCAAAAGCACTCCGGAATATGCATTCATCGTGGATGCGGTCGGGTTCTTGATCTCACATGGTGTCGGCATCATCCATGGGGGCTATGCGGGAGGGGCAATGTCGGCAGCGAGCGATACTGCAGTGCGTTTGATACAAGAAGCAGGATTACCTCGCGAACTGAATATCGGAGTGCCTCAACTTGATCATGATGGATTGTGGCAGAGGGTAGAAGGAGCAGTATCCACAAATGTAGCAAAAGATATATTTGACCGACTGTCTGCAGTCACCTCGGGCGATATCGTAGTAATATGTCCGTTGGGTGGTGATGGAACAGAACTCGAAGAGACAACGGTTTTTCACGAGAATGTGATAAGAATCTCGATGGGCAAGAAACCGGTCCCCCTTCTTTTCCTCATGACCTCGACTGGTACTGACTGGGAATCGCTTATTAGAGGAAAAATGTCGCTTTTAGCGACCTCGGTCAAGGATCCTAATCAATATCCCTGGTTGTATTTTGTCCGTTCGCTCAGACATTTCGAGGAGATCGTGCTTACATATATACATCATGAATAAGTCATTCCTCGACCTTGCGTCAGACCCACATCAATATGATTCAGTCGATATCGACTGGAATAAGGAGGGGAATACAGACTCTCCAACGCGTATGTTCTACAGATATTATCTGTTGCCAGAACTCGATGTGAAAGGTAAAAATGTTCTAGATATCGGCTGCGGATTTGGGTGGCTCTTCCCATCTCTTGTCGAGAAAGGCGCGAAAGAAGTGGTCGGCATAGAACCGTCGCAAAAGAGTGTCGCCTTCGCGCGTGAGAGATATCCTTCTCATAATATAATTCAGTCGACCTTAGAAGGTTATCGAGCCGAAAGGAAATTCGATGTCTGTGTAGCGGTATTGGTCTTTGAGCACCTTCGAGATCTGAAAGCTTCGCTCAAGCAGACGAGAGATCTTTTAGTCGGAGATGGAAAATTCTTCCTTATAACTATCGACTATGACTATGCGATGACTTCTCGATTTAACTACAAGATGGATGTCGAGAAGGTCGATCCTGTGACTTCGGTGACAAAGACGACTAGGGATTGGGGGATGGTATACGATATTTGCAGGATGCCGTCTGCGTTCATAGAGGCTGGGATGGAGGTAGGATTCAAAGAAGCAAAGGATATCCCCATCTCACCAAATATGGACACCATCCAATTCGTGCCGAGATACAGGGATCTCATTGGCAAAAATGTGGCTCATCTACTCGTCTTCTCTAAATAGCAGTCATGAATAAATCCGCACTAGACAATGCTTCGAAATCTACAGAGATCGAAGCGCGCTGGATCAACCTCGATAAGGAGAGCATCATCGCCCGGCTGGATAAGCTGGGCGCAAAGAAGACGGGAGACTATTTCTTCAAGGAATGGATATTCGCATACCCTGAATGGACCACGCAATTCAGACGCGTGCGCATCCGCACGGATGGCACAAAGACGTGGCTCACCTACAAAGCCAATGCGACATGGGCTGTGGATAGCACGGAAGAAGTCGAGTTCGAGGTTCCCTCGGCCGAGGATGCGGTGACATTCATGCATGCCATAGGCATGCCGCTCTCTCGCGCCCAGGAGAAGAAGCGCGCGTCATACGAGCTCGACGGCATCACATTCGATCTCGATACATGGCCCAAGATCCCGATGGTGCTCGAGATCGAGGCTGATACCGAGGCGAGCGTCCGCGAGGGGGCCCGACTCCTCGGCCTCGAGTGGAAAGACGCCATCTTCGAAGACCAGCTCGTCGTCCATAGGAAGCACTACGGCATCGACCTGCATCAGATCAAGGAATATAAGTTCTGATCACGTTCTGCCGTACTTGTCCTCCAGCCTGACGATGTCATCCTCATCGAACTCCCCGAAGGCCAATTCCACGAATACGAGCTCGGCTGTCCCGCCGGTGACACGATGCTTCTCGCCGCGGGGCACGAAGCAGGTGGCACCGGAGACGAGGGGGATGCGCTCACTGCCGATGGTCGCCTCTCCGTCTCCGGATATCACGTACCAGAATTCGTCGCGTCGCTCGTGATATTGGAGGCTCAAGGGTTCTCCCGGCTTGACCCGGATGATCTTCGCCATCGAGGGCGTACCGGTATCCTTCGTGAGCCATACCTCCTCGCCCCACGGCCGTGGATCGCGATAGGGTTGCGGAGTGATCATAAAACGTGGCTATAGTATATCACGGGCCCGTGCTAACATATCTACATGCCCATTATGAAGAAGACTATCAAGATAAAGGCGACTGAAAAGCATCCTTTTGGTGACTTTGTCCCACCAAATACCAAGTATCTTATTCTTGGGAGTTTTACCGGTAAGAGGACAGAAGAGGATATCCGTGATGGGTATGATTGGTTTTATGGGACCAAGCGAAATCAATTTTGGCGTATTGTTGAGCAAGCGTTTGGGACCGAGCTGCGCACGAAGGAGCAGAAACAGGATGCGTGTACGGAACGAGGCGTCGCTATAGCCGACATCATTCTCTCGTGCACGCGATCTAAAGGAAGCAACCTCGACGTCAATCTATCCAAGATTGTATTTAATATGCGCGGAGTCACGAGCATAGTCGAACAGCATCGATTGCGAACGATATTCTTTTCGAGCAGATTCGTAGAGAAGCTATTCAAGCGCGAGTTCAAGTCGCTTGTTGCCAAATATCCTGAGATCTTTTTGATTACATTACCGTCGCCATCCCCGCGCCATGCCGCACTAACGCGCACGGAGAAAGTCGCGCTCTATAAAAAGGCATTTGAAGATCATTGGTAGTATCGTGAGGCCACGGCGGGAATCGAACCCGCGCATAACGGTTTTGCAGACCGTCGTGTTAACCAGCTTCACCACGTGGCCGTTTCAAATCTATCCATTCTCGGAAGATTCGGTGCTTGCGCTCCAAATATTCGCCTTTTTCGCACCCTTTGTAAAGCTCGATGAACAAGGTCAGAGCATCCTTGGTCGAATGTCTCAGTTGGAAGGCGGTCCAGGCAGTGATCACTTTTTGGCTCTTGAGGCCGAATGCAGACACAAGCTTATCATCGAGCTTCTCAAGGAATACATGGCTGCCGGATGTAAAGATGACAGACAATTTTCTTAGACGTGGTTTTCCATCTGGACCGATCGTCCTATATATATATTCACACAACCGTCACCATCAAAATAACCTCGCACAAAATCCCTTACATAAGCAGTCGGCACTTCCGGCATAGTTATTGTCAGAGATTTTCGCGGGTGTAATCCGAAAAGCGTGAGCGCATCGTATAGTCTACGACTGCCGATCCTCAAAGTATATAGGTCTTTGCCATTCTGCCATTGGGATTCTCTTCTTGAGATCATGTGTTTTGATGACATCCATGACCTCATCTGCTCCAGAATCTCTCGGTCGGTGCTCGCAATCTTCACGTAATGAGCCCTCATTTTGGGCCATTTTTCGATACTGCCATCCGCATAGATATAACCAAGCACATATGCCATGCGCCTGCTCCATACGTCGAAAAACGCCTCGTTCACGGCGTATTTGATGCCCATGCGCAGATTATACTCCTCCGCTATTTAGAAATCTCATCGAGCCGCTGCCTGTTCTTCTCGCCCCTGTCAAGCTTGACCTCGAAATAGGGCACGCGCATGAGGCGCGCTCGGGACATGACGTGTTCGCGAAGGTCGGTCAGCTGCCTATGCATGAATGAAAGGGCCGTCTTCTCCTGGGCCTCTGGCAAGACTGTGACCAGGATGACGGCGCGGGAGCCGCGCGCCTGGATCTCGACGCTAGTCACGGTGATGAGAGACTGGCGGTTGGACTCCCGCGAGAAGAACTCCGCCGCCATCTCGCGTATCAGTTCTTTCAGCTTGTCATCTCTGTTCGCCGTCATGTTTTCACTGTTAACTGTGTATTGCCAACTGATTACTGTCTACTTCTTCTCTATCGTCCTGACCGCCTCTATCTTGTCTCCCGCCGCTATCTCTATCTTGGCCTCGATGAGCATCCCGAATTCATAGCCTTCGCGGACCTCTGAGAAGCGCTTCTTCTGCTGTTGGATCTCGTGGATGGCGCCGCGTCCGATCTCAGCCTCGCGGCGCATGATGCGGACCTCGGCGCCGGACTCCAGCACTCCTTCCTGGACCTTGCCGCCGACGACCTGGCGGTCTTTCTCTTTGGAGAAGATGGCGGCGATCTTGGCGCGGCCCGTCACTTCCTGGACATATTCCTTGGGGACCATGGCGATGAGGGTCTCGCGCACATACTGGGCGAGCTCATAGATGATCTTGAATGTCTTGACCTGGATGGGCACGGCCGAGCGCTCGATCACGGCGGCGGCTTTCTTGTCGGGCGAGACGTTGAAGCCGATGATGATGATGCGCGGGTCAGATACAGCGAGCTTGACGTCGTTCTCGCCGATGTCGCCGATGCCCTCGGAGATGATGTCGATGGATACGCGATCGTGCGTGATCTTGGCGAGCTCGAACTTGACGCCTTCGAGCGAGCCGATGACGTCGGCTTTGATGATGAGGGGAAGGGTAGCGACCTTTGAGGCAGCTTCGACAGGAGCTTGCTCAGAGCCTGCGGAGCTCGCCGCCACCTTCTGTCCTTCACGCGGCTCGGACAGTCCTCGGCTCCTCATGAGCTCTGCCGAAACTGCCCTTGCTGCTTCGGCGAGCTTCTCGGCGTCCTTCTTGGTAGTGACGGCCTTCCAGGGGATGCCGGTCATGGGTACTTCATTCCAGCCATAGACGATGACAGGCTTGGAAGCTGCGGCTCGCTCGAGCTTGGTGCCCTTGAAGTCCTCGATGTAGCGCACTGGAGCCCAGGCGCTGCCGGCCGCCACGAACTGTCCGGTCTCGAATGAGCCGTCCTTGATGAGGAGTGTAGCCGAGATGCCTTTGCGCGTATCGAGCTCAGACTCGATGACGACGCCAGATGCCGGTGCCTTCGGGTCGGTGGTGAGGTCGGCCATGTCAGCGACCAGGCTGACCATGTCGAGGAGCTCGGGAATGCCCGTGCCATTCAGGGCAGAGACGGCCACGCAAGGGATGTCTCCGCCCCAGCCTTCGACATATATCTCATGCTCGCCGAGCGACTGCTTGGTACGGTCGATGTCGGCGTTAGGCTTGTCTATCTTGTTGATGGCGACGACATACGGGGTGCCGGCCTCCTTGATCTCGCGGAGCGCCTCGACGGTCTGCGGCTTGACGCCGTCCTCGGCAGAGACGACGAGGATGGCGACGTCAGCGGCCAGCGCACCGCGCTCGCGGATGGACCTGAATGCCTCATGGCCCGGCGTGTCCAGGAATGTGAACAGGCGCGTGGCGCCATCGCTCGCGGCGTACTCGGCTTCATAGGCGCCGACATGCTGGGTGATGCCGCCCGCTTCGCCCGCGACGATGTTGGCTTTGCGGATGTAGTCGAGGAGAGTCGACTTGCCGTGGTCGATGTGGCCCATGACCACCACCACCGGCGAGCGGCGCTGTTTGGGAGCGTCCGAATGAGCGCCTGCCTGAACGCCCGCTTTGGCAGCGGCGACTGGGGAACCCGTGTTTTTCGGGGTGACGGTAGGCATGGAAGTAAGGCTCAATATAGCACTATACGGGTGACTTGACAAGTAAGATAATAAAATGGTAAAATAAGAGCACAAACGAACTGGCACCCATACCCCTGAACTTGTACAGCTAGCTTTCTTTCTTTGAAAACGCCGCAGGGCGCTTTTTTCGTCTCCGGTACCGCTCAACCAGCTTCATTGGAGTCAGATGATCCAGACATTCCATAATA
>Ga0265331_10002171_pt1 | contig 13480 bp, 8 predicted proteins | sample 41923metaG_FD_202088 | JGI IMG/M metagenome (GOLD analysis project Ga0265331, IMG submission 202088) | Rhizosphere microbial communities from Carex aquatilis grown in University of Washington, Seatle, WA, United States - 4-19-23 metaG | ecosystem: Host-associated > Plants > Roots > Rhizosphere >...
CTCTCTATCTTCGTTGAAGACATCTATATCGAGCACCCCAAGCTCACCAAAGGTGCGACCGACCAGTTGTTGAATACAGCTTGTTATTTCGAACGTGTACAGCCTATCGATACCAAGAAAGCGCCGCAACTCGCGCGCTTTCTCGCCCACAGCCTCGTACCGCCGAGATTTAACCTTGCAGTCAGCGACCATTGTGAGGAGCCCTCAAGAGCACCCTGTCGTCGACCCGCAAGTCTCGCACTTCAAGCACGTCCCGTTGCGCACGAGGGTAAAATTCGCGCACTCCGGGCAGGCTTCGCCGACATAGCCCTTCATGCGCGCCTCGGCGCGCTTCTCGGCGACGCCGTCGACATTCCTTGCGGGCTCTGTCCAGCCCAGGAGCGAGAGCGGCGCGTCTGCGGGCGCGGCCGTCGGCTCCGTCTTCAGCGCCACCGCGCCCACCGCCTGCGGCGCGTTGCGCACCAGGCTCAGCCGGTCCGTCTTGTTGCGCAGCAGCCCGCGCGAGACGACAGTCGCCGCGGTCTCCGCCTTGCCCTCATGCTCGCCCTTGCCCAGCACGTCATGGCCGATGTCGTCGGGCGAGACATGCGCGAGATCGTGACGGCCGAGATACGAGACCGCGAGCTCGCGGAACACATAATCGAGAATCGAGGTTGCCATCTTGATCGCGTCATTGCCCTGCACGAGGCCGGCCGGCTCGAAACGCGTGAAGGTGAAGGCGTCGACATATTCTTCGAGCGGCACGCCATATTGCAGCCCGAGCGAGATCGCGATCGCGAAATTGTTCATGAGGCTGCGGAAGGCGGCGCCTTCCTTGTGCATGTCGATGAAGATCTCGCCCAGGCGCCCGTCGACATATTCGCCCGTGCGCAGATAGACCTTGTGCCCACCGACAGCGGCCTTTTGCGTGTAGCCCTTGCGGCGGTCGGGAAGCTTCTCGCGCTCGCGCACGAGCTGATGCACGATGCGCTCGACCACGCGCTCCGCGACCTGCGCGGCGCGCGCCGGCGTGTTTTGCGCAAGCAGCTCGTCGACGCGCTCCTGCAGGTCGTCTTCCTCCTCGTCGGCGGCGAACAGCTGCGCTGACAGCGGCTGCGAGAGTTTCGAGCCATCGCGATACAGCGCGTTGGCCTTCAGCGCGAGGCGCCAGGACAGGAGATAGGCCTGCTCGCAATCCTCGATCGAGGCGTCATTCGGCATGTTGATCGTCTTGGAGATCGCGCCCGTGATGAAGGGCTGCGCCGCCGCCATCATGCGAATGTGCGACTCGACCGAGAGATAGCGCTTGCCCAGTCGCCCGCAGGGATTGGCGCAGTCGAAGACCGCATAATGCGCGGGCTTGAGGAAGGGCGCGCCCTCGAGCGTCATCGCGCCGCAGATATGCGTGTTCGCCTGCTCTATCTCCTGGCGCGTGAAGCCCAGCGCCGTGAGCAGATCGAAATTCTTATCCTCGAGCGCCGCCGCCGGAATCTTCAGCGCGCCCGTGAGGAAATCCGCGCCGAGCGTCCATTTGTTGAAGACGAATTTGATGTCGAAGGCGGAAGCGAGCGCCGCCTCCACGACGCTGAGCTTCTCGTCGGTGAAGCCCTTTGCGCGCAAGGTTGCGGTGTTGATCGCCGGGGCGTTGGAGAGCGAGCCGTGGCCGACCGCATAGGCCTCCATCTCGGCGATCTCGGATTCGGGATAGCCCAAGGCGCGCAACGCCTCCGGCACGGCGCGGTTGACGATTTTCAAATAGCCGCCGCCCGCGAGCTTCTTGAACTTCACCAGCGCGAAATCGGGCTCGATGCCGGTCGTGTCGCAATCCATCACGAGGCCGATCGTGCCCGTCGGCGCGAGGACCGAGACCTGCGCATTGCGATAGCCGTACATCTCGCCGAGCTTTAACGCCTCCTCCCAGCTATCGACCGCGGCCTCGACGAGCGCCGCGTCCGGGCAGGCGGCGTGATCGAGCGGCACGGGGGGCGTCGCGAGCTTCTCGTAGCCTTGCGCCTCGCCGCGCGCGGCGCGCGCATGATTGCGGATCACGCGCAGCATCGCCTCGCGATTCTCCATGAAGCGCGCGAAGGGCCCGCGCTCCCGCGCCATTTCCGCCGAGGTGCGATAGGAGACGCCTGTCAAAATCGCCGACAGCGCGCCGCCGATCGCACGCCCTTCGGCGCTGTCATAGGCGATGCCCGACGACATCAACAACCCGCCGAGATTGGCGTAGCCCAGGCCCAGCGTGCGGTAGTCATAGGAAAGCTGCGCGATCTCGCGCGAGGGGAACTGCGCCATCAGCACGGAGATTTCGAGCATGAGCGTCCAGAGACGCGTGGCGTGCTCATAGGCTTCCACGTCAATGCGCTTGGTCTCGGGATTCTTGAACTGCAGCAGGTTGAGCGAGGCGAGATTGCACGCCGTATCGTCCAGAAACATATATTCCGAGCAGGGGTTCGAGGCCCTGATCTCTCCGCCCTTCGGGCAGGTGTGCCAATCGTTGATCGTCGTGTGGAACTGCACGCCGGGATCGGCGGAGGCCCAGGCGGCGTAGCCGATCTTCTCCCACAGCTCGCGGGCTTTGAGCGTCTTCGCGACCTTGCCGTCGAGCCGTCTCGTCAGCGACCAGTCTTCGTCCTTCTCGACCGCGTTAAGGAAGGCGTCGCTGACGCGCACGGTGTTGTTCGAGTTCTGACCGGAGACAGTGAGATAGGCCTCGCTGTCCCAATCAACGTCATAGGTGTCGAACTCGATGTCCTTGAAGCCCTGACGCGCATATTGGATCACGCGCTTGATCAGCGCGTCCGGCACTTCCTCGCGCCGCGCCAGCCTGATCTCGCGCTTCAGGGCCGGGTTGATCTCGGGGTTGAAGCAGTCGTCGTTGGGGCCTTCGCAATTCACGCAGGCGCGCAGGATCGCCTTCAGATGCTTCTTGACGATCTTGGAGCCCGTCACGAGCGCGGCGACCTTTTCCTCTTCCTTAACCTTCCAGTCGATGAAGGCCTCCACGTCGGGATGATCCACGTCGACGATGACCATCTTGGCCGCGCGCCGCGTCGTCCCGCCCGATTTGATCGCGCCCGCCGCGCGGTCGCCGATCTTCAGGAAGGACATCAGTCCTGAGGAGGAGCCGCCGCCCGAGAGCTTTTCCTTCTCGCCGCGCAGCTTCGAGAAGTTCGAGCCCGTGCCCGAGCCATATTTGAAGAGCCGCGCCTCGCGCACCCAAAGGTCCATGATGCCGCCGTCGTTGACGAGATCGTCGGCAACCGACTGGATGAAGCAGGCGTGCGGCTGCGGATGCTCATAGGCGCTCTTCGATTTGACGAGCTTGCCGTTGGCGAAATCGACGTAATAGTGGCCCTGCCCCGGGCCGTCGACGCCATAGGCCCAATGCAGACCCGTGTTGAACCATTGCGGCGAGTTGGGCGCAGCCATCTGCGTCGCCATCATGTAGCGAAGCTCGTCGAGGAAGGCCTCAGCGTCCTCCTCCCCATCGAAATAGCCGCCCTTCCAGCCCCAATAGGTCCAGGCGCCGGCCATGCGATCGAAGACCTGCTTGGCGCTGGTCTCCGAGCCCTGGCGCTTGTCCTTGGGCAGCGCCGCGAGCGCGTCGCTGTCCGCGACCGAACGCCAGAGGAAAGCGGGAATCGCATTCTCCTCAACACGCTTGAGCTTTAGCGGCACGCCAGCCTTGCGGAAATATTTCTGCGCCAGCACGTCGCAGGCGACCTGACTCCAGGCCGCTGGAACCTCGATGTCCTCGAGCGCGAACACGACTGAGCCGTCCGGATTGCGGATCTCGCTCCGGCCCGCGCGGAACTCGATCGACGCGTAAGGGGACTGTCCAGCCGTGGAGAAGTGCCGCTCGATTTTCATCTCGGTCATTCCTGGTGGGGCGCCCCTGGTGAATTAGGGCGCGAGGGCTCGTCGTCGGCATTCCTTGGCCAAGGCGCGAGCCTTGACGCCGAGGCGCCGGATGAAAACGCGTCGTCGTGCGAACGCTTTGGGGGAACTCCGCCGCATTGGCGGACGGGCGAATCGGCTCCCGGCGTTCCCGCCGTGATCTCGCGCCCGCGTCTCCATTTGCAGCCTCCAGAGATTGGGCCAAGGGCCGATCCCGGTCAAGATATTGTGATAGAATTATTCACAAACCCTATATCTGGGGGAAACTCGGGGATAACGGGGATAATTCAAACTGTCGCCATTCGGCCGAGGCCGCGAATCGTACAGCAGGGCGTCAGGCTCAAGCCCGCGGTCCGCAATCGCCAGCGGCGGCGGTTTCCGCTATGTCATTGAGGCGCCCGCGTTTGAGGGGGCGCCCGGGGAGCGGTCGGTGGCGGAAGGGTCGGATTTCCTCGAAGCTTGGGAAAAGCCGCCGCTGAGCGCGAGCCCGCGCCCGCAGTCCGCAGGGCCTTTGTCCCGAGGCGCGGGGAGCCGGGGCCTCGCCGCGCTGCTCGGACCGACCAACACCGGCAAGACGCATCACGCCATCGAACGCATGCTCTCCTTCAAGAGCGGCATGATCGGCCTGCCGCTGCGGCTGCTCGCGCGCGAGGTCTATGGGCGCGTCGTCCAGAAGGTCGGAGCGGACCGGGTCGCGCTCGTCACGGGCGAGGAGAAGATCAAGCCGCCCTCGCCCGACTATTGGGTCGCGACGGTCGAAGCCATGCCGCGAGATCTAGACGTCGACTTCGTGGCGATCGACGAGGCGCAGCTTTCCGCCGATTTCGACCGCGGGCACATCTTCACCGATCGCCTGCTGCGCTGGCGCGGCCGCAGCGAGACGCTGCTCATCGGCGCCGAGACGCTCGCCCCCGTGATCCAGCGCTTCATGCCCGGCGCGCCGATCTTTTCTCGCCCGCGGCTGTCCCGCCTCACTCACGCGGGGGCGCGCAAAATCGTGCGGCTGCCGCCGCGCAGCGCCGTCGTCGCCTTCTCGGCGGAGGAGGTCTATGCGATCGCCGAGTGGATCAAGCGCCAGCGCGGCGGCGCGGCCGTCGTGCTGGGGGCGCTCTCTCCCAAGACGCGCAACGCGCAGGTCGAGCTCTATCAGAGCGGCGAGGTCGACTATATCGTCGCGACCGACGCGATCGGCATGGGGCTCAATCTCGACATCGATCTGATCGCCTTCGCCTCCGACAGGAAATTCGACGGCTGGCGGCATCGCCGGCTCACCAGCGCCGAATTCGGGCAGATCGCCGGCCGCGCCGGACGGCATATGAGCGACGGCGCTTTTGCGACGACAGGACGCTGCCCGCCCTTCGACGAAGAGCTGGTCGAGGCGCTGGAGGGGCATCGTTTCGATCCCGTCGCGACGCTGCAATGGCGCAATCCGGATCTCGACTTCTCCTCGATCGAGGATCTCGCCGCCTCTCTTGATACGGCGCCGCAGGAGCCGGGCCTCATGCGCGCGCCCCCGCGAGAGGATCAAATCGCGCTCGACATCTTAAGCCGCGACGAGCGCGTGCGCCGCAACGCCAAGGTCCGCGCCGACGTGGAGCGACTGTGGGAAGCCTGCCAGATTCCCGACTATCGCAAGACCTCGCCCGCCGCGCATGCGGAGCTTGCGGCGACGATTTTCGCCTTTATCGCGAGACGGGGGAAAATCCCGCCCGACTGGATCGCCCGGCAGATCGCCCTGGTCGATGCGGTCGAAGGCGATATCGCGACACTTGCCAATCGCCTCGCGCAGGTTAGAACATGGTGCTTCGTCGCAAACCGGGCCGGTTGGCTCGATGACGCTGGCCATTGGCAGGGCGTCGCGCGTCGGGTAGAGGACAGGATATCCTCCGCGCTGCACGAAGGCCTCATCCAGCGCTTCGTCGACCGCCGCGCCAGCGTTTTGATGCGGCGCCTCAGAGAGAACGCAATGCTTGAAGCCGAAGTTACTTCCGGGGGCGACGTCATCGTTGAAGGCCAGCACGTGGGATCGCTGCAGGGTTTCCGCTTCACCGCGGACCCGAGCGTCGCCGGCGAGGCGGCGAAGGCGCTCAACGCCGCGGCGCACAAGGCGCTTGGAGCCGAATATGAGGCGCGCGCGACCCGTATCGCCGACGCGGTGGACGAGGCTTTCGCGCTCGCCAACGACGGGACGATCCGCTGGCTCGGCGAGCCCGTCGGCCGGATCGCGCCGGGGCCGGGCGTCTTGAAGCCCACCGCCCAGGTGCTCGCCGACCCCGAGATCGGCGAGGCGCTGGTCGAAAAGGTGAAACGCCGGCTGGAGCTGTGGCTCTCCCAGCGCATCACGAAGCTCCTCGGCGCGCTCGAACCGCTGGAGACGGGCGAGGGACTTTCCGGGACCGTGCGCGGCGTCGCCTTTCAGATCGCCGAGGAGCTCGGCGTCCTGGAGCGCGCCCGCGTCGCGCGGGACATCCGAAATTTCTCGCAGGACGACCGCGCCGCGCTGCGCAAGCTCGGCGTGCGCTTCGGCGCCTATCATCTCTACCTGCCGCTCTTGTTGAAACCCGCGCCGCGCTCGCTCGCCTCGCTTCTCTGGGCGCTGCGTCATGGCGGGCTCGAAGGCGTCAAAGGCCTTGAGGAAGCGCCGCATCTCGCGGCCTCGGGACGCACCTCCTTCGCCGCCGATCCCAATGTCGGCAAGGATTTCTACAGGGCTGCGGGCTACAGGCTCTGCGGCGAGCGCGTCGTGCGCGTCGATATTCTGGAGCGTCTCGCCGATCTCATCCGCCCGGCGACCGCCTATCGTCCGGGGACGAGCGTCGGCGAGCCGCCGCCTGGAGCCGCAGACGGCGACGGCTTCGTCGTCACGGTGGCGATGACCTCGCTGACCGGCTGCTCGGGCGACGCCTTCGCCTCGATCCTGCGCTCGCTCGGCTATGTGGGCGCGCAGCGGCCCGGACCCGCCATCACCCAGCCGATCATCCCCGCGGCTGCGACGACGCCCGTCGTCGCGGCGCCTGCGATCGCGGAAGGAGAGGCTCCGGCTGTTTCGGACGACGCGGCGGAGACCAGCGGCGCCGATGCGACGGCCACTGCCGAGACGGCGTCCGAAGCCGCGCCAGCGAGCCCCGCCCCGGAGCCGACGGCGGAAATCCCCGCGGAACCGGCCGCCGAGCCCGCAGTCGAGACGGCGCACGAGCCCCCCGCCGAGGCGATCTCCGAAGCGCCGGTCGCCGCCGAGCCGGAGCCTGCGATCCAGCCCGAGGCGGAGCTCTCCGCTGAGGCCCCGCAGAGCGAAGCCGCCGCGCAAGAGGCCGCCTCGCCCGAATCCGAGGCCTCGGTCGCGATCATCGAAGTCTGGACCTTGCAGCGCCATTCGGCGCAGGGACCGCGCCGTCATCACGGCGCAGGCGAGGCGCGGGGCCCGCGCCAGAACGCCGAGCGGGAGCGTGGACCCCGGCGTTTCTCCACACCGCGCCCCGAGGGCGAAAGCGCCCAGGCCGAGGGCGAGGCGGCTGCCCGCCCTGCGCCCCGCGGACCCCGACCGCCCCACAAGAACGGCGGCGGCGGGCGCGGCGAGCGGCGCCCTGACAATCGCCCGGGGCGAGACGAAAACCGCCCCGCTCCTCCCGGCGCGCCAAGGAAGCCCAGAGAACGCCTGCCCGATCCCGACTCGCCTTTCGCCAAGCTTCTCGCCCTGAAGGCCGAGCTGGAGAAGAAAGGCAAGCCGTAAACCCGTGCGGCTGAATTCCGTAACCTCAGCCGGGTCCGGGCTCTCGCGACCTTTTGGCGGTAGAATAGAGCGGCGGCGAAGCGCGCCTCCTGCTGATTCGCCGGCGCGGTCAGCTTTTTTGAAAGCGACGCCGACGCCGATACGCTCTTCAGTGAAAGGCCGATCATGACGAAAATCCTTCCCGTCATCATGTGCGGCGGCTCGGGCACGAGGGTGTGGCCGGAATCGCGCGAGACTCTGCCCAAGCAGTTCATCCCGCTGATCGGGGAACGTTCGACCTTTCAGACGACGATGCTGATGCTCGACGATCCGGCGTTCGAGCGGCCGATCGTGATCTCGAGCGTGGACTACCGCTTCCTCATCGCCGACCAGCTGCGCGAGATTGGCGCGCAGGCGGACATCGTCCTGGAGCCGATGCGCCGCGATTCCGGCCCGGCGGTGGCCGTTGCGGCGGGTCTCGCCACGCGCCGCGCGCCGCAGACCGTCGTCGTGGTGCTTGCCGCCGACCATGTCGTGCGGGACCAGCCGGGACTCGTCGACCTCTGCAAAAAGGCGGCGGAAGCCGCGAAGGAAGGCTATATCGTCACGCTCGGCGTGAAGCCGGACTCGCCGGCGACCGGTTATGGCTATTTGCGCCCGGGCGCGCCTTTGCACGAGGGCGGCGAGGTGCTGAAGCTCGAAGCCTTCGTCGAGAAGCCGGACCGCGCCACGGCCCAGAGCTACGTCGACCAGGGCTATTTTTGGAATAGCGGAAACTTCATCTTCCGCGCCGATGTGATGCAGGCCGAGATCGCCAAATTCGAGCCGACGATCGCCGCGGCCGCCGAGGGCGCGATCGAAGGGGCGAAAACGGACCTGGGCTTTCTCGTGCTCGACGCTGGCGCCTTCCAGCACGCGCCCCAGAAGTCGATCGACTATGCGGTGATGGAGAAGACGACCCAGGCGGCGCTGATCCCGGCCGACATCGGCTGGTCGGACGTCGGCAGCTGGCGCGCCGTCTGGGAGCTCTCCGAGCGTGACCAGCACGGCAATTCGGTGCGCGGCCACGGCGTCGTGATGGACGCGACCAACGTCCATGTGCGCTCGGACGAGACGCTCACCACCGTCGTCGGCGTCTCCGACGTGATCGTCGTGACGACGCAGGACGCCGTGCTGGTGCTGCATCAGGATCACGGCGACAAGGTCAAGCAGCTCGTGCAGAGATTGCAGCGCGAGAACCGGCGCGAGGCGGGCGAGCACAAGCGCATCTTCCGACCCTGGGGCTATTACCAGTCCATCGACGCCGGCTCGCGCTACCAGGTCAAGCGCATCGTCGTGAAGCCCGGCGAACGCCTGTCGCTGCAGATGCATTTCCACCGCGCCGAGCATTGGATCGTCGTGAAGGGCACGGCCGAGGTCGACTGCGACGATCAAACGAAGCTCGTGCATGAGAACGAGTCGATCTATCTGCCGATTGGCTGCCGGCATCGGCTGACCAATCCGGGCAAGATCGACCTGGAGCTCATCGAGGTGCAAACCGGCTCCTACCTCGGCGAGGACGACATCGTCCGCTTCCAGGACGCCTATAACCGGGGGTAGTCCCGAGCTTTCACCTTAGCTCGAGAAACGGCGTGCGCCCACGCGTCACGCTTGCTAAGGGTGCGCCCGGAAACCGGAGGAGTCTTGCGAGACGTGACGCAGAGCGCAATCGCCAGCATCGACGCGCGCCTGCAGGCGGCGCTCGAGACATTCTGCGCGGCGGGTTTCCTGCGGCGCGAGCCGGCGCTGCTGCTGCCGGCGGGGGTTTTCCTGGATCGGCTCGGCGAGGAATTCCGCGGCCGGCTCTATCTCACCGGCGAGAATGGGGGAGCGGAGCTGTGTCTGCGGCCCGAGTTCACGATCCCCATCGCGCTCCAGCATCTCGCCTCCGCCGCCGCCGGGGGCCCCGCCGACATCGCCTATGGCGGACCGGTGTTCCGCTCCGGGCAGGGCGAGCTTTTCCAGACCGGCGTCGAGAGCTTCGGACGGGACGACCGTGCGGCGGCGGACGCTGAAATTCTCTTGATCGCGCTCGAAGCCGCCACAGCCGCCGGCGCGCCACGGCTCGCGCTGCGGCTCGGCGACGCGGGGCTGTCGCGCAGCTTTCTCACAAGGATGGACCTGCCGCCCGCTTGGCGGCGGCGGATCGAAGCGGGCGTCGCGCGAGGCGCGGCGCTTGAAGACATTCTCGCCCCTGCCCCGCGCCAGAACGGCGCGGTCGGCGCGGGCGTGCTCGCCGCGCTCGAGAAGAGCGACGCGGCGGGAGCGAAACAGCTCGTCGAGGATTTGCTCGCCATCGCCGGCGCGACAACGGTCGGTGGGCGCTCGACGGCGGAGATCGCCGAGCGATTCCTCGAGCAGTCGGCGCTGCAGGAGGCGCTGAGCGACAGCACGCGGGCGCGGATCGCCGCTTTCTTCGCGATCGAGGACGCCCCAGATTCCGCAAGCCAAAAGCTGCGCGCGCTGGCGCGCGACAGCGGCCTCGATCTCGACGAGGCTCTGGAGACCTTCGAGACGCGCGCGAGCTTTCTCGCCGCGCGCGGCGTGAAGCTGGAGGAGACCATGTTCTCGACGCGCTTCGCGCATGCGATCGACTATTATTCGGGCTTCATGTTCGAGGCGCGTCTCGCAGGCGCCGAGCCGCTCGCCCAGCCTCTTCTTTCGGGCGGACGCTACGACGGCCTTTTGAAGTCGCTCGGCGCGACTGGAGACATCCCAGCGGTCGGCGCCGCGATCTTCGTCGATCGATGGGAAGCCGCATCGTGAGCCTCGCCCCGTCCGATCGACTCATCGTCGCCGCGCCTTCCAAGGGAAGGCTGCAGGAGAACGCGCTCGCCTTTTTCGCGCGCGCCGGCTGCGAGCTGCAACAGGGCCGCGGCGCCCGCGATTATCGCGGCCTCGTCGCCTCCATCGACGACGCTGAAGCGGCTTTCCTTTCGGCGGGCGAGATCACCTCGCGTCTGGCGCGCGGCGAGGCGCATCTCGGCGTCACTGGAGAGGATCTGGTGCGCGAGGAGATCGCCGATCCCGATTTCTGCGTCGAGCTCTTGACGCCTTTGGGCTTTGGCTCCGCCAATGTCGTCGTCGCCGCGCCCGCCGCCTGGATCGACGTGCGCACAATGGCCGATCTCGCCGACGTCGCCGCTTCCTTCCGCGCGCGGCGCGGCCGAGGCTTGCGCGTCGCGACGAAATATGTGGCGACGACGCGCCGCTTCTTTTCCGCGCATGGCGTCGGGGATTACCGGATCGTGGAGAGCGCCGGCGCGACTGAAGGCGCGCCCGCCGCAGGCACGGCCGATCTCATCGTCGACATCACGACGACCGGCGCGACGCTCGCCGCTAACGGGCTGAAGGTTCTCGACGATGGCGTGATCCTGCGCTCGCAGGCCAATCTCGTGGCGTCGCTCAAGGCGCCCTGGGGCGAGAGGGCGCGCGAGGCCGCGCGCGTGATGCTCTCGCGCATCGCCGCCGAGGAGGAGGCGCGCACGACGCGCGAGATCCGGGCGCATCTCGCCGACGTCGATCCGCCGCTGCTCAACGAGGCCCAAATCCGTTTCGGCGCCGCCGCCGTCGAGCGATCGTCGGCGGGCCTTGCCGTCTTCATCGCGCCCGAAAAGCGAGCGCCGCAATTTTGCGACTGGCTCATCGCGAAGGGCGCGACGACCGTGACCTCGACGAGGCACGATTATGTTTTTCGAGCCGACAACGCCCTGTGGCGCAAGCTCGCGGCGCGAATTGGTGGCTGAAATGGTGAAGCTCAGCGTGAGGGGGAATCGTGATGCTTGATGTCGTCGCGCTTGTTTCCGACAGATTCACCCGTGCGCTGACGAGTGAGTTCCAGCGGGCTTTCAGTCACAGCGACGGTCGCTATCTGGAGGTCATCGAAAACGCATCGCGTCTGGCGGTCGAGCGCATTGGCGTCAGCAACGCCTTGTATCATAACTTCGAGCACACGATCCTCGTCACTCAGGTGGGCTGGGAAATCCTGAAAGGAAAGAGAGTCCATCTGAAGGTCGACGCGGCCGACGCCATGCATTTCCTGCTCGCCTGCCTGATGCACGACATCGGCTATGTGCGCGGCTTATGCGCTGGGGATACGTCCGATCGTGTCGTCATCAATGAGGCCGGCGACACGATCCCCATGTCCATGGACGCGTCGGATGCGGCGCTCGCCCCTTATCACGTGGATCGCTCGAAGCTCTTCATCCGGGAACGCGCCGCGCTCGTCGATTTCATCGATGGCGAACGCATCGCGCGCGCCGTCGAGCTCACGCGCTTTCCCGTTCCCAACGACGCCGACCACGCCGAGACCGATACGGAAGCCGGGCTCGTGCGAGCCGCCGACCTGATCGGGCAGCTCGCGGACCCCTATTATCCCCGCAAATGCGTGGCCTTGTTTTACGAATTCGAGGAGACGGGTCTCAACAAGCAGCTCGGCTATTCGAGCCCCACGGACTTGATCCGCGGCTACCCGAAGTTCTTCTGGAGCTCGACGTATAAATACATCAAGCCCGGTCTGAGATATCTGGAGTGCACGGCCTCCGGGCGCCAGGTGACGGCCAATCTGTTCCGGCACGTCTTCGCCAGCGAGCATCTGCGCGACCTGGCCGGCTAGGCGAGCGAGGCGGGCGTCGCGATCCCGCGACGCCGCGCATGTCATTACTGCGCGGCAAGCGCCGCGCGTTCGCGGAATTTTTCGTCGACCACGCAGGGCTCTATCGTGATGTCGATCTCGAGCACGGAGGTCATGTCGCGCCGATGCATCGAGACCTCGACCTTTTGCGGGTCGATCGGGATGTGCCTGGCGACGGCGTTGAGCACTTCCTTGTGAAGCACCGCGATGAGATCGGCCTGGTAGGCCGATTTCCGCTCATGCGCCAGAAGGATTTGCAACCTTTCGCGCGCCACCGGCGCGGTCGCGCGCCGATTGAGAAGTCCGAAGAGATTCATGCCGCCCTCCGACCGAACAGCTTGCGGAGCAGGCTGGTTTGAAGCGACGGAACGTTCATCGGCACATTGACGCCGCACAGACGTTGCGCGGCGTCGGTATAAGCGCGCGCCGGGGCGCTGGCCGCGTTGTGCAAGACGATCGGCGATCCGAGATTGGAGGCGCGCAACACCTCCTCATTGTCGGGGACGATCCCGAGCAAGGGGATCGAGAGGATTTCCAGCACGTCCTCCACGCTCAGCATTTCGCCGCGCGCGACGCGTCCAGGGTCGTATCGCGTCAGCAGAAGATGCTTCTCCATCCGTCCGCCTTTCTCGGCCTGGCAGGTCTTGGCGTCGAGGAGGCCGATAATGCGATCCGAGTCGCGCACGGAGGAGACCTCGGGATTGGCGACGACAACCGCTGCATCCGCGAAGCGCATGGCGAGCGTCGCTCCACGCTCGATCCCTGCGGGACTGTCGCAGATCACAAAGTCGAAGCGGCTTCGCAGCTCATCGATGACCCGTTCCACACCCTCCTCCGTCAGGGCGTCTTTGTCGCGCGTCTGCGAGGCCGCCAGGAGGGAGAGGTTGGGGAGGCGCTTGTCTCGAATAAGCGCCTGGTTCAGTTTGGCGTCGCCCTGAGCGACATTGATCAAATCAAAGACGACGCGCCTTTCGGCGCCCATGATGAGATCGAGATTGCGCAAGCCGACGTCGAAATCCACCACCGCGACCTTGTGGCCCTCCAGCGCCAGAGCGGCGCCGAGGGCTGCGGTCGATGTGGTCTTGCCCACGCCGCCCTTGCCGGATGTAACTACAATTATCTTCGACATGTTTCCTCGTCCTCTTTCAGTCGAGCCGAGCGATTCTGATGCTGTCCTGTTCGAGCCACGCTTGAACGGGCTGACCGCGCACGCTTGT
>Ga0265331_10002173_pt1 | contig 13476 bp, 11 predicted proteins | sample 41923metaG_FD_202088 | JGI IMG/M metagenome (GOLD analysis project Ga0265331, IMG submission 202088) | Rhizosphere microbial communities from Carex aquatilis grown in University of Washington, Seatle, WA, United States - 4-19-23 metaG | ecosystem: Host-associated > Plants > Roots > Rhizosphere...
GGCGTGACTTTTCTTCGAAAAGCGCAAAGGCAAGGCTCATGGCGGGGCTCCAGGAATCACTCCGCCCCACAGAATCACGACTTCGCCAATTCGTTAACCGCCGTTAACCAGAGTTCGGAGCCCTGGATCACTTGCGCGGTCGCTTGTGCGGCACTCGCGTCGATACTACGGTCCGGTCCCGAAATCGAGCGATGGCACGCGCGGGCCGCAACGAAAGCCGACGCGGAAACAAGGCTTATGGTGGTCGATCCGAAACTCGTTTCGGCAGCATCTGGCGTCGTTCGGCAACCGTACGCATTGCGGCCAGTGATTGGATCCAGATCGAGGCGGGGATCTCCGCCAGACGAGAGCGCCTCGACAAATCGACGCTCCTCGTCGCAGGCGTCCTCATGACGTCGCAACCGCCCCAGCATTGGCTCCCGGTCGAGGCGCAGGACGAGAAAGCATCGCGTTTCCCCTTCGATTTCCTTCTGAGCAGCCCGCTCCCAACCGATGCGTCGGTAGAAGGGGAGCAAGGACTCCGCACAGGTGGCGTAGCCCTCGATCTGGCCGGTAGCGCGCATTCTGGTCAACAGCTCTCGCCACAGATGGGCGATGCGCGCGAAGCCGAAAGTCCCATGGGTGAAAAAAGTCAAAACCTCGAAAACGCCCGCCATCCGCGGCACGACAAAGCCATAAGCCGCCGACTGCGCCTGCTGCGGCTCGACGCTCACGGCGACGCAGGCTACAAGCGCGCCGTCAGCATTTCGGACGACCCAGATGTCCTGATCCTCGTAAGCAACCCGCGTCGCAAGGCGGCGGCCCGCGTCGTCCCACCGCCAGAGCTGACGCACGAGGCGATTTGACGGGGTACGGGCAAAGGCTTCGTAAAACGCCCGCTCGTATTCGTCACGGGCGTCGATGGCGCTCGTATCGAGACGCGTCAGCTCACTGCGCATCGACGCGGTTCCAGAGTCACGAAAATGTCGCGCGTCGGCGTGAGCGTTATGCGCGCTGCGGCGTCGACAGCATCGTCGTCGGCGCGGGCAAGGGAAAACCTTTGGCCGATCATGGCCAGCGACAGCATCAGTTCGGTGGTGGCGAAATGGCTGCCGAGACACACATGCTCGCCGGCGCCGAACGGCATGAAGCTGCGCCGTGGCCAATCGGCGTCGCTTGCGAAGCGCTCGGGCCGGAAAACCTCGATATCCGAGCCGAAGACCGGATCGCGGTGCAGCCCGTAGATGGAGATGAGCATGATTGCGCCACGCGGGATGTGCTGTCCCGCAATCTCGTCTGCGGCGACGCTCCGGCGCGCGACGAGATAGACCGCGGGGTAAAGCCGCATCGATTCATTGAGGATTTGCGAGGTGTAGGTCAGTTTGGGCAGATCGCTCCAGACCGGGGCCCGGCCGCCGAGCACGGCGTCCAGCTCCGTACGCCATTTGTCGGCGACTTGCGGATGCTGGGCGAGAAGGAACAACGTCCAGGTGAGAGTCGTCGCTGCAGTCTCGAATCCGGTCACGAAAAGGGTTTTCGCTTCGGCGATCAATGCCGCGCGATCGAGCGGCGCGGCGGCTTCGGTTCGCGCGGCCATCAGCCCGGCCAGAATGTCGCTCCCGCCAGGCGCCGCGAGTCGCGCATCCACGCAGCCGCCGACAAAAGCATCGATTTCTCGCCGACAGGCCGCCAAGCGTCGATGACGCGCGGTCGGAACCCAGTGGGGAAGGCGAAGAATCGACGTGTTGCGCTCACGCAGCAACAATAGGCCATCACGAATGGCCGCCCCGAAACTTGCGGTGAACCCCGGCTCGAGCTCCGTGGAGAGCAACTGTTCGGCCATGATCTCCATGGCCAGACGCTGTGTTTCCGGAACGAGCGACAGCGGAGTTCCCTCGCGCGTTCGCACTGCCCAGTCGTCGAGCCGCTCCGCCACCCGACGCTGGATCGCGGGAACCCGCGCCTCCATCGAACTGCGCCGTAGCAGGGGCCGGACCGCCTCGTGACGCGCCTTCCACAACGGGCCTTCGCTCGTGAGGAGGCTGTCGCCGACGATGATCTTGAAATTGCGCGCCTGCGGCCCGCGGCCCCATATGTCGCGGCCGGTGACCAGAACATGATGCGCAACGCCAGCGTCGCAGGTGGCGTAGATCTTTCGATGCAACACGCGAAAGACGCCGAGGCCGCCGCCCTTCTGTGCGACGAGCCAGGGAAAAATGTGAGTCCTGGCGGCAAAGGCGCGCGCATCGCCAAGCAGCCAGTGCCGCGCCGGGAGTTCGGTCATTTCCGATCCTCCGTCATCAGGCGCCGCGTTTCGTCGATGAAATCCTGATCGAGGCCGGCTGCGGATTCCAGCAGCTGCACAATGCGTTTGGCGAAGCCGGCGATCGCCATGCCATCGACGATGTCATGATCGAAGGCGCCAGACAGGCATACGAAGCGGCGGTTCTCCACCTTGCCTCCGCCGTCGAGCGCCAGCCGATCGACGAAAGAGCCGGCGAAAACGGTCAGTGTGTGCACGGTGCCGGCGATGATGCTGTAGGGACGGTGAAACCCTCTGTCCTGCACGGTCGAAACCAGCACAGTGCCATGGCCCTGGCGGAGCCGCTGCGGATCGGCGACGATCCAGCGACCCATGAGCTTGCGCGCCCACCATGGAGCGGCGGCGATCTTGCGACGCAGCTTCACCGCCGGATCGTCGGGTATGTCGTCCGCGCGGATCGCTTTGCGCAATTCCCAATTGATCGCGGCCAGACTCTTTTTTTGCGCGCCGCGCACGATGTGGCCAACCGGGATGCGCACGCCCTGCGGCAACCGCTTGTCGAGCGGCGAAAGAATGTCGATGTCGTCGAAAGTGACGAGTGCGTCACCACGCCTGTAGGTGTTGAACGTACGATGCTCGTCGACCGCACGCGAAACGCAAAAGACCGCGAAGGCGTGAAAGGGCAAGGCGATGCGCAATTCGCGCTCGATCGCGCGAATGCGGGCCAGAGAGTCGGTCACGTCGACCTCCACCATCGCGCGAATGGCGTGCGGCCGCTGACGCTCGAAAAACATCAGCAGCACATTACGCAAATAGGGCCACGGCGCTTCCGTCGCCGGCGCGGTGGTTCGCTCGGAAAGGCCGATTAGAGTGTGCAAGAATTTCGGTAACGGCAGGCCCACGAAGTATCCTCCTGATACCCAAAACAGCAAATCTTTAGCCTACTTGTGGCGCATAAGGCAACGCTCGCGCTGGTTGATTTCAGGAGCGTGATTCACTGTTCGATTCGGGAAGACCGTCGTTCCGCGCGCTCAGGCCGCCGTCAGGGCCGCCCGTCCGCATGCGTCGCCGCCTTCGCTTCGGACGGCAAGTCGGGGATGAACACATCCATCTGCTGTCCGGGATAAAGCGCGCCGACGGCGCCGTCGACCTCGTAGAGAATGCGCAGCACACGGGTGTCGACACGTTCTGTCGCGGCGCCGGTGAGCGCCGTCTTTGGGACCACCAGCGGATCGACCCGCAGTGGACGCAAGGCATAACGGCGATCTCCGGCGCCGCGCGGCGTCCCCCAGGCCGTCGCCTTCACATCGAGACGAGGTATGTCGGCTTCCTCGACCTCGGCCCTGACGCGCAAACTGTCGAGCCGGCCAAGGACAACAAGCGGTGGCGATGCCGGGCCCGCCGGGACAAATTCACCGGGTCGAATGTTGACCTGCAACGCGGTGGCGTCGAAAGGGGCGCCGACCGTATGCAGCGCGAGGGCGGTCTCCGCCTGGGCCAGAGCGGCGCGGGCCTGATCCACGGCAGCGGCGGCGCTCGTCAGGGTCGGGCCGTCACGATCCTCGGCGGTTACATATTGTGCAAGGTCAGCACGGCCTTGCAGAAGCCGCGCCTGCGCCGCCCGCGCCCGCGCCCGGGCGATGGCGACCTCGCTGCGCCGACGAGTCATTTCGCGAACAGTGATGGTCGCGCCGATCTTGACCCCCTCCGCCATTCGGACGAGATCCTGCGCCTCTGACAGCGCGGCTTCGGCCTCGGCCACAGCCGCTTCGAGAGCGGAGACTTGCGCGCGCAACCCGGGCGCTGCGCCGCGCGCCTGTGCAAGGCGCGCCTCGGCGGCGCGCAGATCCGCCTGTCGCGCGGCGACCTCGGCGGCGGCGGCGCGGGCGTCCAGGATGAACAAAACCTCGCCTGCATGCACGCGGCGACCCGGCTCCGCCGTGACCTTGGCTGCGACCCCGGAAACGAACGTCCCGACCGCGACCTGTTCGCTTTCCGCTTCCACGAGTCCAACCGCGCCGACCCCTTCCGCGCGCACGAGCGGCCCCGGCGGGCGGGCGCGAGGCTCCGTTTGCCCACGATCCTTCGCGCTGGTGAAAATCGAGCCGAGCGCGAACAGCAGCCCGGCAGCGGCGAGGGCGGGCAGCGCGCCGTGGCGAATGCGGTCAAACGGGAACTTCATGAAGCAGCCATGATTTCGATCCGGTCGATGCGACCATCGGACATGTGCGCGATGCGATCCGCGCAGACGCGAATGCGCTCGTCATGCGTGACGATCAATGCCGCGCGCTGCGATGAAAGCGCGAGGTCCCGCAGCAATGCCACCACCGCACCGCCCGTCACGCCATCGAGCGCCGAGGTCGGCTCGTCACACACGAGGAGCCCCGGATTATGGACCAGAGCGCGGGCGATGGCGACACGCTGTTGTTGACCGCCGGAGAGTTGCGCCGGAACCTTGTCGAGATGCGCGGAAAGTCCGAGCCGATCGAGCAGTTCCGCGGCAGCGCGCTCGGCTGCGGATCCCGTCGCGCCGCCGATGATCAACGGCACGGCGGCGTTTTCGACGGCGGTGAGGGCCGGAAGCAGATTGTACTGCTGGAAAATGAAGCCGATCTCGCGGGCGCGAAACCGCGCCAGCTGAACAGGATCGAGGCGCGACAATCGCGTTCCGAACAGATCCACCTCTCCGGCGTCGGCGCGCAGGATTCCGGCGATGATCGACAGCAGCGTGGTCTTGCCGCAGCCCGAGGGACCGACCAGAAACGTCATTTCTCCGGCCATGACGTCGAAGTCGACGCCCGGCAGGATCACGGAGCGCGTCTCTCCGTCGGCAAACGCTTTCTCTACGCCGCGGACCGCGACCGCCAGACGGGGAGCGGGGTGATCAGCGGAAGACAATGGCGGAGTCCACTCGGCGCACGCGCGAAAGGCCGTTCCAGATGGCGGCGGCAACGGTGATCAGAACCAGCGCAGCCGCCATCGCCGCCACCCATCCCGGCAAAACGAATCCCCGGAGATTACCGTCCGCCGGCCTCACCCAGGCGAAAAATCCGGCGGTGGCCGAGAGGCCCAGCGCGTAGCCCAGCGCAGAAACGACGGTGACCTGCATGAGGACCATGCGTGTCAGATCGCGATCGTTCATGCCCAGCGCCTTGAGCGTTCCATATTGCCGGATGTTTTCGGAGACGAACATGCTGAACGTCAGTCCGATGATGGTGGCCCCGACAACGACACCGAGGAGGACGACAACCCCGAAATTTACCGGAATCCCGGTCTTCGTAAGGAAATACCAAACCGTCATCCAGCGGAACTCGTCGCTGGAGAGCGCCTGCAGGCCAGTCTGCGCCGAGATTTTCCGCGCCACGTCGGCGTTGCTTTCCCCGGCAGCGGCCGTGGCGACAACGAAGGACAGACGGTTGCGGAAAGCCGGCGCATATGCGCCCGCCCGGCTATAGGTGGTGTGCAACATCACATTGGTGGCGAAACTCGCCGTCGCTTCGGTGATCGCCGCAACGACAGCGCGCCGCTCGTTGATTTCCAGCTCCCGGCCGAGTTCGAGCGGCTGCCCCGGCCACAGTCGGCTGTAGCCAAATACGTCCACCGCGATCGCATCCGGCTTGCGCAAATTCTCCGGCCCGCCCAGACGAAACCGCGGCGGCGCGCCCACCAGCGTCGCATCATCGAGTCCGACCATCACGGCGACTTCGATCCGCCCATCGAGGGTGCGGGCGACGACATTGACCCTGGAGAGCGGAGTCGCCCAGGCGACACCCGGAACGCTGCGCACCCTGGTCAGTACGGTCGCCGGCATGGGCCGCACAACGTCGAGATGATCTACATCGGAGTTCATCACCCACAGCCCGACCTCACGCGCGTCGTCGATCACATTGACCGTGCGCTCCATGACACCGACGAAAATCGCCGTCTGCTGGGTGACGAGCAGTGTTGCGAAGGCGACGCCGAGGACCAGCCCGAAATATTTGGTCCTGTCGCCCAACAACATTTTGAGCCCGATGCGATACATCAGCGCTCCCGGGCCGGGACAATTGGCGTCTGCATCGAGTGTCTTCGCAAGGGCAGGCCTCCCCCGGGACTCGATACGACGAGAGTCGCCAAGCCTGCTGGTTGCTTACCGCAAGACCACGGACTGAACAAGCGAGCGTCACACTGTCGGCGATGCTCATCGGACTTCCGTTTGCATTCCATGAGTTGAGAGAAGCGTAATTGCCCGCGGAACCCGATGCGCCGACAGAAACGATATTCTCGACCATTTCGACACCCGTATCGGCCATACTCGGCGCTTCGCTCGCAAATCGCGCAATCGGGCTCCTTTACCCCACCGCTTTCCCCGTTCCATCTCGTCACGCATCGCCGCCGGCCGGTCCGATCCCGCGAGGTCGCCGTATTTGCGTCGGGCCTGTCGAAAAGTTTTGGGTTAAGGCGGCGCTGAGCGTCGGACGTCAGACTGCTCTCTGACATGGAGAGCCAGGAAATGATCTGCCGTCCCTTGCAGAGCAATTGAAATGTCGCGCCGGGGACGATTTCAGGGGACGCCATTTCGAGGCTTGGCTCGCTAACCGGACCTTCTCGTGGCGCCTGCGCCCGCTGAGCTGCCGTGACGTCGAAAGCTTGTTCGAAGAGCGCGGCTTCGAGGTTGACCACAGCACGATCCACCGCCGGGCGCTCGCCTATGCGCCCGAAATCGAGAAGAGATCACGACAATTCCGGCGTCCGCACTGCGGCTCGATCCGCGTCGACGAAACCTTTGTGAAGGTGCGCGGCGAGGGGCGCGATCCCTATCGCGCCATCCAAATAGGTTTGCAACACGCCCTTTGCGCCCGGCTCTTGTTCTCACTTCGGGGGTTCCGCCTGCCTCAACTCGCGCCGTGCGAAGATCGCGCCGGCCGTCTGGAACGCCGTGAAGGCCAAGACGGCGACGACCTGTAGCGACACGATCGTCGGATCATTGGTGAGCTGGACGAACAAATTGGCGGCCAGCACGTCGGGCTGGACGCCGGAGCCGGGCCGCAGGATCTGGATGCGGGTGGCCGGCGTCGTCACGCGCACGTCGAGCGCACCATTTTCCTCGTCGGGCCGCGCATAACCGGCCCAGGCTGACGGAGTGCCGTCCTTCGCGACGTATTCGCTGATCTGGGCCCCGGGCGGCAGGGGCATTCCACTGATGCTCGTGGGGTAGATCTTGGTTGCGCCCTCCGAAATCTGGCGCAGTTCGATCGTCTTCGCGAACAGATCGACCGTTCCCGAAATCAGCAGACCCGAACTGGTCTCGGACCCGGCCTGGTGGGGACGCATCGGCGTGCCGATGCGCGTCGGGCCATAGATGACCAGGCGGGTTTCAGCAGTTTGCGCGCAAGCGACCTTGCCCTTGTCCGCATCGTCGTCGGTCGAGGCTTCGAGACGAACCCAGGAACTCGCCGAAAGCGCCGGCGGCGCGCCGGGCGCCTCGAACCGAGCTGCGGGCTTTTCGCCATAATGTTCGATCACGATGACAATCGGGCCGGAGCCGACGCGCCGGATCGACATATGCGCCCCGGCCGTCGGCACGAGGAGACCCGAAAGGCACAGCGGCTTCTTCGAGGGCCCCGCGGCTCGCGGCGCGAGCTTCAGATCCTCGGTTGCGGTCTCGTAGGTCAGCGAATAGCCGTCGAGGCGAATCTGCGAGAGTTCCGGCACAACGACGTCGTAGGCGACAAACTCGGTGGTTGCGCCGATGACAGCGATGGTGGGAGCCGAGGGGAGAAAATAGAGCAGCGCGGTCGCCACGACCCCGATGGCGAGGAAGCCGGTCGCGCGCAGGATCAGCGACCACCGCAACAAACGCCCTTGCGCCGTCCCGAATGCGGCGACTACCGGAGGCAGTCTCATTGTCCGTTCCACAGCCGCAAAGCATAGCTTTGCACTTTTATGTCGCCCGAGGTCGATGTCTCGCCGACGGCGAGCGTGTATCCTCCGGAAGGGAGCCCGGGCGGCAGGGAAAGGGCGCATTCGCTGGTGAAGCCGACGGTGGCGCCTTCCGCATATGGCGTGCAGATCGTCGCCTTGCCAAGGGGAGCAGCGCCCTGGAGAAGCTGCACGCGCACGCGCGCCTCGCCGGCGCGCAATTGCACGATCAGCCTGTCCTGTGACCCGCCGGCCGTGGACTGACTGACCACCAGTTCGCCGGAAACAGCGTCGCAACCTGGCCCCAGGAAGGCGATCGGCGCGAGGTCGCGTGCGGCGTAACCGGCAAGAACGCCGCCATAGCTGCTGTGAAAGATGAGCCCGGGCGCAGGGCCCGGCGCAGGCCGCGGCTGATACTGGCCTTTCGCGAAATAGCGACCGTCGCGGGAGGTCAGCCGGAAGCACAGATGTGCGTTCGCCTCGGTCGGCGCATGGCCGAGGCGCACCCGCAGTGATGCGGGATCGAAGGCGCTGTCCGGCGCATCGATGCGCAGACCGACCAGCGTTGCGCCCACAACGCCGCCGCGCCTTGGCCCCTGCGGCGGCTGATCGAGGTAGTTTTCCGTAAAGGCGCCGGGCCGCCAGAGCGGCAGCATCGCCTCGTCGGCGGCGAGGGCGCTCATCGTCGGCGTCACGGCGCAAATCGCCATCCAGACCGCTGCGGCGCCGACGCAGATTTTCGTCGCGTTGTTTCGCATCACCTGTACCTCGCCGTCATGACGTTCCCGTCGCCGCGCTCACTGCGAGAAACTGCGCGTCGACGTCGTGGCGTTGGCGCCCACCTCGCCCGGACTGAGCCCGACATTCCGACCGACGCCATTCGTTCCCAAAGTCCCGAGAACCGGGAGATCGGAGGTCGGAAAACTCATCGGCGGTGGGGTCACGCCGAATGTGTAGAGCACGAAGTCGCTGAACACGCCGGCATCCCTGTCGGCCCGGCTGATATAGAGGTCGTGGGAGCCGTAATGACCCAGCGACACATAGCCGCCGTCGGCGATCTGCTCCTGCGACAAATCCCATTTCAGCCAGCTCACCTTGAGGCGCCTATTTTCGTATAGCGCTGGCGTCCCAATCGAAAAAGCGCCCTGCTTTCGGGCGCAGAGCACACAATTCGGCTCCTGCAACTCGAACGGATTCGGATAGAATTTCTCGTTCACGAACACCGGCGAGACCGTGTAATTTCCCTTCAGCGGCGCTCCGTGGACGGCGTGGCGGTACAGGGACTGAAGATTGCGGAGGGCGTTGCCGTCGGTGACAGGCGTGAACTGGAGATTTTGCAGCTCCTGGAAATTTCCGCTCACATTGCCTTGCGCGCCCGGCATCGAACTTTGTGCCAATCGTTCCGTATTGGTCGCTGTTCCGGCGATGATCGTCGTGGCGAGCCAATTGGGCGTGACATTGAACGTCGCCTGAGGTTGGAACCCGTAAATGACCTGCGACGAGCCGTTTCGAATGAGCGAATGCGCCGGAATGGCGCGGGGATCGTCGATGAACTTGCCCAGATTTTCGAGCACCGCCGAGGTTTGCACCTGATCGACTCCAACAATATTGGACACGGTCGCCCTGTCGAGATGCTGCGTCGCGCATCCGGCCAAAAAACCAACAGCCGCCACGCAAGACGACGCTACGCCCGATCTGGTCGACGGACGCCTGAGCGATTGTGAAAACATTTTACGCGCAACCTTTCCGCCGCCGTCCGGTCGGAACGACAAACTCAACTTCGATGACCCATCGTAATCCGGGCGCCGGCAAGGTCAAGGTCTTGACTTTCCCCTGCGTCTCGTTTCCGTAGCTCCCGAGGCGTTTCGGAAAAGCTCATTGCAACATAGGGATCGCGCATGTTCGGGAGTCGGAAAATCGAGCGCCCATCGGTCTCGCCGGGATATCCGGGCGAACGCGAGCGCGTCCGTGCTCAGACCGGTTCGATCGCCAGAGCTGTCCTGATCTGCGTGATGGTCGCCGCGGCGACCCGGAACTGTGCAGCGCGTGGCGCACATCACTCGATGCGCCTCGTCGGAGAGCAAACCCACGCCGACATCGCGAGGCCGCGCGGGATCGACGCAGGCGTCCTGCGCACGATCGACAGCATCCTCCGGAGAAACTCCTACATCCTGCGCAAGACCGGGCGCGTCGCCGAGAATCTCCAGCTTCTCGAAAAGCATGCGCAGCTGGCGACGGCGGCCTATGGCGCGCGCAGCCGACCCGCGCTCGCGGCGCTCACGATGCTGGGGAGCGCCTATACCGAGCGCGGCAGGTTCGCCGATGCGGAAAAACTCCTGTACGCCGCCTTTCACGAACGCCAAAAGTACTACGCTGTCACGCACCCGGGCGACGCCGCCGAGAGCATGATCGCGATCGCCGCGCTCGACGACGCGCTCGGTCGCTTCGACGAAGGCGAGCGCCGCCTGCTGCAGGCGCGCGCAATGTTCACAAAGGCCTTCGGCTCCGATCATCGCGGCGTTATCGACGCCAATTACCAGCTGGGCCAGGTCTATCGGGATCAGGGCCGGCTCGCCGATGCGGAGCGGCAGATGACCATGGTCCTCGACGCCCGTCGTCGGGCGGCGCTGCAGAAGACGCCGGGGTTCGACGACTCCAATATCGCCGCCGCCGCCTATGTGCTCGGGACGATCTATCGTCTCGAGGGCCGCTATCGCGAGGCCGAGGCGCAAATGCGCGCCGTTCTCGCGATCGACGAACGACTCTATGGCTCTGTTTCGGTCAGTTCCGGAAAGGCTCTGGCGGTGCTGGCGCGCATCTACTCGGCGACGGGACGCGCCGAACTCGCCATCGCCGTCGGATCGCGCGCCGTTTCCGTGCTCGCGCAAACCATCGGCGACGAAGACAGATCGACGATGTACGCGGTCGAAGCTCTCGCAAAGGTCATCGCAAAAAAGGATCCCGACAAGGCGATTGGCTATCTGCGCAATGTGCTCGCCGTCCTGCAAAAGAAGTATCCGCCCGATCACATCGCTTTCGCGTCGCCCCTCTATACGCTCGCCGGCGCGCTCACGAACGCCTCGAAATTCGACGACGCGGAGCCGTTGGCCCGTCGCGCCCTCGCCATCCAGGAAAAGGTCTACGGCTCCGGCCATCCCTACGTCGGAGAGACGTTGACATTGCTGGGCTATATCCGGCTGCGTCTTGAAAAGGCCGACGACGCCGCCGGCCTGCTGCAGCGCGCCCTCACGATCGCGGAAAAGGCATATGGGCCGAACGATCGGCACGCCGCTCCTGCGCTTTGGAATCTTTCTCGCGCCCGTCGTGCGACAGGCCGTCCCGACGAGGCAGTCGTTCTGGCGCGCCGGGCGGCTGCGCTCGTCGAAGCCAGCGTCGAACAGGACGCATTCGATGAAAGCGCCCCGACCGGCGCCGGCGAAAAGGCCCGGCAGATGCGGGATTCCGCATTCGCCCTGCTTGAGGCGCTCGCGGCGAAATATCCGTCGCCGCCAGACGACATCCTCGACGAGGCCCTGCGCGCGGCCCAGTACGCCGGCGGAGCTGACACGGCCCGGGTCCTCGCCGGCATGACAGCCCGCTACGCGGCTGGCGACGGCGCGCTTTCGTCGATGGTGCGCGACCGACAGGATCTCGCCGCGCGCGTTCGCAGCCTAGACGAGGCGCTCGTGCGAGCCGTCACAGGCGCAGACGAGGTGAAAGCTCCGGCTGCGATCGCCGGAATGAGGAGCGAGCTGCAGGAGGCGCAACGCAGGATCAGCGCGATCAATGCGCGTCTGGCCGCCGAATTCCCGGCCTTCGTCGAACTCTCCAGCGCGCGACCCGCCGCGCTCACGACCGTGCAATCCGCGCTTCAGCCAGGCGAGGCGATCCTCTACTGGTTCGTTGGCGAAATCGACACCTATGTGTTCACGATCCGGCGCGACGGCGCCTCTTTCCATCGCGCGGATCTCCCGGGACGGGGGGCGCGCGCCATCGTCGACAAGCTGCGCGACTCACTCGACGCAAAGGGTCGCAATCTCGTCGAAATGCCGGCTTTCGACGCCGCGAAAGCGAATGACCTGTTTGTCCGGCTGTTTGGTCCGGCGAAGGAAGCGCTCGCGGATGTCGATCGACTGATCGTCGTGCCGACAGGCGCCCTGCAACGCCTTCCTCCGGCTGTTCTCGTGACCGAACCGCCGACCGACCGTATCGTAAAGCTCGAAGATTACAAAAGTATCGCCTGGCTTGCCCGCAAATATGCGATCTCTGTCCTGCCGGCGGTTTCGTCGCTCCCGGCATTGCGCCGGATGCCCGCGCTTTCCGGCGGATCGCAATTCATCGGCTTCGGCAATCCGCGCTTCGGGAGCGCGGCTTCGGCAGCGTCGCGGTCGTCGGACCCCGCGCCCGAGATTCTGTTTCGGGGCGGCGGAGCGGCGAGTCATGCCCTCGGGGAATTGCCGCCTCTGCCCGACACGGAAGCGGAACTGCGTGCAGAGGCGGCCGTGTTCGGCGCGCCGGAAAGCGACCTGTTCTTTGGCGCGAATGCCTCGGTCTCCAAAATTCGGCAGATGAATCTGAGCGGCACGCGCATCCTCGCCTTTGCGACCCATGGACTCGTCGCCGGTGAAATCCCGGCTCTCGGCGAGCCGGCGCTCGCCTTCACGCCGAACGGGCAAGACGATGGACTCCTCCGCACATCCGACATTTCGAAATTGAAGCTCGGCGCCGATTGGGTGGTGCTGTCAGCCTGCAATACTGCGGCGGCGGACGGCTCATCGGGAGCCGAAGGCCTTTCGGGTCTCGCCAAGTCGTTTTTTTATGCCGGCGCGCGGGCGCTTCTGGTCTCGCACTGGCGCATCGATTCCGCCGCCACCGTGAAGCTGATGACGACGACTTTCGAAAGATTGAAGGGCGAGCCCGCCATTGGACGCGCCGAATCGCTCCGTCGCGCGATGACGTCGATGATCGACGACGCCGGCCGGAATGGCGCGCCGCAATACGAGGCGCATCCGCTGTATTGGGCGCCCTTCGTTCACGTCGGCGCAGACTCTCCCCGAGCCGGAGATCGCTGAACAGTGGTGGGGCGGGAAGCGGCATTGTTTCGCCTCCTGCAACCCCGAAAACGATACGCCACGGGTCAAGATGCGGCGTATTCGGGCGGTAACTTCACGCAAAACCGCCCCACCTGTCCCCTCTCCGTCCACCGCCGATAATGGAGGCTTATCGGACGTAACCCGCCTCGCCCGAAGCCCCAAGGCTGGCACTCGCGTTCATTGAGCGGACAGGCCCGAAAAATCCGATCGAGGCGTCGGAATTTGCGCTGGTTCGTTGGA
>Ga0265331_10002175_pt1 | contig 13473 bp, 13 predicted proteins | sample 41923metaG_FD_202088 | JGI IMG/M metagenome (GOLD analysis project Ga0265331, IMG submission 202088) | Rhizosphere microbial communities from Carex aquatilis grown in University of Washington, Seatle, WA, United States - 4-19-23 metaG | ecosystem: Host-associated > Plants > Roots > Rhizosphere...
AAGCCGCCAAATATGTTCACGCTCGCGAGGATCAGCGCGATGAAGCCGAACCAGCTCGCCGTGCTCGCTCCGGGCTCGGAGGACGAGCCCACGCCGACAGACAGCAACGCGCCGACGACGATGACCGAGGAGATGGCGTTGGTCACCGACATCAGCGGCGTATGCAGCGCCGGCGTGACCGACCAGACGACGTAATAACCGACGAAGACCGCGAGAACGAAGATCGCGAGGCGGAAGACCACAGGGTCGATGGCGCCGCCCGCCAGTCCATGCGACGCGGCGGCGGCGGCGGTCTGAGCGAGCTGCTCCGAATAGGCCTGCGCCTGCTCGGCGACGTGCCGGGCCGCTTCGGCCGCCTGACGCGCTTTCTCCAGCAGTTGCTGCGTGTCGTCTGTCATGAGTCGGTCCCCTCAAAATCCGTTGTCGTTGGAGCTTTTTCGGATCGTCAGCCGCGCGCGATGGCGGCGCCGTTCCGGGTGAGGGCCGTCGCCTTCACCAGCTCGTCGTCCCAGTTGATCGCCAGCTGCTTCGTCTCCTTCGAGATCAGCGTCTCGACGAAGGCCAGAAGGTTCTTGGCGTATAGACTCGAGGTCGTGGCCGCCGTGCGCCCGGCGATGTTGAGCGGCGCCATGATTTTCACGCCGCTGTCCACGATCGTCTCTCCCGGACGAGAGAGCTCGCAGTTGCCGCCGCGCTCGGCGGCGAGATCATAGATCACCGACCCCGCGCGCATGGAGCGGACCTGCGCGGCGGAGACGAGCTTCGGCGCGGGCCTGCCCGGAATGAGCGCCGTCGTGATGACGATGTCCTGCTTGGCGATGTGGTCGCTCAGGAGCTCCGCCTGCGCGGCCTGATACTCCTTCGACATTTCCTTGGCGTAGCCGCCGGAGGTCTCCGCCTGCTTGAATTCTTCATTCTCGACCGCGATAAATTTTGCGCCGAGCGACTCGACCTGCTCCTTTGTCGCGGGCCGCACGTCCGTTGCGGTCACGATCGCGCCGAGCCGACGCGCCGTCGCGATGGCCTGCAGGCCGGCGACTCCGACGCCCATGATGAAAATTCGCCCGGCCGGCACCGTGCCCGCGGGCGTCATCATCATCGGCAAGACGCGGCCATATTCGGAGGCGGCGTCGACGACCGCCCGATAGCCGTTGATGTTCGCCTGCGAGGAGAGCACGTCCATCACCTGCGCGCGGGTGATGCGCGGCATGAGCTCCATCGCGAAGGCGGTGACATTGGCCTTGGCGAGCTCATCGATGGCCTTTTCGGCGCCAAAGGGGTCCTGGATCGCGACAACGGCCGCGCCGGGGTTGGCGCCGGCGACTTCCGCGGGAGAAGGCCGGCGCACGCGCAAGATCACATCCGCGCCCGTGACGGCGTCCTTGGCCTTGGCGGCGATGGAGGCGCCCGCGGCGGCGTAAGCGTCATCGGCGAAGCCCGAAGCGACGCCCGCGCCGGCCTGCACGGCGACCTCCGCGCCCAGGCCAATGAACTTCTTGACGGTTTCTGGTGTCGCGGCGACGCGCGGCTCGGATGTGTCGGTTTCGGCGAGAACAGCGATTCGCATCAAGGGCTCCAATCGAGACAGCGTCTTGGCGGCGTCAAAGCCGAGCTGACTCGGCTCATGGCGGTCTTGCCCCTGATGAGCCGACGCTCAAGCGCCATGTCTCAAGGGGATGGCGATAGTCTTGCAGGATAAAAACGCATGGTTCGCGCTGCGGCGGCCGGGCGGCGCAGCTCGCAATATTCGGTCGCTACTCCCCCTCCCCTGTCGCGCGACCTTTGCGTGCGATCTCCGTCGCCTCTGCGCCAAATGGTAGACGAGCTTCCCCTGTCCTGCAACGCCTTAGCACGTGGGGAATCCGCCGCGACGCAACAAAAAAGCGATCATTGCGTCACACTTGCAAGGAAAGCGCCTCAATCGTCTGCGTTTGCGTTGCAGCAGAGCTGCAGCCTCCCGGCGCCAGGCGACAAAGCTTGAGTCTTGACTTGCGGACGGAAACGCTCGAGCCGGCGCGCTTGCCGTGAGCGTAGCCGAGCGCAATATGACTCCGCATGCAGTTGGGCCAATCCGAGTGGCGGTGGCGTCCGCCCGTGACCGCAGCGCGCCATTTAGCGCGCTCAGGGCTCGCCGTGGCTCTGTCCGTCTCTGCGGCGCTGGCGGACGGACCGCCGCCCGGCTTCGTGCGACTGGCCGATGTCGCGCCGGGGATCGGGCAGGATATGCGCTACGCAAGCGCGAATAACTTCACGGGGGAGCCTGTCCCCGGCTACCGCGAGCCGCAATGCTGGCTGCGGCGCGAGGCGGCGCAAGCTCTGGCTCGGGCGCAAGCGCTCGCGCATCGGCGCGGCTTCGACCTCGTCGTGTACGACTGCTACCGGCCGAAACGCGCGGTCGCGGCCTTCCTCGCCTGGTCGAAGAACGCCGATGAAAGCACGAAGGCGGCCTGTTATCCGCACGTCGCCAAATCGGAGCTCTTCGCCCAGGGATACATTGCGGAGCATTCGACGCATTCGACGGGGCTCGCGGTCGACATCGGCGTCAAAGGCTGGGATTTCGGCGCGCCCTTCGACTATTTCGATCGTCGCTCCTGGACCAAGACCCCGGTCGGCCGCGCGGCGCAAAGCGCGAGAGAAAAGCTCGCGGCGCTGATGCGAAGCGTCGGCTTCGAGAATTACCCACGCGAATGGTGGCACTTTACTTATAAGAGCGCGCAGGGCGCCGAGAGCTTCGACGAAGAGATTCGGTAGCGGCTCTTCGAGCCGCCGCATCCAAGCCCCGCTTCATTCTCAACCCCTCGTAAACTTAATAGATTGCAATTCGCGCTTCTCCTGTTACCGCGCCCGTGTTGGCTCGGACGCATCGCGCGTCGGCCGCACGACACCATTCGGAAAGGATCTCGAGCATGCGATGGGCGTCCTGGCTGATTTTCTTGTTTTGCCTGTTGATAAGCCCCGCACGCGCAGCCTCGCCGGAGGAGGACTATCTCGCCCTGCGCGACAAAGCGCTATCCCGCATCAAGGCGATGGAGAAGGCCAAGGCCAGCGAGCAAAAGCTGTCGGCCGAGCATGACAAGCTTCGCGCCGATCTCGAAAAACGCCTCCGCGTTGTTCTGGGAGACGTCTCCGTGACGGGATTTCCGGGACCCGGCAAAATCAACCTCGAGAGCCTTTCCGATCGGGATGTCGGCTACGGCATGCTCGACGCGCTGACTTATACAGGAAGCGCCGAGGGGGCGCCGCTGCTCGTGGTCACCACGCGCTCGCTTCTCAATAAGTGGCTGGCCGGCCGGTCGCGCGAGAAGGTCGCGGAGTCGAATGTATCCGCCGATCTCGCGACAGCGCTGGGACAAGACAATTTCTTCACTTTCGCGATCGGGGAGGACGCCGCCTTCACGCGAAACGCCAATCTCGACCTCACTGCGCCAGCGGGCGTCGAGCTGATCCGCGGGACGCTTGGAGGCTGGGGGCAAGACATCGGGCCCAATCCCGATCTCATGCTGATCGTGACGCTGATGAAGGGCGACAAGGTCTATATCGCCAGCGAGCGCCCCAAGACGACGATCGGGAAGATCGCCGCCTGCGAGACGATCTGGACGCAGGCGATCGAGAAGGCCGACAAGCTGCGCGCCGATTACGATGGCGCGAAATCCAAGGATCAAGACGCGTTTGACGCCGACTCGAAGGCGCAAGCGCAAGGCGACAAGGACTTTCACACCTGCTGGATAGAGCGGGCCGCGAAGCAGCCCTTTTATCCCGCGCTCCTCAAGGAGGCGCAGGACTTCGCCAATCGCATCGCCGGGAAATGAATCGGTGCCCGAGCCTCATGCGCGATCCTCGGTCTGCGGCGTAGCGAGCAAGTCGTGCGTGTAAAGCTGCGTCACGAGCACGAAGAGCATGACGGTTATCGGGGCGGCGAATATCGTGCCGGCCGGGCCGAACAACAGGCCGAGGATCACGATGCTGAAGAGCATGAAGGCGGGCGGAACATGGACCAGCTGACGCTGGATGATCGGCATGATCAGATTGCCCTCGATCTGAGGAATGAGGATATAAGCGCCGAAAGTCCAGGCCATGGCTCTGACGCTCACCGTCGATGCGACGAGAACCGACGGAATGATCGCCAAGATAGGACCGACATAGGGAACGAACTCGGCGGCGCCGGAGATCACGCCCAAGGCCAAAGGCGAGGGAACTCCGATCCACCACACCGCGAAGCCCGCCAGCACGCCCACGATCAGGGTCTCGAACAAGAGACCCAGAAGCCAGAAGCGTAGCGCCTTCGCGACTCCGTCGAGGAGCTCGTTCACCTTGCCGCGCTGCGCTTGCGGAAACAGCGCGGTAAGGGACTCGCGATAGAGCGTCGGCTGGGCGACGAGGAAGAGCCCCGAGAAGATCGAAACAAGGACGCCCAGGACAAAGCTCACGCTGATGCGAAACAACTGGCTGAAGAAATGAGTGAGCGGAAGGCTGTCGCCCTGGAAGTGAGCGAGAAGCGTTTTTCCCAGCTCCGACTCTTGCAACGCGCGCACGAGCTCCTCTTCCGCCTCCCCGGCGCGAAGCAGGACTTCCTGCATTTCCGAGAACGCCCCTTTGCCGAAGAGGTAGCCGGCTCCGCCTAGCGCGCTCACGACGAGGATTCCTGACGCGATCAAGGCCGCGCCGCGCGGAAGCCCCAGGAAGCGGAAGGGCTGCGCAACGACGTCCAGCAGAAGCGCGAAGAGGATCGCTCCGACGATGATCAAAATCGCGTCGAAGAGAAGCCAAACGAGAATGGGTGTGAAAGCGAGCGCGATGACAATGGCGGCGCGCTTGGAAAATTCGGCTAGGCTCATATGGGCGGTAGCAGGCATGAACGAAAACTATCTGCCCCCGGCGCCGGAAGCAACGACCCCCAAGGCGTAGCCCATTTCGGCAGATGGCGGAGCACTCCTTCTTCAGGCGGTCAACGACCGAGATCCTCGATGGACGACCGGCAGCAGCCTCTTTCCAGCCCTTTCGCCGCGCGTTAGAGATTTGCTGCGCGCCGATAAGGGATTGGACGCGCCGGCCGGCGCGCGCAATGCCGCCTGAAGCTGAAGGGTTCGCAGGAATGCGCTGGTTCGAATGGTCGACGTGGTCGAAGACGGCGGCGCGACAGGTAGCAAAGTCTTTGCTTGGACCGTTTCTGGGCCGCAACCCCGATCCAAGAACGCTCGACTATTACGCCTCGCTCATCTCCAAAGGCGCGGGTGTGGCTAAGATCGCACGCGAGCTCTCGCAGAACCAGGAGCACAAGTCCCAATTCAGCGCGCGCGCGCCGCGCGGCGCCGAGGCACGGGCCGCCGTCTGGAACGACGCGCGCTACGAGGCTTTTCTGAACGCCCCCAAAATCCGCGACGCGCTGATCGTGAAGCTCGATCATATCGGGGACTTCCTCCTCGCGCTCGACGCCCTCGATGCGCTCCGCAAGGGCTTTCCTGAGGCGCGGCTCACTCTCCTCTGCGCTCCCTGGAACGCGGCGCTGGCGCGTTCTCTCGGAATTTTCGACCGTGTGGAAACGCTGGACTTCTTCGCCCCAACAGCAGAGGGCGAAAGCCCCGCCTTCGCGCGAGAGCGGCTGGGCGATCTCGCAGACCTTTCTTTCGATCTCGCGGTCGATCTGCGCGTGGAGGCCGACACGCGCGCGCTCTTCGATCATATTCAGGCGACGCACAAATGCGGCTATGCGAGCGACGCCTGCCGGTCCACTTTGACATTGAGTCCGCCTCGACCCAATGTCATCTTTTCCGACAGCCTCGCCGCCAACCAACGCTTGCTGATGCTCGGCCTCGCGCGCAGCGTGGTCGATTTCTTTCATCGCGACGAAACGCGCTATGGTGAAGCGCTGCGCCTCAGCCTGGCGGGCTCCTCCGAGGCGGATCTGTCCTTTCGAGGTCGCGGACCGCTCATTGCGATGCACCCCTTTTCCGGCAGATCCATCAAAAACTGGCCCTTTGAAAATTTCCTGCGGCTCGGCGCGGGGCTGACGCGTGAGTTGGAGGCGTCGGTCGTGCTGCTTGGAACCAGGAAGGAAGCCGAAAGCGTTCCAGACATCGCGGCCTTATGCCAGTCCGCAGGCCTCCACTCGCTTGTCGGCGCGACCTCGCTTGCGCAAGCCTTCTCCATTATCGCGAAGTCCGACCTCTTTATCGGCAATGACAGCGGGCTGACGCACGCCGCGGCGCGCATGGACATTGCGACGCTTGCCCTCTATTCCGGGGTTGCGCCGATCGAGTCCTGGGCGCCTTCCGGCAAGAGCGTGACGATCCTGCACGCGCCGGTAGCCTGCGCTCCGTGCTATCTACCGACCCTGGAAGGGTGCGAGGCGGAACACGCCTGCGTGAGGGCGATCGACGTCGACTTCGTGCGGGCGACGGCGCGACGCCTCATCGAGCGCCGCTCGCTGTCCTGAGACGGCGGTCTTGCTGAAGCGGCGCGGATATAGGATAGAACCGCGGTCGCGGAAATGCTGCCCGGGAGCGGCGTCGACTTGAGGAGCGCCATGCGGTTACGCGCCTATGTGCTTGCCGCCGATCCGGCCTGGCTCGAAACGAGCATCCAATCCTATTACGACATCGTCGAAAAGATTGTCGTTTCTTACGACCGCAATAAGGTCGGATGGACGGGAAGCGCGCTTCCCATCGACGAGTGCATCGACCGCGCCAAGTCGGTCGACAAAGACAAGAAAATGGAGTTCGCGCCGGGCGATTTTGCGATATTGAGCAACTCGCCAATGGAGAATGAGACGCGGCAGCGCCGAGAAGCGCTGGCGCTTGCCGGCGACGCGGATTGGGTGTTCCAGCTCGACACCGACGAAGTGGTGACGGAGCCGGACTCTCTGCTAAGACGGCTTGCGGCGCTGCCCGCTTCCGCCCGTTGCGTGCGCTGGCCCATGAGAAGCCTCTTCCAGCGCGCCGTCGACGGCCGCTATCTGGAGGTCTGCACGAAACGGGGCGGGCATGTGGAGGAATATTTCTCCATTGCGGTTCGTCCGGGAACCCGGCTTGCCGAGGCGCGGACCACCTTGGAGGAAACCGTCCCATTTCGAAGCTGGACGCTCTCGCGCGAGTCGCTCTTCAATCCAACCAGTCGCCTGCCGCGTCGCGAGACGATGCTACATTTTTCCTGGGTGCGGTCGGAGGAGCAGATGTTGCGCAAGCTGCGGAGCTGGGGACATGCTCGAGACTTTGACACGGAGCGCTACTACCGGGAGATCTGGTCGCGCGCTCCGACGGAATGGAGTCGTTTGCGCGATTTCCATCCGCTCACGCCCGCAACCTGGCCGGCCCTCCGGCGGGTCGAGTTGCCCTACGCGGTGAACTGGTGAGAGCGCACGGCTTTTCGGTTCGGCTCGGTTATTCAATCGGCTAAGATGAAGCTCGGCGCGCTTTTGGGGCGGCGGGGCACTACGACAGGCGGAGCGAGGCTTCAGTGGCGAAAAGCGGAATCACCCTCGTGGTCGTCTCGACGGACACCTATGAGCTAGGTCTTCAGGCCGTCGTGAATTCCGTGAACAGCTTCACTTTCGACGAAGTTTTGATTTTCAGCGATCTGCCCGAGAAATGGGGAGACTTCTCCATCACGCGCATCGATCGGTTCAATTCTGGGAGAGATTACAACGTCTTCATCCTGTCCGAACTGCACAAATACATCAAGACGGAGTTTTTCCTCATCGTCCAATACGACGGCTTCGTGCTGCGAGGCGACCAGTTTTCCCCGCACTTCTACCATTACGACTACATTGGAGCGCCCTGGCCTTTTCACGATGCGCTCACCGTGGGCAATGGCGGCTTCTCATGGCGGTCCCTGCGGCTTGCCGAAGCCGCGGCGAAACTCCTCGAAACCCACCCTCCCGAGCCCGGCGAGGCCCTTCTCGAGGACCATTACTTGTGCCGGCGCCACCGCATTCTGCTTGAGGAAAAATTCGACATCCGTTTCGCAAACCAAGGCGTCGCCGAGCATTTCGCCGTGGAGCATGGCGCGAGGCGCTTTCCCACTTTCGGTTTTCACGGGGTTTGGCATTTGCCGAGAATATATAGCGACAGGCTCGACTGGCTTCTAGACAATCTGCCGCCAAGGCTGTTGCAGAATGATGCTATGTATCCTTACATTGCCGATGAGATGTACAACGTCTCCGTTGAACATCATCGAAAGTTGACCAAGCTCAGGGGACGGGCTAACCGGAAAAGCGGTGGCCTGGGATTTCTCCGATGGTCGGGCGGCCGGTGAACCCAGCCTGGTCCGAAGCCTGATCGCGACGAACCGCGCCGAAAAAAGCGAGAAGGGGAAGGAATGCGCATTTTCATCAGCGGCGTCGCGGGATTTCTGGGAAGCCACTTGGCGGAATCCTTCATTGCCGACGGGCATGAGGTGATCGGCTGCGACAACATGCTCGGCGGCGAGCTGGACAACGTTCCCGCCGCGGTCAACTACTATCAATATGATTGCTGCCACCACAATTCGATGGTCAAGATCACGCAAGGATGTGACGTCGTCTACCACTGCGCCGCCACCGCTTATGAAGGTCTGTCGGTCTTCTCGCCGCATGTGGTCACGCAAAACATCGTGACCGCTTCGGTTTCTCTTTTCAGCGCCGCGATCGCGAACCGGGTCAAGAGGATCGTCTTCTGCTCGTCGATGGCGCGATATGGCGTGAACGAGGTGCCCTTTCTCGAGAGCTACACGCCGCGTCCGCAGGACCCTTACGGCATCGGCAAGGTGGCGGCGGAACAGATGCTGCGCAACCTCTGCGAGACGCACGGCATCGAATATGTGATCGCCGTGCCGCACAACATCATCGGGCCCCGCCAGAAATACGACGACCCTTATCGCAACGTCGCGAGCATCATGATGAATCTCATGATGCAGGGCCGCCAGCCGACGATCTATGGCGACGGATCGCAGATGCGCTGCTTTTCCTTCATCGACGACGACATCTACTGCCTCAAAGAGATGGCCTACAGGCCCGACATCGTCGGAGAGGTGATCAACATCGGACCGGACGAGGAGTTCGTCACGATCAACGATCTCGCGAACAACATCGCGAATCTGCTGAAATTCAATGTCGATCCCATTTACATGCCGGGGCGCCCGCAGGAGGTGAAGTTCGCCACCTGCTCCGCGGAGAAGGCGCGAAAGCTGCTCGGCTATAAAACCAAGGTCAAGATGAAGGACGGGCTGCAGGCGATGATCGACCATATTCGTCGCAAGGGGCCGCGGCCGTTCCGCTACCATCTCGACCTCGAGATCGTGAACGAGCTGACGCCGCGGACCTGGAAGGAAAAGCTTTTCTGATCGGTCGGCTCGCGCCGGCCTTGGAGCATCGAGATGGACGAGGGCGCGCGGATGGATCAGCGCTTCGCGCTTTTGGACCGCGATGGGACGGTCGTGATCGACAAGGTCTACCTCTCCGATCCCGCGGGTCTTGAATTTGCGCCCGGCGCGATCGAGGGACTTCGCCTCATGCGTGACGCCGGGCTGCGCTTCATCATGGTCACCAATCAATCGGGCGTCGCCAGAGGCTATTTCGACGAAAAGACCCTCGATGGAATTCATGCACGGCTGCGCACCATGCTGGCGGGAGAGGGAATCGATCTCGAAGCCATCTATCATTGCCCGCATGGTCCCTGGGACGACTGCCGCTGCCGCAAGCCGCGGCCGGGTCTCGTGCTCGATGCGATGGCGGATTTCGGCTTCTCGCCCGACGATGCGGTCCTGATCGGCGACAGCGACGCCGATATGGGAGCGGCGGCCGCGGCTGGCGTCAAAGGCTTCCGCATCGCCCCGCCCGATGCGGGCAAGATCGCAGCGCCCGACGTCGCAGCGGATTTTGCCGGCGCGGCGCGCCGGGCGGTCGACTACTTCAATCTTCAGCGGACAAAGAAACAGTCATGTATGTGATCACAGGCGGCGCTGGCTTCATCGGCTCGAACATCGCCGCGGCGTTAGATGCGAGCGGCGACGACATCGTCATCGTCGATTGGCTGCGCGACGACCCTTTCAAATGGCGCAACATCGCCAAGCGCCGGCTTGCCGATCTCGTGGCGCCCGAGGACCTCACGGCGTTTCTGGCGGCCAACCGCTCCAAAATTCAAGGAATCGTGCATATGGGCGCGATCTCGACGACGACGGAGTCGGACGTCGACGCCATTGTGCGCAATAACTTCCGCCTCTCCGTGGAACTCTGGCGCTTTTGCGCTGCGGCCGGCCTGCCCTTGGTCTACGCGTCTTCAGCCGCAACCTATGGCGACGGCGCGCAAGGATTTCTCGATCGATTCGACGAAGCCTATCTTTCGAGGCTCCGCCCGCTCAACCCCTACGGCTGGAGCAAGCATGTCTTCGACCGCTTCGCGCTCGGAGCCGTCCTAGGACGCGAGGCGGCGCCGCCGCGCTGGGCCGGTCTGAAATTCTTCAACGTCTATGGGCCGAACGAGTATCACAAAGGCGGTCAGCGCAGCGTGGCGGTGCAGCTTTACGAGCAGCTTCGCGAAACAGGCGTGGCGCGTCTTTTCCGCTCGGACAATCCCGACTACGCCGACGGGGAACAGCTTCGCGATTTCGTCTGGGTCGACGACTGCGTCGAGGTCGTGATCTGGGCGCTCAAGAACCCGAAAGCCCCCTCGGATCTCTATAATGTCGGCTCCGGGCAGGCGCGCTCCTTCCACGACAAAGCGAAGATCATGTTCGCGGCGCTCGAGCGCAACGCCAATGTGGAGTTCGTGGATTTGCCGCAAAATCTGCGCGGAAAATATCAATATTACACCTGCGCATCCCTGGAAAAGCTGCGCGCCGCAGGCTTCACGCGCCCGATGACGACTCTCGAGGAAGGCCTGCGGTCCTATGTCCGCGACTATCTCGCAAGCGAGGATCGCTTTCGTTGAGCTGGCGTTCTGAACGCTACCCTGGGCTCTTCTTCAGAAACGCCGCGAAGCGGGCTTTGACCTCCGCGCTTACGAGCGCCTGGGCGAAGAGCCGCGCTTCCTCATCCATCCGTGAAAGCAGCTCGCTCTTGTCGCCTTGCAGCAGGCGGCGCGTTTCGCGTAACGCCGCTGGCGGCTTGGCGGCGAGCCGCAGCGCAGCGTCGAGCGCTCGGGCCTGAAGCTCTTCCTCCGCCAGGATTGCATTGACGAGACCGATACGGTGCGCCTCCTTGGCGTCGAAGGAGTCTCCAAGCATGAGCAGCTCAGCCGCCTTGGCGGCGCCGAAGCGGCGCGGAGCCAAAAGGCTTACGCCGCCCTCCGGCGGAAGTCCGAGATCGATGAACGCCGCCTTGAAGCTTGCCGAGGGAGACGCATAGACGAGATCGCAGTGGAATAGCATCGTCACGCCGATGCCGACCGCATCGCCCGCAACCGCGGCGACGAGAGGCTTTTCAAAACGGGCGAGCGCCTTGATGAAGCGCAGCGCCGGGAACTCCAAGGGCTCGCCGGAGAAAGCGAGGAAGTCGGCGAGATCGTTGCCGGCGGTGAAAGTCCCGCCCGCGCCGCAAAGATAGACGGCGCGCAGGCTCTCCTCTGCGGAGGCCTCCTCGAGTGCCGCGAGCGCCTGAAGATACATGTCGCGCGTGAGCGCATTCTTCTTTTCGGGCCGGTCGAAAAGGATGCGCAGCACGCCGCCTGCGCGCGAAACGCTCAGCCTCGTCTCCATGAGGGCCTCCCTTCTCCTTTCATCCTGCGCGGCGGGGAGCGCCGCGTCAAATGAGCGGCTCGCGCAATCTCCTCTGGAGCGCTAACATCGCCCTATGTTCACCCCTGCTATTTCATCTCTTTTTTCCCGCGCTGGCAAAGCCGCGCTCGATCTTTTCTACCCTCCCGCCTGTCTTCACTGCCGTGCCGCAATCGCCGAGCATGGCGGTCTTTGTCCCCGTTGCTGGAGCGACATGGCCTTCATCGAGCGCCCCTTCTGCGAGCGCCTGGGAGAGCCTTTCGAGCGTGACGCTTCCGCTCCGGGCATGATCTCGCTGGAAGCCGCCGCGCGGCCGCCGGTCTTCGCGCGCGCGGGCCGTCGCCCGCTATGAGGGGGAAACGGCCCGCGCGCTGGTCAATCGGCTGAAATACTACGACCGTCACGATCTCGCGGCGCCGATGGGCCGCTGGATGGCGCGCGCCGGGGCGGAACTGCTTGCCGATGCGGACCTGATCGTGCCGACGCCCCTGCACCGCATTCGCCTTGCGGAACGGCGGTTCAATCAGGCGGCTCTGCTCGCCGCGCCGATCGCCCGCGAGAGCGCCGTGCCGCTCGAAACCCTGGCCTTGGAGCGCGTCAAGGCGACGGCGCCGCAAGTGGGCATGAGCCGCACACAACGCGCCGCAAACCTCTCCGGCGCGTTTCATGTCGACCCGGGCTTCGCCGGACGCATCGCGGGCGCCAATGTCGTGCTGGTGGACGACGTGCTGTCCACCAGCGCGACCGCGAACGCCGCCTCTCGCGCGCTCCTGCTGGCGGGGGCCACGCGGGTCGACCTGCTGGTCTTCGCGCGCACGCTTTTGGGCGGGTAGCCCCGTTTTCTCGCCGCTGGCGTCAAAAGCGCCCGAGGCGATGGCAAGCGACCGATTCGGACGATACAAGTCTGGCATGGCCTTCACCTTCATCCATGCCGCCGATCTTCACATCGACAGTCCGCTCGCGGGTCTTCGCTGCAAGGATCCGCTGGTGCGCGAGCGTTTCGCGCATGCGGGGCGGCGCGCCGTGGAAAACCTCATCGAAGAAACGATTGCCGCTAAGGCCGCCTTTCTGCTGATCTGCGGCGATATTTTCGACGGAGAATGGCGGGACGTCTCCACGGGCCATTTTTTCGCGCGCGAGCTCGGCCGGCTCGATCGCGCCGGGATTCCGACCTTCATCATCAATGGCAATCACGACGCCGCCAGCCAAATCGGTAAAAGCCTGCCCTACCCCGAGAGCGCGCGCGTCTTCGCCTCCCGCGCGGCGCAGACGATCACAATCGACGAGCTGCGCGTCGCGCTGCACGGCAGGAGCTTCGGCCAGCGTCTCGTCGGCGGCGATTTCCTCGCCTCTTATCCCGCCCGGCGCGAGGGGTGGCTGAACATCGGCCTGCTGCACACGGCGCTCGACGGCTCGCGCGGCCATGAATCCTACGCGCCCTGCACGCCCGAGGAGCTGAAGCGCTTCGGTTATGATTATTGGGCGCTCGGTCACGTCCACGCGGCGGAAATCGTCTCGCGCGATCCCTTCATCGTCTACCCCGGTAATATTCAAGGGCGGCATGCGCGTGAGACCGGCGCCAAGGGCGCTATCCGGGTCACCGTCGAGGGCGGCCGGATCGTCGATATCACGCCGCTGGCGCTCGACGCCGCACGCTGGGCGCGAGCTCTCGTCGATGTCGCTCCTTGCCGCGACGAGGCGGAGGTCGTGGCGCGCATCGAGGCCGCCATGCGTGCGGAGCTCGAATGCAGCGAGGGACGTCCGGTGGCGCTGCGCATCACGCTACAG
>Ga0265331_10002178_pt1 | contig 13454 bp, 4 predicted proteins | sample 41923metaG_FD_202088 | JGI IMG/M metagenome (GOLD analysis project Ga0265331, IMG submission 202088) | Rhizosphere microbial communities from Carex aquatilis grown in University of Washington, Seatle, WA, United States - 4-19-23 metaG | ecosystem: Host-associated > Plants > Roots > Rhizosphere >...
GAGGGCGTGGGGTTGTATCGCACCGAATTTCTGTTTCTCAGTTCCCCGACGCTGCCCGACGAGGAGAAGCAGTATGCCGCCTACCGCACCATTGTTGAGGGGCTGGCGCCTGCCTCTGTCACGATCCGTACGCTCGACATCGGGGGCGACAAGCCGTTGCCCGGCGATCCCCAGCTCATCGGCCACGAGGCCAACCCGTTTCTCGGCTACCGGGCGATCCGCATGTGCCTCGACAACCCGGAGCTCTTCAAGAACCAGCTCCGCGCCATCCTCCGTGCCAGCGCGCACGGCAAGGTGGAACTCATGTATCCGATGATCAGCGGGGCGGAGGAGCTCGACCGGGCCAATGCGCTGCTCGAGGAGGCCCGGACCGAGCTCAAGGTGCGCGGCCAGAAATTCGATGCGAAGATGCGTGTGGGCGCCATGATCGAGATTCCCAGCGCGGCGCTGACGGCGGACGCCTTGGCGGAGAAATGCCAGTTTTTCAGCATCGGCACCAACGATCTCATCCAATACACGCTGGCCATCGATCGCGGCAACAATCGCATCGCCCACCTCTACGAACCTGCGCATCCCGCAGTGCTCCGCCTCATCAAACAGGTGATCGACGTCGCCCGGTCGTTGCAGCTCAAGGTCAGCGTCTGTGGCGAAATGGCGGGCGATCCGGTCTATGCGCCGCTGTTGCTGGGCCTCGGGATTGACGAACTCAGCATGACGCCGACCCTGCTGCCCGCGGTGAAATTCCTCATCCGCAACACGCTTTTTGCCGATGCCCGGAAATTGGCCGACGAAGTCCTGCTCCTGACCGATCCCAAAAAAATCTACGCGGTGATCGAGGCTTTCTACAACGAGCGCGTCGGCGTGGAGTGAGGCTGCGCTGGCGGCGGCCCGGATTTTTTCTCGTTCTAGGCGGGGTGTCCTCACCCCGCGGGTTTCGCCTCTCGCCCCGCACGCCTTGTGGGGTGGGGACAACCCGCCCACAGTTTGGAATCTGACTCGGCCGGGTATCGGGTGCGAAGCGCGGGGTTGGGGACCTTGCGATTCGGTAGAGGGACGCGCACAAACACCCCGCTTCAATCCGCCGGGAAAAACAATCCTTACGGCATCATGTCAGGCGGCACGCGGTCGGTGCGCACAAACAGGCGGCCATAGCCGAAGTCCCGATAGAAAACATAGTGCGCGAAAACGTAGTCGCGGAGGGGCGGGTAGGTCTCGTTGGCATACCTCGCTCGGTCCTGGAAGAAAAACGCGTCGATGCCCACCGCGTCGTAGAAAAAGGCCGGCTGGTTCTTCTCCAGGTCCGCCATGTACCGGGGGCGGTAATAGGTGTCGATCTGCGGCGAGTCCCAAAGCTGGCGGGTGCTGTGCGCTTCGCGCGTGGCCTGGGCCAGGCCGCACTGCACGTAGATCTGACAGTCCCAGCCCCAGACGGCCAGGGTGTCGCCGGGCCGGCTGAGCTGGCGGATGATTCTCGCCTCTTCTTCGTACGGTTTGCGCCAGCTCTCGGCGAACTGGCCGTACATGGCGGGTACGGGCAGGCGGGCCCGGGCGATGGCCAGGCCGCCGACTGAAACGAACAGGAAAATTGTGCTGAGAACGGCGCGTTGCCGCTTCGTCCCGGCCAGCGCGAGCAACTCCCCGAGCGCCGCGGCGCTCCACCAGGTCAGCGGCAGCACGGTGAACAGGAGGTAATGTGGGTAGGCCTGCCGCGGGGCCAGCGCCGCGGAAAAGGCGAGGACGGTCAGGGCCGCTCCCACGCCAAAAACCGGCTGTGGCCAGCGGTGGCGAAAGAGCAGAGCACCGCCGGCACCGAGAATGATGCAGACGGGTCCGATCGGGAAAACATTGAAGGTATAGGTCAGGGCGCAGATTTGCCACATGTGCCGGACGATGCCCGGAATCTCAAACCCCCGGCCCACATAATTGATATTGTTCAGAATATAGGAATTGTAGAAATGGTACCACTGGCCGAATACCGTCAGCCCGAGCGCAACCGCGAGGCTCGGCAGCAGAGCGACCGCCACGATCGAGAAGAAATCCCGCCGGCGCACCTCCCAGGAGCAGTCGGCCCGCCACCAGGCCAGGGCGGTGGCCCAGGCGGCCAGCACCAGCATGGGCGGGATCGACTGCAATTTGGCCCACGGGAGGAGGCCCAGGCAGAAGCCCGCGGCCAGCCAACAGCCACGCGGCCGGCGTACGCCAGGCCGGGAACTGAGATCGGTCTGACGCAGGAGGACGGCGGCCAGCATCAGGAGAAAAATCGACACATGCTCAGAAGAGTAGTGCAGGAAATCCCGATCGGTGGTCACGGCGTAGAACGCCAGACCCGGCAGAAGGCCGAGCACGCCGACCGAGGCCCCGTACGCGGAACGCACAATCCAGTAGCCGCACCACAGCGAGCCCCAGACAAGAAGCAGTCCTGTCAGGCGCGCATTGAAATAGTCCTGCGGCACCCCGAGCCAGTGGGTCGGCAGGAGGGCATAGAAATTCAGCGGGCCGGAGGTGGTACCGTCGACCGAGCGCCAGAAAACCGGATCGTGCGTCAGCGTAATGGCCCCGGCGATCAACTGGCTTTCGTCGGGATTGTATTCCCGCGGGTTGAAGAGCGGCGGCCAGCGCCAGGCCAGCAGCGTGGCGAGCAGCAGGATCGCCGTGATCCAACCGTGCCGCCGGGCCGGGCGGCCCGTGGAGTCGCTGCGGAAGCTCCAGCCGGTCCAAGCCAACCACAAGAGGGAGAAGAAGGCGACAATCAGCCAATAAGATCCGGGATGACCGTCCAGCCAGTGGAAGAGAGCTTTCAGCATCGCGACGTCCCGTTTTCAGGCGGCTGAAAAAGCGACGGCGCCGGAACGGGTCGGTTGGCCCTCCGGACACTTGGTTTGAGAGCAGGCGGGCCGGCAGCAAGACAGGGCTTTCATCATGGTGGGAAAAGGAGCGTTAGACATACACGGCACCGGTGTCGCTTCCAGCTGAATCTTGGTCTTTGTCGCGCCCGCCGGCGGGTGTTGACTGCGAGCGGACAACCCGGCGGGAGGCACCGGGAACCGGTGCCCGCGACGAGGCAGGGCGGGCGGCGCGATGAGCTGGTTTCACTTTATCTGGATTCCCTGAAGTCCCGGCCGAATTGAAGACGATGGCCCGAGACATAGCCCAGCATCATCCGCCAGGAGGGATCGAGTCCGATATCCACCGGCTGGATGTCAGGAATAAAACCCAGAAACAGCAGAAGAAACAGCAGAACCCGGCCAGGCGAAGGCACCGCCCGTCCCCGCCAGACGGCTACGGGGGGCAGCTTGTACCGCACCGAGGGGATGCTGGAAGAAAACGGCATGGAGGCGCGCATACCTTGTGACAGTTTGATGCCCGCCAACCCACTACCCGTAGTGCGAAAATCTTTCCCAAGAACCCGTCTTGCGGGCCGGAATACTCCCGCCCGATCAACTGTCTACAGACTGGGACCGCGTCCTTCGAAATTCAGCCCATCCGGAGAGGCCGCCGAGAATTGCCGCGATTCCCAGAACGAAATACCGGAGCCACAGAAGCCGGTTGCTGTCCGCCAAGCTCTGCCAGGGCTTCAGTACCGCGGGGTCGTCGAGCAACCAGGGCGGGGCAAACGCCAGCCAGCCGAGATGCCCCGTGGCGGCGTCGGTGCCGTGCAACCGGGCCCGTTTTCCGCGCTGACCCGAGAGATCGACCGGCCAGAGCCCGCCGCGTTCGCCGGGGTTGGGGCCTGCGTAACGGAAGGTTTGCGTCACCGCTCCGTGCTCGTCGAGGACTTCCATCGCCAGGCTGTTGCCGGCCAGATCGGGATATCCGGCCACCGGCACGCAGAGCCAGTTGGCGTCGAGGGCGAACGGGGCTGACACGGTGTCGGCGGTGTCGGCGTCGCCGTGGGGACCGTAAGAACCGAAATACGCACCGGCCGCTGCGACGTCGGCATTGACGTTGCCGGGCGCGAATCCCGCGCCGGATTCAGCCGGGTCGACGTGAAAATCCGGCACGGCCCGGGCCGACCAGGCCTCGGGTTCCAACAGCCGTCCTTCCCGGCCCGAAACGGAAAAAACAAACGGACGCGGCCAGCCAAACAAAGCGACCATGGCGACGACCGCAGACAGGGCGGCGGCGCCGCGTTGGGGGAGGCGAAGCGTGCCGGTTTCCAGCGGCGGCGGCGCGGACGCGCGGGGACCTGTCCACGCTCCCGCCCCGGCCAAAGCCAACAGCAACGTCCCGGCCCAGGCGAAGCCCGCGTGCGCACCGAGGATTTTGCCAGTGAGCCAGGAAAGCCGGCTCAGGGCCACCGGATCGGAAAACTCAAGGGGCGACGTGCCGGGTTCCGCCCAGGCCTCGATGCGAAATGGAACGGTTGGCATCGGGAAATTGATCCATTGGCCGGCGGTTCCGTGGGTCGCGCCCAGCGCGTCGAGCGGTGCCGTCCCGGAGGCAGTTTGCAGCTGCAGCCGGTGACCCAGGCCATCGAGTCCGCCGCGGACCCGGAAACGCAGCAGTGGAAAACGTTCGGGCTGAATCCAGTCGCTGAGCAGGTAGGCCCGGCCGCCTCCCGACCCGGGATTCAAGATCCACGCGGGAGAATACGGATCGTTTTTGTCGAATGGCTGGCGGACGAAATCGTGCGATGCCGGAGCGGGATCGATCTTCAGGGGAGTTCGGACGCCGGGCGGCAGCAATCCCCGGATGCCTTGGTCGCGCAGGAGATTCAAACGCTGATCCGCGGATTCGTGAATCAACCGGGCCGGAACGGAGGCGTTCAGGACTTCCGTGTCGCCGGCCAGGACAAACGCCCGCACGAGCCGGGCCTGCTCCGTCTGCAGGTCGGACCGCGCGGCGAGATCGTTGGTGGCCTCGAGGGTTTGCAGCTGGGAGAAAAAACCGAGGACGACCACCGCGGCCCAGACCAGAGCCCCCACCCGCACCACCCGGCGCCCGCGGACCTGGGCCCAAGCGAAGTGCAGCACGCAGACCAGTCCGACCAGGATGTTCACTGTCAGGAAATCGCAGTACCGTGGGGTGGCCTGCCCGATCAACTCGGCCCGTCCGTAGGCAAAGCCCGCGGTGGCCAGGCCGAGCCAGACGACAAGAGCCAGCAGCCATGGCTGGGTCGGGCGACGGTCCGGGCCGAAGCTTTGCGCCACGAGCAGGCCCAGCGCAGGCACGAGCAACCAGAAAGCGGCGGCGCTCCGGCCGACCGGCCAGCCGGCCAAGATCAGCCACGCTTCCAGGGCCGAGAAAGTATTCCTGGCCACCGCCGGGTAGGGCACCGGATGGATCATCGCGACCCCCACGAGCGAAATGCCAACGGCCAGGCCCAGCGTGGCCAGCGCATGCCGGCGTTCCGCGCCGGCCCGGCCCAGAAAGGTCAGCGCTACCAATCCGCCCGCGGTCACAGAGAGAAATCCGGCCGCGATCGTGCCGAGCGTGAGCAGACCGACGATTGCGCCCGCGGCCCAACGCCAGCCGAGCCGGCGTTCGGACCACACGAGATCGAGATGGGCGAGTCCGAGCAGGACTGCGAGATGGAATTGGGATTGGAATCCCCACAGCAGGTTCTCCCAGAGCAGGGGCAGGGAAAGCGCGATCGCACCGGCGGCGGCGACCAGCCACGCCGACCGCGGCGGGAGGTGGCGGTGCGCGAGTCGCACCAGGAGCAACAGGACTCCGCCCTGCAGCACCGTGTTCAGCAGCATTTGCGGCAGTGCATTCCACATGCCGTCGACGGCGGCGAGGCCGAGCGCGATCAGCTTTGTGAGGACCGGGTGATGTTCGTTGTGAAAGCGGAAAATAAACGGAACCAGATCCGCCCCGCCGCGCCATGGCCGCAGCAGGTGGAGGCCTTCGGCGTCCCACTGGTCGTGAAAAGGCAGTTCGCTGCCATACTGCCGGATCAACCCGAACCGCAGACCCAGCAGCAGGAAAAATGCGCCGGGAGCCGCCAGACTGGCGAGACGGTGGGCAGTCCGGGCGTGCATGGCGGGCGGGCGGGCGCCTTACTTCACCGTGATGCCCTGCCAGCAAGTCCAGTCCGAGGCCCGGTCGTTGTTGGGACCGGGATCGGTGACGAACACCAGATCGCCCGGCCCGAGCCCGTCCAGCTTCAGGTCGAACTCATGGAGCCCGCGGTCGGCGATGTTCTTGAACGGCTCGAGCGATTGCCGGAAGAGCTCGCGCTTCGCACCGTTTTCGCCGGTCCAGGTGACGAGGAACACGGCGCCATCGGTCGGGGTGTCGTTCGAATACGCGCCGTCCTGGAAACCAAAGCGGCCCTTGAGACTCTTGGCACCGGCGGGCAGCGGGATCACCATCTTGCCCGGGGCGTGCACCAGCAGCGCTTTCTCGTTGAAGACCGTGCCGACGATGGTCGGGGCCGGGGACTCGAACTCCACCGGGGCGGCGTTGAAGCCGACGGCGGCCATGTCCTCCGGGGTGAGCTTCGCGCTGCGCATCGGGTGGGCGACGGGCGCCTTGGCCTGCGTGAACGGAATCTGCTCGGGCGCCGAGGAGGGAAGAACGCCGTCGATGTCCAATCCCTGCCAGCAGGCCCAGTCGAAGGCCGAGTTGTTGGCGGGACCGCATCCGATCTTGAGATGCAGCGAGCCACCGGAGAGCCCGGTCAGCGGCAGGTCGAGGGTCTGCAGCCGGCGGTCGGCCGGCACGGTGGCCGGCACCAGGCTGCGTTGGTACAGGATTTTTTTCTGCCCGCCCGGACCTTCCCACGAAACTTCATAGTCGACGCCGTCGCTGTGATCGAGTGCGCCCGGTTGCAGGCCGAACTGGACGACGAGCCGCTTGGGCGCCGCGTCGAGCGGGAAGACCAGGTCGCTGGGCGGATGGACCTGCACGGCGGAGAGCGTGCCGATTCGCCCGAGGGCGGGCGGAATGAGCGCGGTGACCCCGGCAGGCGTGACCTTGAAGCCGCCGGCGTCGCGGAAGATCGCGGCGGGCACGGTCGACGGAGCGGAATTGTCCAGGGCGGCGCTGGCCGCGCGCTGGCCGGCCGCGATTTCCGGCAACGGGTCCGGATCGCCGATCGCGACATCGCTCCAACAGGTCCAGTCCCATGACGTGTTGTGCGCCGGGCCCGGATCGGTGCGCAACAGCAGCGTGCCCCCGCCGGGCAATTTCGCGAGGTCGACGGCGAAGCGTTGCACCCCGCGGTCCGTGTCCACATGCACGGGATCGAGATAACGACGGAAGAGCACGCGTTCATCCTCGCCCGATTTCCAGGCGACTGTGAACCCCGCGCCGTCGGTCGCGGCGCCGTTGGAGTAGGCGCCGTCCTGGAAGGCAAAGCGGCCCACGGCCCGTTTGGCGCCAGGCGGCACCAGCAGGGCGATTTCGGATTCGGCGTGCGCTTGCACCATGGTGATGCCGTCAACGACCACGGCCAGCACCGGACTGGCGGTGCGCACGGACAGCGGCGGTTCGGCGAACCGGCCGTAGCGCACGATGACGTTGTTCGAGCCGGTGAGCATGGGCTGGCCGTTCTTGTCGACCGCCGTCACCGGCAGGATCTCGAGGTCGCGCCAGACCGTCCAACACCAGGCGTTGCTCTGGTCGACCGTGTCCCGGACCACCAGCGTGCCGGCGCCGAGGCCCTTCAGGTCGACGTTCAGATCCTGCAGACCGCGATCGGCGGGATTGTGGAGAGGATCGAGCCGGCGTTCAAACAGCGTGCGCGTGCCCGCCAGCGTGGTCCACTGCACGACGACGCGCACACCGGCGGTCTGGGCCGAACCGACGTAGGCATTGTCGGCAATGCCGTAGTGCGCGCGGAGCGTGGTGGCACCGGGCCCGATGTTGAAAACCATTTCACACGGGGCGTGCACGAGCACGGCGGGTTCGCCCCCGCACTGGGCCGGGCCGACAGGCGCGGCGGCTGAAAGCGAGACGGGCAGGTTGCGGAACCGTCCGATCTGGGCGAGCGCAATGGCATCCTTGTCCGTCTGCCGGCGCGGCGCGGCGGGCAGGCGGTCGAATTCATACTCGAAAGTCGGCTGGAAATACGCGCGGTCGGCGTCGGCGACGCGGGCCGTGATCGTCACCGCGCGGACGCAGGGCAGGCCGTTGATGAAGCGCATCCAGTCAAACTGGTCGCGGAGCAGCGGGTTCAGGAAAAATCCCGATCCGGCGATCTCGGGGAAAAGCCGGAAGGTCTCGACGCGTCCGGAATTGTCCGCGACCTCCAGCGAAACCTCGGCGGGTTTGTAGAAGAAAGACCTGATGCGGCCGAGCAGGGTGGGGCGAAGGTGCAGATGGGCCCAGACGTTTTGGTCGGTCAGCTCCCCGAGGGCAATGGGGGTGCCGATCCGTCCGGACTGCTTCTGCCCGGGTGTCGGCAGGAAGATCCCGTAGCGGTCGTCGAGCGAGCACCGGCGCCAGAGCAGGTAGGGCCCGTCCTCGAGGGTGAAGGTGTAGTTGCGCAGGAGCACGAGCAGCAGGTCGGCATCGTCGAGGGTCGGAAAGCGGTGATTGATGGTCTTTGTGCTCTGAATGACCCAGGCCGGGGCGGACGGTGATTCGTAGTAGGCGGCGTTGAGCGCGCAGAGCGCGGGCGTGTAGGCCGAGTAGCCTTGCGGCACGGGGCGCGGGTGGAAATTCAGACGGTTCAGCAGCGCCACGCCCTGGAAATGCGAGAGCACGTCGACCGTGTCGCGGCCGACCGCCTCCCTGGTTCGTTTCAGCTGATTGGTCTTCGCGGCGTCCCGCCAGCCGCGGCGGAGCCGGGCGTGAAACTGCGCCGGATCGGACAGGTCGGTGAGGCGGTCGCGCAGGTCGGCGTTGAAATTCTGCAGCACGTAGGTGAGGCGCAGCGGAAAATTCAGGTAGAGGCCGAGCAGGCAGGCGCAAACGACCAGGCCGACCGCCCCGGAGCGAAGCTTTTGGAGACGCACGCTTTCCACCAAAAACACCGGGGAAAGGGCGGCCACGAGCAAGCCGTAGGCGAAGAAGAACACCATGTGCCCGTCCGCGCGCAAAAATCCGTGTTTCCACTCCAGATAGGTGGCGGCGCCGAACATCAGCGCCCGGAACGTCGCCGTGCGGCGGTCCGCCGCGCCGAGCACGCCGAGCAACGCATAAAGCAACAGACCCAAAATCGCAACCAAGCCATAGACGAAGGCGGACGGTGGCGTGGCCAGGCCCATCGCCTCGCTGTACCCGCGGCTGATTTCAAGGGAGTGGAGCAGATAGGCCGGGAGATTCAGTGGGTTCTGCCCCAGCAGCATCCACAGCCCGAGCACCACTCCGCCGAAGACGCCGGCATACCATACCGCGTCCCGCCGGCGGCGCGCGATCAGGGCCTCGGCCATCGCCGCGACCACGATGGCGAGCGCGAGCAGGCAAAAGGTGAACTTGATCAGGCTCAGCACCGCGAGGAAGAGCATGGTCAGCACCAGCCGCCGCCGGCCCGGGCCCTCCGGCCGCATCAGCTCCACGCCGGCGATGAGCGCAAACGCCAGATAAAGCTGCTCGAGATTGTCGCGGATCAGCAGCGCAAAAAAAAGGCAGATCATCACCTGCCGGGTCAGAGTGAAACGGCGGAGCAGGCCCAGCACCGCCCACGAGAAACCCGCGGCTGCGGCCCCGCTCCAGATCAGCGTCAGTGCCAGATGATGCCCGGTGTAGATGTTTGCGATCAGGAAACCGAGCGGCCCGTAGGTGAAGATGAATTCGCGGCCGAACTGGAAATGGTGGTCCAGCGCATAGCTCATCATCATCCGCCACGACGGATCGAGGTCGATGTCCGGCGGGCTCACCGCGGGCAGGAAACTCAGGAACAGCAGCAGAAAAAGCAAAATGCGGCCGGGAGAAAATTCGTCGCGCCAGGCGGCGAAACGGGGCCGGGCTTCCGGAGCTGGGATGGTCATGGAGGGAGGAAAGAGGGTTCGGTGGGCGGGACCGGAGCGGGAAAGGAAGGGTAAGGGGGCGGGTGGGAGGAATCAACTCCGCGGTGCGGCGGCGGCGAAGAGTTCGGCGGCGTGCCGGGGTTGCACGATCCCCGCGGCAAACTGCCCGCGTACGCGCGCGGCCGCGGCGGCACACAGCGACCGGCCCGCCGCCTCCTCATCGAGGCAATGTTTCATCATCCGGGAGAATGCGAGCGGATCACCCGGCTTCGTCAGCCAGGCCTCCTGTCCGTGCCGCACGATCTCCGGGATGCCGTGCACGTCCGTGCTGACGATCGGTCGGCCGAAAGCCATCGCCTCCAGGATCACGCGCGGGAACGACTCCTCGAAACTCGTGCAGACAAAGAGGTCGGCCAGAGCGTAGTAGTCGTACGGTTGCCGGGTCTCGTTGACGATGGTCACGCGATCGGTTAGACCGAAGCGTTCGACCTGTTCCACGAGCTTGTCCTGGAATGCCCCCGGTCGTCCGCCGACGAGGATGAAGCGGGCCCGGCGACCGTGCTCCGGAAAACTCCCCGTGAAATGTTCCAGCGCCCGCACGAAGATATGCTGGCCCTTGCGCTCGCAGACAGTGCCGATGTTCGCGATCACGAGCTCGTCGTCGCGGATGCCGTGCCGCGCGCGCAGCGCCGCCCGCGTGTTTTCCGCCTGAAAACGATCGATGCCGGCGAGGTCGATCCAGCCGGGAATGATGCGGAAGTTCCCGTTCTCGCCCAGATCGGCGTAATAGGCATGGGTGGCCTCGGCGAGGAACACCACGCGGGTGGCGGTCCGGAACGCATCGTAGACCTGCAGATGGATCTGCCAGACGAGGAGATGGTCGAAAAAGCGTTTGATCGAGGCGCTTTCGTGAATCTGGAGCACGGAGGGCCGTCCGGCCAGCTGGGCGAGATGCACGCCCCAGAAGCACACGGCGGTGTTGGCGTACACAACGTCGATCTCGTTCCAGTCGAGCGTCGCCTGGATTTTCCGCAGCGCCCGCCGGTATTCCGCGGCCGACTCTGCGTCGAAGATTTCCTTTTCCTCCACGAGTTGCACGCGGGCGCCGAGCTCCGCGAAGGCGCCGCGGAGCGGGCCGTCCTGACCGCTCAGCACGGTGAGCCGCGCACCGGTTTCGCGCTGCAGCCAGCCGGCGTACTCGAGGAGAAAAAACGGGGCGCCTTCGAAATTGAAATTATGCGTGACCAGCAGTACGCCCAGCCGACGGCCGGCCGGCACCGGCGGCGGCGCCTGGCGCAAGGTGGCCCGGGCCGCTTCGATGCGGCGCAACGGTCCCGCACCCGGTGCCTCGCGCTGGTAACCCCGAAAGGCGCGCCAGGCCATCAGCCAGAATTCGCGCGCCCCGGGCAGGACCACGCCGCGGTCCCGCCAGCCGGCGCGCAGGCCGGTCAGGGTCCGCCAGAACAGACGCGCCGAAAACGCGGGGTAGTGTTCCTCCTTCTCCGCGCAGGTGCTCTGCAAGAACCGCCGGGCAAAGGCGAGGTGCCGCTCCCCGTTTTCCAATTCCGCAAAGATTTTCACACCGATCGGATTGTGGGCGTCGGCCCGGATGTCGACCTGTCCGCGGAACTGGCAGTGCCCCTGGGTGAAATGGCCGGGATGGAAGCCGATGGCGTCGGGGCGGAACTGGCCGTAGGGAATCGTGTTTTCTTCCAACGGGTGCGTCGTGGCGTAGATGCGCTTGATCGGCTGCTCGAGGTGAATGAGCCAGCCGCGCAGCACCATTTTGTTGTATTGCGTGTGCGCGACGCCGTCGGGCTCTTCCAGGGCGCCAAAGAACGGAGGGTTGGGCAGCGTGTCGAGCGGCCGGGCCGAGGCGGCCAGCGCGAGGGCGTCGATCGCCGGTTGCGCGGGGATGCGGCGCGGGTCCGCAGACACCTTCAGGATCTTGTAAAGCGATTCCGGAATCCAAAACCGTTCCAGCCGGGGCGGGGGCGGCTTCGGTGCGCCCGGGGCCGCGGGGGCGACGGTCACCGGTGTGCGGAAAATCTCTTCCCAGCGACCGTCTGGATCGAGCACCTCGATCCGGAACTCGTGCGCGCCCGGGCGCGGCTCCAGCAGAAAAAGAAAACCGGCGTGGGGCAGGCCCGGATGGCCGCGTCGGGCGGTTTCAATTTCCGGGCGCGGCATGCCGAACAGACCGAGGTAGGGCTCATCCCCCAGCCAGCCGCGGATATCGGTATAGACTGCGCCGTTCTTGGCGAGGAACCATCCCAGGACCCAGGTTTTTTCGGCGCGGAGGTTCCAATCGGTCGGCAGTTCAACGGAGCTGGAGTGGCGGTCGGTTTCGATCACGGCGAGGGACGGCCCATCCTTGGGTTGTCGTGCGTCCTGTCCAGCCATGTTTTTCCCGTCGCGGCCCGGCCGCCGGTCAGGAAACAGCCTCGACGCGTAACGCGCGAAACATCAGAGCCAGTGGCCGCGGGTCCTCGTGGCGGGGGAAACCCCGGGCATAAACGAACTCCAGCACATGCTCGCCGGCCGCCAAGTCGCATTCAAAGAGGGCGGTCCGCGGCAGCGAGACCTGGAGGACGGCGCGGCTTCCCAACGGACAGCCGTCGATGTTCACCTCAAAAGACTGGTCGGGGTAGGGACAGAGGTAGTCGCACGAAACCCGCCAGCGTCCGGCGGTCGGCGCGGCAAAGGCGACCCGCGTGCGCGGGGCCAGGCCCCAGTGGATTTCCGGCAGGTACCACTGGGGAAACGGCCCCTCGACCGGCCCCAGACCCTCTTGGGCGGTGAATCCATCAAAACCCAACTCCACCGGTTCGTCGGCAAATTCACGCTCGACCGGGTGCTGCGTCAGGGCTTCCGCCAGCTCGCGATCCCATTCAAGGGCCCAGGTGAAATAGGCGGGACTGGCCAGGCGCGTGATCGATTCGCGCTCGACCCCGTTGAGCACGGTGTACTTGCCGGTTCCGGGCTTCGGACCGTGAAAGTGGACGATCCGCGCCCCGACATTGTAGCCCCAGTAGGGTTTCCAGTTCAGTTCGTCCGGCAGGGGGTCGACGCGTCCGCGAAAATGATCCTGTAGCGCCAGCTGGTCGAAGGGACTGCGCATCGTGGCAGGGAGCAGCCGGTGGACCGTCTCTACCAGGCCGGGAAGCTCCGCGCGGAACGCCGCGAGATTCAGCCAGAGGACGCCGGAGTTGAAGCGGGCCCGGTCGCCGCGGTCGGTCTCCGGGGCGGCGGCCAGAAACCGCGGGGCGCAGCTTCCAAGCAGCGGTGCCACATCGCCGCGGAAAAACACGTCGCAATCGGTATAGAGCACATGGGAGTCGGTCCACCCGAATTCCGCCGCCACCGCCGGGATTTCCAGCCGCAGGTAGGCGCCGCGGGCGATCAATGGCATGGAGGGGATTGAATCCACCAAAGGCGAGCGACGGAAGACCACGGTGACCCCGCGGGCGCGCAACCAGCGGGTGAGGCCACAATCCTGGCCGTCGAATATGCACACCGGGTCGAGGTGCGGACAGTGCCGCCGCGCCGAAGCCACGGCCACATGGACGTGATTCGCGTAATCGCGGAAGCCGG
>Ga0265331_10002180_pt1 | contig 13449 bp, 10 predicted proteins | sample 41923metaG_FD_202088 | JGI IMG/M metagenome (GOLD analysis project Ga0265331, IMG submission 202088) | Rhizosphere microbial communities from Carex aquatilis grown in University of Washington, Seatle, WA, United States - 4-19-23 metaG | ecosystem: Host-associated > Plants > Roots > Rhizosphere...
GTCTTTTCGATAATTTCTTCATGCATAAAGTCGGGGAGGCTTGAAAGAGCGGAAGACGAAATAAAGAAGATCAAAAAAAGAAAGCTCAGCTCTCCGGCGGAAAAATCTGATATTGGATTGAGCATAGAGTATTATCAATTCGAAATTCATCTGAAGAAATACGATATCAAAAAAATCAGCGCATCGATACCACGCCTGGAAAGTTTGCTGGAATTATACAAAAACAAAATAGAATCGGACCAGGAACTTATGATCCATTTCAAGTTAATTTGCGGGTACATAATAAAAGAAGATTTTCAAGGAGCGCTCGCAAAAGCAAATTTCTTATTAAGGCATCAGCTGCTTGTAACAAGAAAAGATATTGAGTCGTTCACACGGATTTTGACGCTCATTATTCATTATGAGCTAAAAAATTATTCTTTGCTGCCATACCTCATCAGGTCGACGTTTCGTTTCCTGGTCCGAAGCGAAAAACTTTTTAAGTTTGAGAGCCTCGTGATTTCTTTTTTGAGGAAGCAGCCTCTTGTAACAAACAAAGATGAGCTGAACTTTTCTTTCGTAACACTTCATAAAGAAATGCGGAAGCTTACGCAGGATAACTTCGAAAGAAATGCTTTCGAATATTTTGATTTCGTGAAGTGGATCCAAAAGAAACTCACAAAAAACCATTTTACCGCTGATAAATGATGAATCGGCAGCAAGGTAATCAAAATCCAACAGACTTTTAGGCTATTATTCCACGTTTTTTTCTCTAAATTTGTATAATGGCTAAAACTGTGGCTTTACATACGCTGGGTTGCAAACTGAACTATTCTGAAACATCGACTTTGGGCGGTGAATTTCATCGTAAAGGATTTATTATCAATGAATTCGGTTCCAAATCCGATGTCTTTGTGCTGAATACGTGTTCGGTCACCGATAATGCCGATAAAGAATGCCGCCAAATCATACGCAGCGTTTTGAATCAGAATCCGGATACATATGTGATAGTTACGGGATGTTACGCGCAGCTTCAGCCGGGTGAGATTGCAGCAATACATGGAGTTGACCTGGTTTTAGGCACGAACGAAAAATTCAGGCTGTTTGATTACATTGAGAATTTTGAAAAGAAGAAAGTCTCATGCGTATTTACTTCACCCATAGACGATATTTCAGATTTTGACTACGCTTATTCTTCAGATATTGATTCAAGAACAAGAGCGTTCCTAAAGATACAGGATGGATGCGATTATAATTGTTCGTTCTGCACTATCCCTCTTGCCAGGGGCGGTTCGCGCAGCCTGCCGATTGAAAAAGTAATTGAAAACGCGAAGAAGCTTCTTGACGCAGGTTATAAAGAAATTGTGCTCACAGGCGTAAACACCGGCGACTATAACTACAGGCCGCAAATAAATGATAACTTTTTGCAATTCAAGCTTATTGATGTTCTTCACGAGCTTGATAAATTGAACATTCCGAGGATTAGAATCAGCTCAATTGAACCTAACCTGCTTACCGATGAAATAATTCAGCTCGTAAAATCATCAGATAATTTCTGCAAACATTTTCATATTCCGCTGCAGAGCGGCGATAATGAAATCCTTAAGCTGATGAGAAGGCGTTACAACGCGGGATTTTATGAGAACCTGATGCATAAGCTGAATATTGAAATTCCAAATGTTGGGATCGGCGTAGATGTTATTGTCGGCTTCCCCGGTGAGACAGATCAAAGATTTGAGAATACTCTGAATTTTCTTGACACTCTTCCCGTAAGCTACCTGCATGTGTTCAGCTATTCAGAACGTAAGAACACACATGCTGTAACTCTTCCGGATTCGGTTGATATAGCAAAGAGAAAAGAAAGAAGCAAAATATTAAGAGAGCTTTCGAATAAAAAGAGATTTGATTTTTATAAAAGAAACGTCGGGAAAACTTACGACGTGCTTTTTGAATCCGTAAAAGAAGACGGCAGCAGTTTCGGCTTCACAGAAAATTACATTAAGGTAAGGGCCGGCCAAAGCGGGGAATTTGAGAACAAAATTCTTTCAGCCATGATAACCGGGGTTAAATCTTATACGCACGCAGAGGCCGGGGTCCTCTATAACTGATGCTGATATATATTGTAAGACATGGCGTAGCCGCTGAGCTTGATAATGAAATTGTGGAAGAAGGTTACAGGTACCTTACCGTTGCCGGCAGGAACCATTGTAAAATTGTGGCTACAAAACTTAAAGACCTGAAAACTGAGTTTGACCTGATGATCTCCAGCCCACTTATTCGCGCGGTACAGACCGCGGAAGTATTCGCATCGGTATTGAAGTATAATGGAGAGATCAAAACAGCTATCGAGCTTGTAGGCGGAGTTACAACCGCAAGATTCATGCAGATGCTAAGAAGATACTCGCATCATAAAAGCGTTGCGCTTTTTGGGCATGCGCCGGATGTTTATACCTTTGCTCTAAACCTTGCGAAAAAGAACGATATAAAAGAACTGAGAATGCATTTTCATAATTCAAGCGTTTGTAAGATCAATTATGACATGAAGAGCGAGACAGGTTCATTCGACTGGTTCCTTGATGCAAATACGATGAAACTGTTTAAAGGGTAAGATCAGAAATTATTGAACGGAACAGGCGTAAAGGATACGGTGAACATAAACAAAGCGAACAGGCCCAGCGCTCTTCTGCCGGCGCCGATAGGTTCAGGGTCATAAATAGGCGGATGGTCTAATTTTATAACAAAGAACATTAGAAGCGACCACAGGAACCAGCTGCTAAGTCCATACCCTTCAAGAAAATGAATTCCGGCAAACTGAACCAATCCCGCGACCCCCATTAAAAGAGTTAAAATAAAGAAGACTCTCGCAATAATTCTGTGTTTGCTTCCAAGAAGCGAATAGGCAATGTGCCCGCCATCAAGCTGGCCGACCGGCAATAAATTCAGAGCAGTTACCAGCAATCCGAACCATCCTACACAAAGAAAAGGATAATGATACATTTCGTTCATAGGCGGCAGGAACACGCTGGGCGAACTTGTTAACAGTTTCGCCAATCCTAAATACATTAGATTTGCTCCAAACGAAAATCCTGTCGTCGGAACGCCCATAGACATGTATTCCGGATGAATCTTAAAAATATAATCGAATGGCGGCAAGTGAGTCATTCCGTATATAAGAAATCCCAATGCGACAATAAAGCCGGCAATTGGCCCCGCAATACCGATATCAAAAAGCGCTTTCTTAGTTCTTGAAGGTGACTGCATCCTGATAACTGCTCCCATTGTTCCAAACGGATTTAAAAAAAGCGGGAAAGGAATATAGTATGGAAGCGTAACCTTAACTTTATGTATTCTGGCGGCAAAATAATGCCCGAATTCATGAGAGCTGAGGAATACTAATATAAGTATGGCATAAGTCAGCCCGAATTTGAAATTACTTAGGTCGTACGGGTCTCTGTTAAGCCAGGCAACACCGGCAAACGTGGTTGTAAAAAAAGTTAATACAATTAATAAAATATTTAGCCAGATCCCGAATCTTGGACGTTTGGGAGTTTGTTCTATAGTGTCATATGGCTGGCTAAAGCTCTGGTAGTATTGTGTGTTTTTATCCTGTTCTTCCAAAATTTCATTTTTATATAAGATACAAATTTAGAAATACGTTTCTTGTCAAAAAAGGCGAAACAATTTGCACAAGAGCATTACCTCGCCACGCGCCCCGCCAAAAACGGTAAACTCGGTGCGCTTCCGCCTCTCCCAAACGGAAAGTGGTAATAAAACAATTATCTGATTTTTTTCCTGTTTCTTATTGAAATATTGCTAAATATATTGCCCGCAGATAATGACCATGATCCGTGCCCTCTCATTTAAATGCTGAATATTGTTGTCGAAATAAAGCTTTAAGAAAAATTCTAAGATCAAAGTATGTTTAAAATCTTATACATATTTGCGGCAGCGTTAATGTTTCAGGCTGTATTGTTTTCACAATGGAGCGTAATAAGTTCATTACCGGGGGCAAGCGTTAATGATGTTGTCATATCGGGTAATACGCTTTACTCGGGAACGTATAACGGAGTTTTCAGATCTACAGACGGCGCTACGAGCTGGCAGCCCGTCAACAGCGGTTTGAATAATACGCAAGCGCTAACGGTTTATCAGCTTTTGCTTACCGGCGGAGTTCTGTATGCAGCCACAGTGGACGGGATATACAGATCGTCAAACCTGGGCTCCAACTGGATAAAAAAGAGCGATGGTATTGTAGTTGGCGGCGGCGCATCATATACATTCGCTGAATCCATATTTGAAAATGCCGGGGTTCTGTATACCGGCACATATACGGGCATTTATAGTTCAACTAACAGCGGCGATAACTGGGTTGTAACTAATATCAGCGGCTCTGACATTGATGCAAAGAATTTTTTGAATTATAACGGAACTATATTTGCCGCACGTGAAAGCATAAATATTCCGGGCAGCTATAAATCAACAGATAACGGCTTTACATGGGCGCCGTTTAGTATCAACAGTACATATTTACCTGCAATCACATTTTTTAACGATGGAGCCCGGTTATATGCAGGCACCATAGACGGAGTCTGGCTTTCAACTAACAACGGGTTAAACTGGGTATCGCGCAACCAGGGATTATCGCAGGACCCTTACAGTACAAGCATAATCAGAGCAAACGGAGTTTTGGTTACGTCATTAAAATTCGGCGGCTCCGGAATCTTCAGCTCTACAAACGATGGCGCCATTTGGAATGATTTCGGGACAGGGCTTCCGTTCCTTAATGAAATTTCAAAATTGATGATATTCAACAATAATATTCTTGCCGCCACATCGGGAGGATTATACAAAAGAAACATAAACGACCTAAACGGTATCACAGCGGTTTCGTCCGAAATACCTTCATCATTCGCTTTGCGGCAAAATTATCCGAATCCGTTTAATCCGAATACTAAAATCAGGTTCCAGGTTGCAAAATCAAGCTCCGTTAAAATTACAGTATGTGACGCACTTGGAAGAGAAATTTCAGCCCTTGTAAATGAACAGCTTAATCCCGGAACATATGAAATAAATTTTGACGGCAGCGCTCTCTCGTCGGGAATCTATTTCTATGTATTGAAAGCTGAGAGCTTTTCGGAAACCAGAAAAATGCTGATAATTAAGTAACAATAGTTACTGATTAGTAGTCCCTGCTTTACCGGGGATTTTGTTAAAGCAATTCTCGTTTTTCTTATTTAAAGCGTTTAAACCCATAATTTCAAATCATCCCTGAAACAACTGCATTCCATTATTTTCGCGTTTGTGCCGGTTAATGGACAGATTTATGAATTTAATTTCTGATACAATTCCGCTAATTTCGTGTCTTATTATCAATAAATTATTAATGAATTCCCAAATGCGGGAATGACGATAGGGGAGATGAGTTTTGAAACAAAGAACGCTTGCAATTTTAAAACCGGATTGCATTGAAAAGAAAGTCCAGGGAAAAGTGATTCAGCGCATTTTAGATGCAGGATTCGAAATTAAAGGTATGAGACTTTTAAGATTAACAAAAGAATCAGCTCAAAAATTTTACGCGGTTCACAAAGAACGTCCGTTCTATAATGATTTGGTCAATTACATGACTTCCGGCCCGGTTGTGCCAATGTGCCTCGAAAAAGAGAATGCCGTTGAAGATTACAGGAAGCTGATAGGCGCAACAAATCCTGCAAACGCCGAAGAAGGAACTATCAGGAAAATGTACGCTGATTCGGTTGAGCGCAATATTGTTCACGGTTCCGATTCACCGGATAATGCAAAGATAGAAATTGCGCATTTTTTTAAAGATGAAGACCTGGTATAATACTCTGATTTGAGTTTTGAGATTTTACCCGGTGTTTTCTTAGTAAAAGCGCCGGGTTTTTTAATTTTAACCTGATTTAAATTTGCAGGTATTGACAAATTAAACACATTGCCTTATATTTACAGGTAATCACTACTAATTTCCTAAATAAATAAGCTATTACAGCTAAATTGCCTTACCGAATAAGGCAACAGAAGTAAAGATGACAAACGGATTTGATGAAATAGACCTGAGGATACTGGATTTGCTTCAGGAAAACGCAAGGATAAAAAGGAACGAGATAGCCGAAGAGATAGGGCTATCCATTCCCTCGGTAACAGACCGCCTCAATAAGCTTGAAGATAACGGCATAATTGAAAAATACCTTACAAAGCTCAACCACAAATCTCTTGGGAAAGATATAACCGCATTTATATTCATATCAAGCGAGTCATCCGCACATTATAACGATTTTATTAACCACGTGATTCACACGCCTGAAATACTTGAATGCCACTCGGTTACCGGCGACGGCTCGCACGTTTTAAAAATACGTACAGCCAATACTACATCATTGGAAAAACTTCTTGCTAAGATACAGTCATGGAAAGGCGTGCGTTCTACAAGAACATCAATTGTTCTCACCTCGCATAAAGAAAGCTTGAAATTAGATTTGCCAAAATTAAATAAGAAATAAAATTTTTTAGAAGAATAATTAATATGCTTTATAAAAATTCCCTTCAATTAACGAAGGGACTAAAAGGAGAAAACAAATGAAAGTTAATTCAGCTGCGGTAAAAAAAGTCATGGATATGGTAAAAAAACATGACGTGAAAATGATCGATTTCCGGTTCACTGATCTGCCCGGGCAGTGGCAGCATTTCAGCATTCCGGTAGGCACATTTGAAGAAAAAATGTTCGAAGAAGGGCTTGGCTTTGACGGCTCATCAATAAGAGGCTGGCAGGCTATAGACGAATCAGATATGCTTATTTTCCCTGACCCGACTACCGCCAATATCGACCCGTTTATTACGATGAAGAACCTCAGCATGGTTTGCGATATTTATGACCCGATGACAGGCAAAGCTTACAGCCGCGATCCAAGGTATGTTGCAAGAAAGGCCGAAGAGTATCTGCGTTCAACTAAAATTGCAGATTCAATTTTGTGCGGTCCGGAAGCGGAATTTTTTATTCTTGACCACGTTGCATACAATGTAAATGAATTCAGCAGCTGGTATCATGTTGATTCGAGAGAAGGATTCTGGAATTCAGGAACAGAAAAAGAAGCTAACCTCGGCCATAAGATACGCCAGAAAGAAGGATACTTCCCGGTTCCTCCGGCGGATTCAACAAACGATGTAAGGAATGAAATGGTAAAACATCTCTTAGCTGCAGGTATTGAAGTAGAGACACAGCATCATGAAGTTGCAACCGGCGGCCAGGCTGAAATTGATTACAAGTACTGCCCATTGCTTCATTGCGCGGATAACATGATGATGTTCAAATACATTATAAAAAACACAGCAAGAACTTTTGGCAAGACGGCGACATTCATGCCCAAACCCATATTCGGTGATAACGGAAGTGGCATGCATGTTCACCAAAGTCTGTGGAAAGACGGTAAGCCGTTATTTGCAGGAAAAGAATATGCAGGCATCAGCCAGATGGCTTTATATTATATTGGCGGATTGCTTAAACATGCTCCTGCTTTACTGGCATTTACCAACCCCACAACAAATTCATATAAAAGGCTTGTTCCCGGTTATGAAGCGCCTGTAAACTTAGCTTATTCAAAACGCAACAGAAGCGCTGCTATCAGGATTCCGATGTACTCTGAAAATCCGAAAGCAAAGAGACTTGAATTCAGGTGCCCCGACGGAACAGCAAATCCATACCTTGCATTTTCAGCAATGCTTATGGCAGGGTTAGACGGTATCGCCAATAAAATTCATCCGGGAGATCCGATGGAACATGATATATACGCACTCAGCGATAAAGAGCTTAAGAAAGTTCCGCAGGCTCCGCATTCACTTGAACGCGCTCTGGGATTTCTTGAAAATGATCATGAATTCCTTCTTAAAGGCGGAGTGTTCACCCAGGATTTAATTGATACATGGATTGAATACAAGATGGAAAAAGAAGTTAAGCAAATGCAGCTTCGTCCGCATCCGTATGAATTCCATTTGTATTATGAAGTCTAATTTCAGTTAACAATTAGCAGTTAACAGTTAACAAACAGCAAAGGAAGGTAAAACATAAATAAGCAAAAGTAAAAAGAAAAAAGCAAAACGAATATTTAAGAAGAGGGCAGAAATGTCCTCTTTTTTTTACTTGGTGAATGATTCGTGTAATTCTTGATAGGAAACCCCCCTCTGAATCTCCCCTCTACGAGTCTTCGACTCGAAGAGTCGTAGACCCGATGGGAGGACAAAGCCTCGCCAATGTTAGTGTTATCACCAACATCTAAATCTTTGAGATAATATCAAACTCTTATAATTATCTTTATTCATGTAATTCGATTTAATTCGTGAAATTCGTGGGGGTAATTCGTGTTCGGAAAACCAAATCAAACAAAATTTCGTTATATTTATTAACGAAATACAAAAAGATTGGAAAAATTAACAATTAGACATTTATTAAAAGCTATGTTTTTAATATCTTTGATGATATTTTTATCAAGCTGTTCGTTTATGTCAAAAAATCTCACAAGCGAACAACAATCAAACAAAAAAATCTATAAGGATTCGGTAATGACAACAAACGTTGATACGGCAATATTTGCCGGAGGCTGTTTCTGGTGCTCAGAAGCTATGTTTGAAGAACTAAAAGGCGTTCAGTCGGTTGAATCAGGTTACTCCGGCGGCACGGTTGCAAATCCTTCATACGAACAGGTATGCACCGGCACAACCGGGCACGCTGAATCAATCCGCATAATATACGACCCGTCGGTAATAACTTATGATGACCTGCTGAAAATATTTTTTACGACGCATGATCCAACGACTTTAAACCGCCAGGGCGCGGATGCCGGCACACAATACCGCTCGGCAATTTTCTATCTTAACGACAAGCAGAAAGAAACCGCTGAGAAAGTAAAGAAAGATTTTGCTCCGACAATATGGGATGACCCGATAGTAACTGAAATAACAGCTTATAAAAACTTTTATAAGGCTGAAGATTATCACCAGGGATATTACGACCAGAACCCTAATGAGGGTTATTGCAGAGTTGTGATAACGCCTAAGGTGAAAAAATTCAGGGAAGAATTTAAGGAAAAGCTGAAACAATGAATTGAGTGAAAAGTGAAAAGGCAAAAGTGAAAAGAGAAAAAGCAAAAACAGAAGTCAGAAGTAAAAAGTGAACACCTCCCTCTCCTCTTGGGAGAGGGACCGAGGGTGAGGGGTGAAAAAGCAAAAGGCAGACGTGAAACGACAATAGTAAAGACGGAAAAGAAAAAAAGGACAAACAAACTGGAAACCAAATATAGAAAGGAGCTTAAACGCTCCTTTTTTATTCATTTCATCCGATGACTCCAGCGTCATCGGATGAATCAAAATCCGGAACAAAACCCCCCTTAGTTAAGTAAACATAACTAACTAAAGGAGAGGCAATGAAACACGAAAATTTATTCAAAATTTACATTCCTGAACCCTGTCACGAAGACTGGGAAAAGATGACGCCCAACAAACAGGGCGCATTTTGCAGCTCATGCTCAAAAACAGTAGTGGATTTTTCCAATAAATCCGATAAGGAAATTGAAGAATTCATGCTCTGTAATCAGGACAAGAAGATATGCGGCAGGTTTAAGGTTGTACAGGTAGATGAAATGCCCCGCCTTAAAATTGAAGCTCCGAAAATTCACTTTCCGGGATATTTGTTCCCGCTCTCATACTCCCCGGTTCGCGCATTTGCTATGGCGCTTTTTGTAGTCGCATCTGTTGCGCTTGCGGGATGCAGTAACTCAGATGGAAGCATCTCGGGAGAAAAAGATAACCAGCAAATCGAGCGCCGGCTTACAGGAGCGGTTGAATATAAGCCCGATACTAATGCAATCAAAAACTACAATGTTACTGATACGACTGATCAGAAGGCGCAATTAAACTGCAACCAGCAACTGATGGGCGGCGTAAGCGTAAATTGGGTAAAAAATCACGATTCTACCGCTGTTAAGATTGATACAACTCAGGAAATCCGAATGCTGGGAGAAGTTTATATAAAACCGGATACAACAAAGGAAATCAACCAGGATACTTTAAAGATCAACGAAAACCCAAAGGTCAAAATGGGGATGATAAAGAAAGTTGAGAACAAAGAAAAGAAAGAGTATTTAAAGGGGGATGTGTATATAAAGCAGTAAAAGTTTGGAAAATCAATATATCAGCGCTTTATAAAACAGAATCGCTCATAATCATACATTACAAACATTATCAGAAATTCTTTTCTGGATCCCCGCTTTCGCGGGGATGACAAAAAAAGAATCCAATCTGGTTTCCCGCCTTCGCGGGGATGACAAAAAAACTACTTGATAAGTATCTTTGATTTTAACTGACTCTGCATTACTTTAATTTCGCTATCACACCAGGCAATAAATCCGGAATCTGCTGATTTTGCTTTTCTAACCTCAATCAAATTTACAAGATTTGCCGTTACTTCTTCATCGGATGAAACAGGCGCCAAATTAATAAAACTTACAAAACTTTCAAAATCGGTTTCCTTAACATCGGTTAAAGCCGACATAAATGCAATAAGCGGAATCTTATCCTGCGGTATCGGCGGAAATGCATTATCGGTTAGAAGCATCATTGGAAGCTGCGGAAACTTCCGCATATTATCAGCAGCTGTGAATCTTGCGCCGTAATATGGAAAGTCCAGCATCTTAATAAGCGCGCTGAAACTTTCCGGCGTAACATAATTTCCCAAAGCAAAAGCTATATCCTTATTGTATAATTTTTTCTCAGATCTCTCGTCTGCAAGCACCGCTAATCTTTTTGATACTTTATTAATAAAGTTTACATCGGTTATATCATACTTTATTTTCCCGAGCGCGTTTATTGCTGATGCACGAACGCGATAATTATCATCGTATGTAAGCTGAAGTAAAATTTCTTTCCCTTCAGGATTTCTTGTCTCCCCGAAAATATAACATGCAAAGCTTACTTCAGGCTGCGTCATTGAGTTTTTATCTTCAAGATATTTCTTCAGCTTCCCGATCAACGCAGCGCTTAGCGGCCTCTGAATAGTTTGCGACAGCGTCCGCATTACCTGTGTTTCCCGCGCATCATCTGTTCCAAGCCGCGTTAATGCATATTCCGAAGCGCCTATGCTGTCCTCAAACAATTTTCTGTATCCATAATCCTGCCAAAGCGAAAACCGCGGCTCAATTGTTTTAGCCATGAGGAAATAATCAGCAACGGAATAACTTCTGCTTGAATCCATCTTCACTTTAAAATTATTGCCACTCTGCTGTGATACCTGGTCAGTCAGCCAGTAGTCATTAAACACGCCCCATGTGGATGAATTAATCATCGAGCTATCAGGCCCGGGTTGGGAGTAAAAATCGTTGCCAGACATATCCAGCAAAACGCCGATGCTTCCGTATTCCCTGCGTGGATTCCCGTAACCGCGCGTATTTCTGGGATCCTTGTTAAGGTAGCCATCCGTGCCGCTTTCGTCTATCAATATGCCGATACCATCGGCATTTCCTGCGCCTTGTGAAAGCGAATACGCTGAATAATTATCATTACCTTTAACATCCCACAGTAACCCAAAACCAAAATCATGCCCGCAGCCCTGTGATACGCCGTCTGACTGGTAAAAATCCCACCCATCGTAATCTTTAAGTAAACCAATAGCTAAATGAATACCGGCGCCCTGACAGTATTGATAGCCATTGTATTTATCATGCCCTGATTTATCCACAATAGCGCCAAGCGAATACCAGTAACCTCCGCCCTGCCCGAAAATATCCGCATCATAAATATCATTGCCGCCACCCTCTATTATAAGTCCAATGCCCCCGGCGAAATATGGACGCAAACCAAGTCCGTACCCTTGGCACATTGAAACGTAATGATCGTTGTATCTTCCAATATCCAATGAGCGTGAGTCGACTAAATAAGAATCATTCCCTTCGTTTTCAATGATAGCGCCAACGCCTTCTGTAAAACCAAATCCCTGTGAATAAGAGTTTGCTATGTATACATCATTTCCTTTTCTGTCTATAATGAGTCCCACACCAAAACATCCGGCGCCTTCGCAGAATGAAAGTCCGCGGTAAGTATCGTTTCCGCTTTCATCATAGATTAATCCTAGTCCGCCGATAGCAGCTCCCAGATTCCCTGCTCCTGTTGCCTCATAAATATCGTCGCCTTCTTTATCGAAAATAAAACTTGATGAAAATAATCCGCCCGCCAGAGCAAAGCTGCTTTTTGTTCTGTATGTATCGTTGCCTGCTAAGTCGATTATACAGCTGAATCCGCCAAAGCTATCTTTTTCATTTTCTATATTGTAAACATCATCGCCGCCAACGTCAATTATAAAATCAAAATGTCCGTTGTATACATTTTTTCCGGGGCCACCAATGGCAATGCGGATCCCGTCTTTATCATAATAAAAATAAAAATCGCCCTGAACGTGTTCGTTGTTGATGTAACTTAGATTGTTATTTTTAAGTTGATCTGCCAGTCCATAATATTCCATGCATTCCTGGAGCATTGATACTGAATTAGACATGATCATATGCATATTCAGTTTACTCAAAAGATCCATAGTTCTTTTCGAAATTACTGTCGAAGAATCCCGAAGGGCATTATATTTAAAAATATCATAATTTGAAGGGTCATCATTCTCAGATTCTTCAAGTATTGAAAGCAGGTTTTGCTTCAAAAACTTTTTTTCATCTGTTGACAAAACGCTTAAAAGCTTGTCCCGGGCTTTATTGTTTCTGCTAACCATTTTTACAAGTATGTTACCCAGTACCTCTGCATCGTTCGAAGATATATATTCAGCATATACTTCATAGCTTTTTTGGTCGAGCATATCATTAAACAGAAGCCTTGTCGTGTTATACAGATCTTTTTTCAGGAATTTATCCAGACTATCCAGCCATGTCATAGCCCTTAGCGGATGCACCATCATATCTTTAACAAGCGGGAGAATAAGCTTCGAATCGTTGGTAGGCGATTTTTCCGCTGCGCTGAAAAACTCTATGGGAATGGTCACATCTTCGCGGGTTAATCCGCGGTATGAAAGCGTTTTATCAAGAATTGAATTGACATCATTCTGGGAATAAGAACACGTAACAATGAACAAACAAGATATAGTAAATATTTTTGCGAGTTTTTTCATATCAATAAGAGCAAAATATCTAAAAAATATGTAAAATTATAGAAAAAAATGGGAATGACTGCATTTCACTCACTTGCCACTCCAAAGCCGCTAAAAGGCGGGACTAAAACCCGCAATATCGGATAAAAAACTATCTGGATTCACGCCTACGCGAGAATGACATGTTACAAGATAATCTGAAACAAATTCATTCAACGCGTAGTATATGAAATAACATTCCTGCCACACAAGGCAGATCAAAAACGAGGTTAAAAATGACCAAAAGAACGCTCATAATAATAGCATTTGTTCTGCCATACCTG
>Ga0265331_10002188_pt1 | contig 13414 bp, 9 predicted proteins | sample 41923metaG_FD_202088 | JGI IMG/M metagenome (GOLD analysis project Ga0265331, IMG submission 202088) | Rhizosphere microbial communities from Carex aquatilis grown in University of Washington, Seatle, WA, United States - 4-19-23 metaG | ecosystem: Host-associated > Plants > Roots > Rhizosphere >...
CTTCCAGGAACAGCCGGTCGATCTGCGCCTTCAGGGCCAGATCACCGGCATTGTCGTTGGACGGCTTGTAGTACAGCGACGATCGGGCAAGGCCGACCAAGCCGCACTGCCGGGTCAGCGAGGGGATGTCCCGGCCGCTGTTGAAAATGGGCGGTGCCTCCGCGGTGTCATCGCCCATCTTCTGGCTCGGTCGCCAAACCGAGCGGCCGAACAAGGGGCCAGACGAAAGCCCGCGAATTCCCTACATGCGGAAATGCCGATTGCCCGAGGCGGGACCTTCGTTCCCCGGGTCATGGACCGTCGCTCCCAAACGCACTGAAACAGGGCGTCAGAACTCATAATTGAAGCCCTGGCGGCGCGTCCAATCTTCCCCCTATCGCGCCGCACCGCGACCGTTACCCGCTCGGGCCCGGTGTCGAGCCTTGACCGTCGAGGCGTGAAAGGGCCGAGGATGTTTTCCCTGTTCCATGGTTTGAAGCTCAAGTGGAAGCTGGCGGTGGCTCCCGGGGTCATCGTCGCGGCGGCGCTGGTCCTGGGCACCCTGACCTGGCAGACGGCACAGCGTCAACGCCACGCGCTTGAAAGTTTCTATCACGAGGGCTTGCACAAGCAGCAGCTGGTGTCGGATTTGGCAACCATGCTGCTGACCATCCAGTCCGACCTCTACCGCACCCTGACCTGGGTCAACGTCGGCGTCCACGACAGGCAGATCAAGGAATCGAGCGCGGCGGCGCTCCAGTTGATCGGCGGAATCGCCCGGCAATTGGACGCCCTCGACGCCAGCGTCGTCGATGGCGGCGAGCAGGCCATCCTGGCCGAGGTCCGCGGCGCCGCGGACGACTACATGAAGACCGCGCGCGAGGCGGTCACCATCATCGAGGTCGATCCGGCGCTGGCCACCGGCATGCTGCGCGAGGCCGAGCGCCAGTACGCCAAGCTCGAGCGATCGGTGGCCATCTGGGACCAGGCGCAGAAGCAGGCCAACGCCCTGTTGTTCGAGCGCACCCGCAACAACGCCAAGCGTTCCCTGACCGCCTTCTTCACCGTCATGGTCGCCGCCTACGGCGGGGCGATCGCCATCATCACCGTGGTCGGCCGCAGCATCGCCCTCGGCATCGACACCGTCATCAGGGTGATGATCCGGCTCGCCGAAGGCGACACCTCGGTGGCGGTCGAAGGCACCGATCGCTACGACGAGATCGGCGAGATGAGCCGCGCCGTCGAGGTGTTCAAGAAGAACATCACCGAACGCAAGCGGGCGGAAATAGAATTGCAGCGGGCAAAGGAGGATGCCGAGGCAGCCACCAGGGCCAAGGCCGATTTTCTCGCCAATATGAGCCACGAGATCCGCACCCCGATGAATGCCATCATCGGCATGACCCACCTGGCCCAGCGGGCCGATCCGACGCCCAAGCAGAAAGGCTATCTGACCAAGGTCGGCAACGCCGCCCAATCCCTGCTCTGCATCATCAACGACATTCTGGATTTCTCGAAGATCGAGGCGGGAAAGCTGGAACTGGAGCGCATCGCCTTTTCACTTGAGGATGTGCTGAACAACCTCGCCGATATCGTCTGCCACAAGGCGGAACAGAAGGGCATCGAGATCGTGTTCTCGGTCGCGCGGGAGGTGCCGCGCCAGCTGATCGGCGATCCGCTGCGGCTGGGGCAGATCTTCATCAACCTGGTCAACAACGCGATAAAATTCACCGAGAAGGGCGAGATCGTCGTCAAGGTGGTGTCGGACGCCATCGGCGCCGATACCGGGCGGCTGATGTTCTCGGTCCATGATACCGGGATCGGCATGACCCCGGACCAGGTATCGAACCTGTTTCAATCGTTCAGCCAGGCCGACAATTCGATCACCCGCAAATACGGCGGGACCGGGCTGGGGCTGGCCATCTGCAAACAACTCTGCGAAATGATGGGCGGCACCATCCGGGTGGAGAGTGAACCCGGCAAAGGGAGCACCTTCATCTTCACGGCGAAATTCGGCGTCGCCACCGACGGCTTGCCCGTGCCGGCCTGCGCCCGGCTCAGCGACCTCTTGAAGAAGCGGGTCCTGGTGGTTGACGACAACGGCAGCGCCCGGGACGTTCTGGTCGCCATGCTCCATGCCAACGGGTTGGCCGCCAAGGCGGTCGAGTCCGGCGGGGACGCCTTGTCCACACTCGCCGCCGCCTGCCGCGCCGGAGAGCCGTTCGATCTGGTCCTGATGGACTGGCGGATGCCCGGCATCGACGGGATCGAAGCCTCGCGCCGCATCAAGGCGGATCGGACGCTGTCCCACATGCCGGCGATCCTGATGGTTTCCGCCTTCGGCCGCGAAGAGGTGATGGGCGCCTCGCCCGGGGCGTCGCTGGACGGCTTCCTGATCAAACCGGTCAACGAATCGCTGCTGATCGACACCATCGCCGGGATATTCGGCGGTTCCGCCGCCGGCCCGGCCGCGGAGCCGCGGCAGCGGCCGATGCCGGCGCCCGCCAGCCTGGCGGGGCGGCGCGTCCTGTTGGTCGAGGACAATGAGATCAACCGCGAACTCGCCACCGAATTGCTGGCCGATCTGGGCATCGCCACCGCCATCGCGGTGAACGGCCGCGAGGCCGTCGACCGCGTCGCGGCGGAATCGTTCGACCTGGTGCTGATGGACATTCAGATGCCGGTGATGGATGGGCTGACGGCGACCGGGCTGATCCGCGCCGATGATCGCTTCGGCAGCCTTCCGATCATCGCCATGACGGCCCATGCCATGAGCGGCGATCGCGAAAGAAGCATCGGCGCGGGAATGAACGACCATATCACCAAGCCGATCGCGCCGGACAAGCTGACCGAGGCCCTGATCCGCTGGATGCCTGCGGAACCGGCGGCGCGCCCGCGGCCGGAAGACCCGGCGCCGACCTCCACCCCGACCGCGGACGGCCTACCCGACCGGCTTGCCCCCTTCGACATCCAGGCGGCCCTGGCGCGGACCAACGGCAAGCCGCAGCTGCTTCGCAAGATGATTGCCGGCTTCCGCGACAGATACCGGAACGCCGGCGCCGATCTGCGGACGCTTGTCGCCGAAGGGAAGGCCGAAGACGCGGAGAGGCTGGCCCACTCGCTGAAAAGCGTCGCTGCGACGCTGGAGGCCAAGGATCTGGCGGCGGCCGCGGCGGCGGTCGAGCACGCCTTTGGCGCGGGGCGACCCGAATGCGTGGATGGACTGATCGAGACCTTGGAGGCGATGCTGGCCCCGGCCGTCGCAGCCGCCTGCACATTGGACGCGCCGGCGGAACCGGCCCCATCGCCCGAAGTCGCGGCGGCGGCAATGCCGCGGCCCCGCATCCTGGTGGTGGACGACGAGCCGTCGAACGTCGAATTGCTCGCCGACATCTTCGGCGGCGACCACGAGGTTCTGGTGGCGGCCGACGGTCCTGCCGGACTCGAGGTTGCCGCGACCAGGGTGCCGGACGTGATCCTGCTGGACGTGATGATGCCTGGCATCGACGGCTATGAGGTTTGCCGGCGATTGAAGGCCGACCCACTGACCTGCGCCATCCCCATCATCTTCATCACCGGCCTGGGGGACGTGGCGGCCGAGACGCGGGGCCTGCAGTTGGGCGCGGTCGACTACGTCACCAAGCCGATCAGCCCGGCAGCGGTCCGGGCGCGGGTCAACAACCAGATCACACTCAAGCGGGTCCAGGATCAGCTGACGCGGCTGGCGACGACCGACGGCATGACGGGGTTGGCGAACCGCCGCCGCTTCGACGAGATGCTGGCGCTGGAATGCGCCAGGCATGCCCGCTCGGGAGCCGAGTTGTCGCTGATCCTGCTGGATGTCGATCACTTCAAGACGTTTAACGACACCTATGGCCATGTCTGTGGCGACGATTGCCTCCGCCAGGTGGCCGGGGTGATGGGCGGCGCCATCCTGCGGGCCACTGACCTGGCCGCCCGCTATGGCGGCGAGGAATTCGTCTGCCTGCTGCCGATGACCGGCCAGGAGGGCGCGATTACCATCGCCGAAAAGATACGCCACGGCATCGCCAGCCTGACCATTCCGCATAGCCATTCCAGCGCCGCGGACCATGTCACCGTCAGTCTCGGGGTGATCACCGCCCGCTGCGTCCTCGGCCGCTCGGCATTGGACATCGTCGCCCTTGCCGACGAGCAGCTTTATGCGGCCAAGTCCGGCGGCCGCAACCGCCTGCGCGCCGCCAGCGTCGCATGAGGGCGGAGCGGGACAACGCGTCCCGTTGATTGCCGGCCCTGCCGTCTAGCACTTAATTTCCAAGTAATAATGTCGGCGCGAATCCTCTCGCCGATGACACGCATGCTATGCGGGTCATCTATCGCGCGGGCATGCAATCGGCATTCACTTGGTGTAATGGCCGTCCGGGTGAATTCCGGCGAGACCATTTGCTGATGGTGCGTTGCGGTATGCCGTCCCATCTCAGGCGGTAGTTCCACCGGGACGCAGGAAACTCGCGATGCCTTTGATCAGATCGACAGATGTGGGAACGTCCGCCCCGGCGCAGCCTGCTTCTTCAAGGCATCGACGGCTGGCCATGATGCTGGTCGCCTGCCTGATCGCCGTGATCACCGTCATCAGCATGAGCGTGCGCGTGGCGCTGACCGAAAGACAGGCCGTCGTCGAGAAGACGCAGATCGCGAATCTCACGGCGGCGCGCCTGCTCGCCGAACGCTTCTTCAGTGTGTTCCGGGCCGGCGATGCGGTCATGGCGCATGCCGCAAAGCTGCTGGCGGGCGGCGAGGGCTGGAATATCCAGGACAGCATCGAGGAAACCAAGGCCTTGATGGCGGAATTCCCCGAACTCAGCTACGTATTGGCGATCGACCGCAACGGCATCCTGGTGGGCAGCACGGCCAGCCCGCAACCGCCGCGAATCGACCTTTCTGACCGCGCCTATTTCAAGCAGCATCGGGCCGGCGCGGATCTGTTGATCAATGAACGGGTGATCGGCCGCAGCACCGGCAAGAGCGTCATGCCGCTCTCGCGAGCGTTGCGCGATGCCGACGGCAGGTTCAACGGCGTGCTGTTCGCGGCGGTGGAATCCGCGGCGATCGATGGCCTTCTGATGTCGGCGTCGCCGAACCGCGGCGCCGCCAGCGCGCTGTTCCGCGTGGACGGCACCCTGCTGGCCCGCAATCCGCCGGAAAAGGTCGGACAAAGCTTTGCCGGGGCCGAGTTGTTCTCGCAATTGGCCAAGGCCCCTTCCGGCTCCTTCCTCCTCGAATCCGGCGCCGACGACGACGAGGAACGGCTCGTCGGCTACGCCGCGGTCCACGACTATCCGCTGGTCGTCACCGTCAGCATGCAAATCAACGACGCTCTCGCTGATTGGCGCGGGCATGTGGTCAAGCTGGCCTTGCTTGACGCCCTTGTCGTCGGCGCCGTGCTGGCATTCGGTCTCCGCGATGCCAAGCGGGTGGTGGAGCTGTGTCACAGCAACGAGTTGTTCAAGCTGATCGCCGGAACGGTCAACGAGGTGTTCTGGATCGGCGAGACCGAGCCGCGGCGGGTCGTCTACGTCAGCGCGGCCTATGAAGAGATCTGGCAGCGGTCGTGTGCGTCCCTCTACCGGGACCCGCAATCCTTTATCGAGGGGATACACCCGGACGACCGCGATCGCTTCCGGCAGGAGGTGACGGATGCGCTCGCTGCCGGCACGCGGTTCGCCAGCGAGTTCCGTGTCCTGCGCCCGGACGGCTCGATCCGCTGGGTCTGCGGCACCGGCTTTCCGATCAGCAACGCCAAGGGCCGGACCCATCGTTATGTCGGCGTCATCGGCGACATCACCGCGCGCGTCAGGGCCGAGGACGAACTCATGGCGCTGAACAGCAATCTCGAAGCCCAGATCCAGCAGAGAACCGCCGAGATCCGCCTGGCGGCAACCGTGGTCGAGCATACCGGAGAGGGGATCCTGGTCACCGATTCCGACGCGTTGGTTCTTTCCGTCAATCCCGCGTTCAGCCAGATCACCGGCTACAGCGCGGAGGAAATGGTCGGTCGGAACGCCGGGGCTCTGCGCTCCTACCGCCATGACGAGGATTTCTACCGCGAAATGGAGCGGGCTCTGCTGCGGCAGGGGCGCTGGGAAGGCGAACTCTGGAACCGCCGCAAGGACGGCGAGGCATTCCTGGAGCGGGTGTCGATCAATGCCGTCAAGGACAAGGAAGGCCACGTCACCCACTACGTCCAGGTCTTCAACGACATCACCGAGGCGCGGCGCAAGGACGACCACATCCGCCACATGGCCTTCCACGACGCCTTGACCGGGCTGCCCAACCGGGCGCTGCTGGAAGACCGGCTGGAGCAACGGATATTGACGGCGCGCCGTGTGAACGCCCGGTTCGGCTTGCTGTTCTTCGACCTGGATCGGTTCAAGGCGGTCAACGACACCATCGGCCACAATGTCGGCGATTTCCTGCTGAACGAGGTCGCGCACCGGGTCAGGGCGAGCATCCGGGGCGCCGACACGCTGGCGCGTCTGGGGAGTGACGAGTTCGTCGTGCTGATGAGCGAAGTCGGCCATCCCGAGGACTGCGCCATCCTGGCCCAGAAGATCATCCGGATCGTCAGCGAGCCCATGATTATCCAGGGGCACGCCATCAATATCGGGGCTTGCGTCGGCATCGCCGTCTATCCCGAAGACGGTGACGACTGCACCGCCTTGATGAAGAGCGCGGACACGGCGATGTCGGTCGCGAAGAGGGCGGGGCGGGGCGTCCACCGTTTCTTCCAGGCGACGATGTTCGAACGGGCGTCGCAGCGGCTGAAACTGGAATGCGGCTTGCGCCACGCCCTGGCGAACCGTGAATTGAGCTTTCGCTACCAGGCCAAGGTGGGCGCGCGAAGCCGGACGGTTCACGGGTACGAAGCCTTGCTGCGCTGGGCGAGCCCGATCCTGGGGAATGTCTCGCCGGTCGACTTCATCCCCATCGCCGAGGATGCCGGCCTCATCAACGACATCGGAAGTTGGATCATCGATGAAGTCTGCCGCCAGATCGCGGTTTGGCATGCCGCCGGCTACGGGCTGAAGAAGGTCGCGATCAACGTCTCCGCCCGGCAATTGCAGGACGGCGCGCTGGTCGGGCAGATCGTCGAGGCGACACGCCGCCACGGCATTCCCGCCACGGCGCTGGAAGTGGAGCTGACCGAAAGCGCGATCATGGCCAATCCCGACGAGGCCGCCGGCATTTTGCAGGCATTGCGGGCTCTCGGCGTGCGGGTGGCGATCGACGACTTCGGAACCGGCTATTCGAGCCTGGCCTACCTGCGCCGGCTGCCGATCGACGTGCTCAAGGTCGATCGTTCCTTTGTGATGGATGCCGACAAGAACGACGACGACGCCGAGATCGTCCGCACCATCCTGGCGCTCGGCAAGACTCTCGGGCTCGAAGTCGTCGCCGAAGGGGTCGAAACCGAAAGCCAGGCGACGCTGCTCGAACAGGCCGGCTGCGATCTCTTCCAAGGCTACCTGTTCTCGCGTCCGCTGTCGGCGCAGTCCATCGAGCGGGGCTGGAGCGGCGCCAATCCGTCCAAATCGCATTCCGGGTTCCAATGGAGCGAGGCCTAGGCCTCAACGACGAGACAAAAGGAAATCACGACCATGATGACGAAGCAGTGCCTGACCCTGGCCGATTCCAAGATGGTGGCGGCGGCGGCGGAAGCCGAGGCGACACGCAACGGGTGGAATGTGGTGATCGCCATCCTCGACGACGGGGGGAACCTGTTCTACCTCCAGCGGATGGACGGGACACAGGTCGGATCGATCCAGGTCGCCATCGAGAAGGGGCGCACCGCCGCCTTGTTCAAGCGGCCGAGCAAGGCGATCGAGGACACCGTCGTTGCCGGCCGCACCGTCATGTTGTCGCTGCCGGGCGCGATTCCGATCGAAGGCGGGGTGCCGCTGATCCACCGTGGGGAAATCGTCGGCGCCATCGGTGTTTCCGGCGTCCAGTCCAGCCAGGACGGCTTGGTCGCCAGGGTCGGCGCCGAAGCATTGGCATAATATATTTACAGTATATTTCGCGCGTCGAGGCCCGTGGTGGACACGGGCGCGACGGCCGCGCGGGAAACTGCGCCTATAACAATAGTGTGGGTGGCGCAATGGTCGAGGTTTACTCATTGCATAAACTACATAAATGCGCAGATGAGACAGTTGGATATGAAACACGGTCAGTTGAATGGTGCATTGTGCGTGATTAGATTTTATATGTTGGCTTGTGCTTTAGATGTGTTCGGTTGACGACTTAAATGTATTCCGACGAGGAGGCGAGAGTGCTGGGCTACATCACGTTGTTGTTCGCTTGCCAGCTTGCCGGTGAAGCCATCGCCCGTTTGGCCGGGCTGCCGGTTCCCGGGCCGGTCCTCGGCATGATCGTCCTGCTGGCCGGCCTCGTGGTCACCCGTCGCCCCGTGTCGCCCGGGCTGGAGGCGGCAAGCTGCGGGCTGCTGCGCTGCCTGCTGCTGCTGTTCGTGCCGGCCGGGGTCGGCATCTATGCCTATTGGGACATGCTGGCCGGTGCGCTGCTGCCCATCGCCGGCGCGGTGGTCATCGGCACGTTCGTCAGCATCGGGGTCACCGGCTGGACCATGCAGGCCCTCCTGTCCCACAAGGGCGCCCACCCCGCCGCCCGCCTGCAGGAGAGCCGCCGTGAAGCCTGACCTTTCGCCGCTCTACACGTATCTGTCGACATCGCCGCTGCTGTGGACGACGGTGACCCTGGTGGTCTTCCAGGCCGGCGACTGGCTGTTCCGCCGGTCGGGCAACAACCCGCTGCTGAATCCGATCGTGACGTCGGTCGCCGTGCTGATCGGTGTGCTGGCGGTCAGCGGAACCACCTATCAAACCTATTTCGCCGGCGCGCAATTCATTCATTTCCTGCTGGGTTCGGCCATTGTCGCGCTGGCGGTGCCGCTCTATCGGCAGGTCGACAACATTCGCAGCTCCTTCGGCGCCATCGCGGTGACGCTGCTGGTCGGCTCGGTCGTCGCGGTGACGAGTGGCGTCGGTGTCGCCTGGTTGCTGGGCGCCTCGCCGTCGGTTCTGTTGTCGGTGGCGCCCAAGTCGGTGACCGTTCCCATCGCCATGGGCATTTCCGACAAGATCGGCGGCATCCCCCCGCTCACCGTCGTCATCGTGCTGCTGACCGGCATCGTCGGCAACATGTTCGGCTCGGCGGTGCTGAACCTGTGCCGGGTCACCAATCCCACCGCCCGCGGCCTTGCCTTCGGCGTCTCCGCCCACGGCAACGGCACCGCCCGGGCGATGCTCGAATCGCCCCAATCGGGCGCCTTCTCCGGCCTCGCCATGGTTCTCAACGGGCTGGTGACCGCCCTGATCCTGCCCGGCCTGGTCGCGGTGCTGCGGTAGGGGAACGGATTTGTAAATTCGTCTGGAAGGTGTGTCATGCGCAACGCAACCGTCTCGATTTCTTTTCTCATCCTGGTTCTCTTCGCGTGGCCGGCCCGGGCACAGGAGCACGGCACGCCGGACGAAGCCAAGGCGATGACCGAACGCGCCGCCCTCTATTTGAAGGCCAATGGCCCCGAAAAAGCGTTCAAGGCGATCACTGAAGGAAGCGAGGGACTGAAGGATCGCGACCTTTACGTCTTCGTCTACAACAGTGCCGGAATTTGCCAGGCCCACGGCGGCAATGCCGGCCTGGTGGGAAAGAACTTGCTGGAACTCAAGGATTTCAGCGGCTATCCGGTCATACAGAACATTGTCGCGGTGAAGGATACCGGCTGGGTCGATTATGTGTGGAAGAACCCGGTCAGCGCCAAGATCGAGAACAAGCACGCCTATATCAAGCGGGTCGGCGACTATGTTCTCGGCGTCGGCTCCTATGTGGTTCAGCAATAGTGATGCCGGCCGGCCTCGGGGGAAAGGGCTCGGGAATGTTTTCCCTGTTCCATGGCTTGAAGCTCAAGTGGAAGCTGGCGGTGGCGCCGGGGGTCATCGTCGTGGCGGCGCTGGTCCTGGGCACCCTGACTTGGCAAATGGCGCAACGCCAAAGGCAGGCGCTTGAGATCTTCTACCACGACGGCCTGCAGAAACAGCAGCTGGTGTCGGATTTGGCGGCCATGCTGTTGACCATCCAGTCCGACCTCTACCGCACCTTGACCTGGGTCAACGTCGGCGTCTCGGACAAGCAGGTCAAGGAATCGAGCGCGGCGGCGCTCCAGTTGATCGGCGGAATCGCCCGGCAATTGGACGCCCTCGACGCCAGCGTCGTCGATGGCGGCGAGCAGGCCATCCTGGCCGAGGTCCGCGGCGCCGCCGGCGACTACACCAGGACGGCGCGCGAGGCGGTCACCATCATCGAGGTCGATCCGGCGCTGGCCACCGGCATGCTGCGCGAGGCCGAGCGCCAGTATGCCAAGGTCGAGCGTTCGGTGGCGAGTTGGGCCCAGGCGCAGAAGCAGGCCAACGCCCTGTTGTTCGAGCGCAGCCGAAGCGACGCCAAGCGATCTTTGACCGCCTTCTTCACCGTCATGGTCGCCGCCTACGGCGCGGCGATCGCGGTCATCGTGGTGGTCGGCCGCAGCATCGCCCGCGGCGTCGATACCGTCATCAGGGCGATGACGCGGCTTGCCCGGGGCGACACCTCGGTGACGGTCGAGGGCACCGATCGCCACGACGAGATCGGCGAGATGACCCGTGCCGTGCTGGTGTTCAAGGAGAACAAGCAGCGCGCCGACTGGATGGAGGAACAGCGCCTGGCCGGGCACGAGGCGCAGGAACGGCGGCGTATCGCCCTCGAACGCCACGCCGCGCGCTTCGACGCCGCCGTCAGCGGCATGCTCGACCAGGTGGTCGAGGCGGCCCGCCGCATGCGCGCGACGGCCGACGCCATGTCCCGGACCACCGAGGAAGCGAACCGGCAATCGGCCGCGGTGTCCAGTGCGGCCCGGCAAGCCTCGGGCAACGTCGAGATCGTCGCGACGGTCGCCGATGCGCTGACCGGCGCGATCCAGGAGATCAGCCGGCAGGTCGGCCTGTGCACGACCATTTCCGGCAGCTCGGTGGAGAAATCGAAACAAACCGACTCCATCGTCCGCAGTCTGGCCGATGCCACCCAGCACATCGGCGAGGTCGTCAAGCTGATCACCAACATCGCCGCGGATACCCATCTGCTGGCGCTCAACGCGACCATCGAGGCGGCCCGGGCCGGCGAGGCCGGCAGGGGGTTCGCCGTGGTCGCCGCCGAGGTCAAGAACCTGGCCGGCCAGACCGCCAGGGCCACCGCCGAGGTCGCCGGCCGCATCAGTCAGGTGCAGGAGCGCACCAACGCCGCGGTGCAAGCCATCGCCCACACCACTGAGACCATCGGCCAGATCGATCATATCGCCGCGGCCATCGCCGCCGCGGTGGCGAAGCAGGCTGCGTCCACCGCGGAGATCGCCTGCAACGTCCAGCAGGCCGCCTCCAGCACCCGCGGCATGACCGCCGACATCGAAGGCGTCGGCGCCGCGGTGCACAGCAGCGGCTGCGTCGCGACCGAAGTGGTGAGTTCGGCCGAACACCTTGCGGTCCAGGCGGATGCGCTGCGGCGCGAGGTGCAGACCTTCCTCCTCGAAATCAAGGCGGCCTGAACCGCGCCCCAACAGCAGGAAGACATCCCGATGCTCGAAAAATATCTTGGTACCGTGACGCGCTGGATCGAAACCCGCCTTCAGGGCGGCCGCGGCGCCGATGGCGAGTCCGGGCAGCGCAAGCCGCAATCCCCGGCGAAGCAGCGCCGCCTCCAGGTGCATCACGATACCCTCACCGGCCTTCCCCGCGCCGAGCTGATGGAAGACCGCTTGGACCTGGCGATCGCCCTGGCCGCGCGCAGCAGCTGCAAGGTGGCGGTGATGTCGCTCACCCTCGACGATTTCGCCGGCATCGCCGAGTCGCGCGGCAGCCACGCCGCCGATCGCCTGTTGCAGGGGGTGGCTCACGCCCTCGAATCATGTTTGCGCAATGGCGACAGCATCGGTTGCCGCGACCTCGGCCAAGGGTGGTTCATGGTATTGCTGCCGGCGCTTCCGCGCAGCGACGATGCCGCCGTGGTGGCCGAGAAGCTGCGGCGCGGGCTGGAATCGCCCGTGGTGGTCGACGGCGACGAGACCCATGTCCGGTGCAGCATCGGCATCGGCGTCTATCCCACCGACGGGGCGGATGCCGAGGCGGTGATCGCGGCCGCCGACGCCGCCATGGGCCAGGCCCGGCGCAACGGCGGAAACGCCTATAAGTTCATGACGGTCCCCGACACCGGGGCTGCCTATTTCCGATGGCCGACGGGGTGGGCGGCCCAATAGTCCAGTTCACTCCGCCTTCAGCCGCTGTGCTGGTGCATGCGGGCCACTTCCAGGAACAGCGGTCCGAAGATCTTTTCCGGCGACGCGTTCCAGCGCTTGCTGAAGGTGCGCAGCCGGTCGCTGGCGAAAGTATCCCGTCGCACGCTGGCGAACAGCGCTTCGAGCACGCGGGCCATGTGGCTCTCGGTGAAGGCGAATTGGGCGCGGTCTTCGGGCTTCAGCGGCACGAATGCGGTCGAACCGGTCGACACTGCCGAGGGGTTGGCGTTCATCACCACCAGGAACCAGTCGCGGCGGGCATCGAAGCGGCGAAAACTGTTGGCGATCGACACCAGCACGCGTTCCAGGATCTGGCCGGTCGCCGGGTCGGCATGAAAATTCTCCCAGTTGACGATTCCTTCGACATCCCGGTGGGGAGCGGCGATCTTGGCCGCTTCGGTGCGCAATTCCTCGTGGATTTCCTCGCCGACCATCATGCGGACGGCGGCGAGGAACTGCCCCAGGCGCTTGCGCTCCAATCCCGTCGGCTGGTCGAGCAGCTCAACGATCGGTTCGACGACGATGCGGCCGAACGTGTCCTTGCGCTGGCATTCGATCGCGGCGCGGTGGAAGGCGAAGGTGCACTTCTGCTCGGTGTGGGTATAGACCGAGGCCAGCGGCCCACCGCCCGCCAGGATGGCCTTGGCGATCCGGTGGATGTCCTTCTGGCCCACCATGCCGTTCACCGCGATCTCGTCGACAAGGTCGAGCAGGGCGTGGACGGCAATTTCGGTGAGCTGCCGGCACCGCTTGCCCAGGGGCGGCGGCGGCGGTTTTTCGTCGTCTTCCTGCTCAGGCGTTGTTGCCACGCGCGTCGGTTCCTGTTGGCGAACTCGGCGTCCGTCGGCAGGATACTCCATGCGGTGGCCTGGACGATAGGCCTGTCGGGTTCGTCACCAGGGCAATCGGGTGAACCCGATAGCCCTGGATTAGGCATGGCCCTCAGGCGCCGGGCGCAGCCTCCGGCTGCTTGGCTCGCTCCACTATGCGCCTTTTGCAAGCAAAAGGCCCGTTCCGCGGGGCCTCAATGGCCCAGGCGCCCGCTGACGCGGGCTTCACCCG